>PVBE010641355.1_pt1 | contig 12485 bp, 9 predicted proteins | sample 1631181 | NCBI WGS metagenome assembly PVBE01 (sample SAMN08397723, study PRJNA350692) | Marine metagenome, whole genome shotgun sequencing project. | isolation source: water | place: Pacific Ocean | collected 2012-04 | reverse complement strand
GGGAAGGTAAAGATTTACTTGAAAAAATGGCACGAAAAAATATTAAACTTTTACAAAACAGCGGTAAAGATTTAAGGTTACTTGGGAGTGTATATGGAAAAGATTTTGATAAATCTCATACAGAATGAAATTATTAATAGTCACTCAAAAAGTTGATAAAAATGATGATATTCTTGGTTTTTTTCACCGGTGGATTTTGGAATTTGCAAAGTATTATGAATTTATAACAGTAATAGCTTTACAGGTTGGTGAGTATGATCTACCTGAAAATGTAAAAGTACTTTCTCTTGGGAAAGAAAAAGGAGGGTCAAAGATTAGTTATATATTTAACTTCTATAAATATATTTGGAATGAAAGAAAAAATTATGATGCTGTATTTGTTCATATGAATCCAGAGTATATTGTTTTTGGAGGATTACTTTGGAGAATTTTAAGAAAAAATATATATCTTTGGTACAATCACAAAAAAGGAGGTGTAAGAGCAAAGATTGCAAAAATGTTTTCTAAAAAAGTGTTCTATACCTCAACACATGCATATATGGCACGCTTTAAAAAATCAAAAATAATGCCAGTTGGTATTGATACTGAAATGTTTAAACAGAATAAAGATATAGAAAAAAAGAAAATATCTATATTATCACTTGGAAGGATATCTCCTGTTAAGAGAGTGGATGTACTTATTGATGCTTTGATAGAATTAGATAAAAAAGGGATAGATTTTGAGACAAGTATATATGGAAATCCAACTGATAAAGATAGTGAATCTTATAAGAACATAAGGAATTCGGCGCGTGTCCTTGAGGGCAAAAATAAGGTTATATTTCACAACGGTGTTTCGTATCAAGAAACACCGAATATATACAACAAAGCAAATATTTTTGTTAATCTTACGCCCTCTGGGAGTTTTGACAAGACTATTGTTGAGGCTATGGCATGTCAGACAATTGTTCTTACAGAGAATGAATCTCTAAAAGATAATGTGCCGTCAGAGTTAATTTTTGACGGCTCTAAAAACGATTTAGTTAAAAAATTGGAACATACATTACTTCTTCCAAACGAAAAGATAGAACAACTTGGAGAATTTTTGAGGTATAGAGCAGTTGAAAATCATAGTTTAAACCGTTTAGTACGGGATTTACGAAGTGAACTGTATATGCAACATAAATTATGTCATTTATAAAAAACAAATCATTGAGAGTTCTTCATAAGACAGGACTTATGTCAAAAATGACAAGAAAGAACTTTGATAAGCATATAGAAAAATATGCTTCATCTTCTCGCACGCTTGACGTGGGGAGTGGTGGAAACCCATACAAAGAATTTTTTCCAAACAGAATTTCTATGGATATTGTAGATGATAATGATGTTGATATTGTTGCTGATGTTCACAATATGAAAGTATTTAAAGATGGAGAATTTGACAATGTTCTATGTACAGAAGCACTGGAGCATTTCTGCAATCCTTTCAAAGCAATAGAAGAAATAAAAAGAGTTTTGAAAAAAGATGGACTTTTGATTTTAACAACAAGGTTTATTATGCCACTTCATGAAGTTCCGAATGACTATTTCCGATTTACGCAGTACGGACTGGAACAATTGCTTAAAGATTTTGAAATAGTTGAATTACATGAAGATGAAAACACCATAGAAACTTTAGCGATGCTTATGCAAAGAATTGGCTATCAAACAGACACACTTTATTTCAAACCATTTAAACTTTTTTGGTTTGTAGCTGCAAAAATTACAAAATTGTTTTCTTTTGTACTTACAAAACAGTATGGAGAGATAAATAATAAAAATGAAGTGAAGAATATGATGACTTCCGGATATTTAGTTATATGCAAGAAAAAATAAACTATGTTGCAAATATTCGTTTTCCTACAGAGAAAGCGCATGGACTTCAAATCGCAAAAATGTGTGAGGCATTTGCGGGTGGAGGTGCTGATGTAACGCTTATCATTCCAAAAAGAAGAAATAAAATTAAAAATAATTCGTTTGAATATTATGATATACAGACAAAATTTAAAGTCAAAAAATTATGGACTATAAATATAGCTCAACATACTTATTTAGGATTTGTATTTTCATCTTTAATATTCGGTATATCATCCTATATATACCTGCTTTTTCAGAGAGGTAAATATGTAATATATTCTATGGATATTGACCCAATTTCCTTTGTATTTCTGCCTCTTTTGGGAAGACCTATATTCTTTGATATACATGGCCCAAAACGCTCTACAGGTCCATATAAGTGGCTTATGAGGCATATTAATGGGGTTATTACAATCAATGACTCTACAAAGAATCAGCTTGTAGGAGCATTTAACAGACTAAAAGATAGAATTATCGTATTTCCAAATGGTGTTAATTTAGAGCGAACTTTTTCAGGTAATAGGAAAGATGCAAGAAAACATCTTGGGCTCAATGTAGACGGAAATATTATCTTTTACGGAGGTAGTTTTCAGGATTGGAAAGGGCTTGATACAATTGTAAAAGTAGCCCAAAGGAAAAAAGAAGTAAAGTTTTATTTTGCAGGAGGAACAAAAGAGGAACTTGAAAGTATCAAAGGATTTGATATTGAGATTCCTGAAAACATTAACTTTTTGGGACAGATAAATATTTCCGAAATACCTACTTGGTCAAAAGCAACTGACATTGTTTTGGTTACAGGAACAAAAAGGAATGAATATTCCTATAAATACACATCACCCATGAAATTATTTGTATCTATGAATTACAAAACGCCGATTGTTGTATCGAGAACTCCTGCAATAGAACAAGTTGTAAATGACGACGATGTATTTTTTCATGAACCTGACAGTGCAGATAGTCTTTCAGATACAATTGACAAAGTACTAAGTAACAACGATGAAGCAAGTAGAAGAGCAGAAAATGCATACAAAAAAGTGCAAGAATTCTCATGGGAGAATCGCGCCAAAAGTGCAGTTGATTTTATTTCAAAAACAAAATGAAAATCGGAATAATATTACATCCACATGGAGAAGATAAGCCCTCTGGTCTTGGACGGTATGCTTATGAGCTTACAAAAGCGCTTCTTGAGATTGATAAAAAAAATGAATATATAATTTATACAAAAAGGGAAGCATCACTTGATTTTGAGGGAAGTAATTGGAGGACTGTTTCTCTTGGTTTTGGAAAACTATGGCGTGACATAGGGTTTTTGTTTAGAGAGAAATCTGATGTTTATATATTTGTGACTCCTACTCTTCCCATTTTTTATAGATTAAAGAAAACAATCGTTGTAACACATGATTTTCCGTATCATTATGTAAAGGCTGAGAATTTAAAACAGCGTATTTTTTCAAAAATACTGCATTATTTTCATAAATCGTCTCTTAATAAAGCAGACAAGATTGTTGCAATATCGAAGTACACAAAAAATGAAGATATGAAATTATTTGGAGTGAGAAGTGACAAAATAGCTATAATTTACAACGGTTTTAGAGATATTTGCAAAACTCCAGCAAAACAACTTACAATTCCAAAACCCTATTTTTTGACAGTTGGTGCAGTAAAAGAGAGAAAAAATACATTAAATATCATAAAAGCATTTAAGGAATTCAAAAAGAACAATCTGCCTCATAAGCTTGTTATAGTCGGAAAGACAGGAAATAGGTATTCAGAAAAAGTTTTTGAATATATTAATAAAAATGATTTGAAAGATAATATAATATTTTTTGGCCATGCAAATGATACTGAGCTTTCATTTTTATATAGAAATGCAGAAGCACTTGTATTTCCAAGTTTGATTGAAAGTTTTGGGTTTCCCGTACTTGAGGCAGGGGCATGCGGTACGCCGACTATTACATCAAAGGGACAGGGTTCCGCAGAGGTTGTAGGAGATGCTGGAATATTAGTTGACCCTCTAAATACTGATGAAATAAAGAGTGCTTTAGTTAAAATTTCAAATGATAAAGAATTCAGGAAAAAACTTTCAGAAAAAAGCTTGGAACGCACGAAAGAATTTTCATGGGAGAAAACAGCAAAATCTTTTCTTGAATTAATACAATATGTCAGATAAAAATCACTCATTTCTAAAATCTTATATAAAAGGTGAATCCTTGATTGGTTTTTGGAGTGTAATTGTTAAATTAATTAGCGCTGCAATTGCTTTCATTGTAATCTCAAATCTTGATGTATTTAAATATGGTGTATACATACTTATATTGTCTGGGTATTCTTTCTTAGCAAGTTTATTTCTTAAGCCATTGCAGGGAGTTATATTCAATGATATATCACGTTTTTATTCAGAGGATGGTAAAGGTAAAGCAAAAAAATTATATTTGGAAATGTTTAAATTAAGAATATTTACTGGAATAATTTTATCACTTATTTTATTTTTTACCGCAAATATCGTAGCAAGTTTTTATGACAATGATATAGCTACATTAATACGAATACTTTCTCCACTTTTCTTGATAGATGCTTTCTATGGTTCAATGAAAACTTTTTTTAAAGTGCATTTACGTTTCGATTTGATAGTTTTTCGTCCAATTGTGTATAAAAGCTTGAAATTAGGTATCATACTTTATTTTTTATATTTCGCATCATTTGGAATACAGGAAGTTATTTTAGCTCACACAATTGCTTCTTTTGTGGCAATGCTTGTTTTTATACCATCTTTCTTAAAATTATATAATCCATGGAAAAACATAATCGTTGTTAAAGAAGCAGTATTGTGGCAGATTGCCAAGACATACGGTAAATGGCCACTATTTAGTCAAATATTATCAAGAAGTGTAAAAGATGTACGACCTTGGATTATAAAGTTTTTTGTGAACACTGAAGCAGTTGCTATATTTTCCGTTGCGGAGTCATTTTATGGTGGATTGAAGGGATTTTTCCCAAGCACAACACTTACAGCGCTCATACCGCGTCATATATCTAACAGAAAACAATCAGAGAAAATTTTGATAAAAGGAACGAAATATTTATTTTTTATAACAATATTACTTGCTATAGCGGGATTCTTTATAGTTCCTTTTGTTATAAAAATTATATTTCCACAATACATTGATTCTATATTGTTGTTTAAAATTCTTCTTCCAGCACTATTTATATTAAGCTTTAAGAGTATAGGAACGACATTTCTTGTCGCTTTACGCAAACAGAAATATTTGTTTTATGTTGGAATTGCCCAAGTAACGCTTGGACTTCTTTTCCCTCTTATTCTATTGAATTATTTCGGTATTATTGGTATGGCACTTGAGCGAGTAATCACTGCTTTAATCATAGGTATATTAATATATGGGTATATATTAAAAAATGAAATACATATTTCCTTTTTCAAGACTTTCTTTACCTATGACAATAATGATAAAATATTTTTTCAAAAGCTTTTTATAGGTTTATCCAGATACATAAAGAGTTTCTTCATAAAAAACAAGAAAATATGATAGATAAAAATTTAAAACTTGATTTTGTTGGTGTTGCAACACCACGAGGTGGGACTACATGGATTAGCAAATGTCTTTCAGAACATCCTGATGTTTGTGTTTTAGGTGAAACAGAACCGCACTTTTTTCTATATGACAGTAAGTATAATCAAGGAACGGGGTGGTTTGCCAAACGCTTCAAACACTGTAGTGCGAAAGAAAAAATGAAAGGCGAATGGTCCAACTTGTATTTGTATTCAAAAAAAGCTGCGCTACGTATCAAAAAACACAATCCTAATGCAAAAATCGTTATGTGCTTACGCAATCCTGCCATACGTGCACACTCGCAATATATAAATAGGAGATATAACGCAACTATTATGCCATTCTACAGCTTTAAATATATTATTAATCACGAAGATAAATATCATTATCTAAAATGGGGTTCGTATGCGGAGTATATTAAGTATTATCAAACACTTTTTCCAAAAGAAAATATCTACATCATATTCTATGAGGAATTTCTAAAAAATCCAAAGCAGGAAATACAGAAATTGTTTTCATTTCTTGAAGTTGATTCATCTGTGGTACCACCGAGTATTAATAAATATATTTATGATCGTGCAAGTAGGAAATTCTATTCATTATATGCACAGAGTATTATCAACAAGTTTATTGGTTTTTATAAAAATCTGCCAAACATAGTACGATTTCCACTTAAAAAAATAGGTGTACGGAAACTACTACGAAAACTTAAACATCTAAACAGATATAAAGGAAATTCTCAAAAATTTGAAAAACCTACTATAGATCCTGCTATACACGAGCGACTTAAAAAATTCTACAAAAACGATATAGAAGAACTTGAAACACTATTAAACAAAAGGCTTGATTTTTGGAAATAATTTCTTAATAATTTTGCGCGCGCTTTCTTTTGTGGAGATTTTATCAGTATTTATCTCTATATCTGGATTGAGAGGAGATTCATATGGATTTTTTTTACTTAAGCCAATGAAATTGTCAATTTCTCCCGCACGAGCTTTTTTATAAAGTCCTTTGGTATCACGTTTCTCACAAATATTTAGAGGGCAATTAACAAAAACTTCGGTATATTTATCTCCAATTATATGCCGTGTTTGCTCCCTGTCCTTCTGGTAAGGTGAGATAACTGCTACAAGTACAATATCGTATTCTGCACTTATCTTTTTTGCATGTTCGGCAATAAGTAAATTGTTTTCTCGTATATCTTTGCGCGAAAAACCAAGTCGTCTGCCACGTATACTTCGCACCTCATCGCCATCAAGCAAGGCGACATTTTTACCTCGTGCTTTCAATTCATTGTAAAGTTTCTGTGCAAGAGTTGTTTTTCCTGAACCACTTAAGCCAGTAAGCCATATTACATCTCCCTTTTTTTCTTTCACGAACACTGCCTCTCCATTTTTGTATGCATTTGTAATAATGCGAGAAATTTCCGGACGCATAAACCATTTTGGGGGAGTCTTTCCACTTTCAAATATTTTTCGTGCCTCGGTTCCACTTATATTAAGCTTATCCTTCTTATTGTGGTGAGGTGCATCTTTTTCATGCACATGAGATTTATGTTTTTTGGAATAAAATACTTTATCAAATTTTACTGTCTTTATTCCTAAATCAGAAAATTGATTGAATATATTATGAGATGCATTTGGTTTGTAAAATGTTCCAACACCAGTATGATCACGTCCAACGATGAAATGACTGCATCCAAAATTCTTTCTACACAGAGCTGTAAAGATTGCTTCGCGAGGACCGGCGTAGCGTGAGAAGGTAGCAAATGTTCCAAATATAACTTTGCCTTTAGGATAAAAATCACGAGTCATTATTTCGTAACCCTTTACAATTGGTGTCGTTTGAAAATCTCCGGTCTTCTTTTTACCGACAACAGGGTGAATAAAAAGACCATCCGCATACGTTTTCTTAAGGGCTTCAAGTTGAATGAATTCATGTCCACGATGAGGAACGTTTCTAGTATGAAATCCGACTATTGTTCTCCACCCACGCTCCTCAAAGAGTCGTCTTGCTTGTCTTGGAGTTAGTTCATAACATTTGTGCGAAGATTCTCTGCGTCTAAATACTGACACCTTTCCTCCCAAAAGAATAGGAGGCATATTTAAAACCTCGCGTACTCCAGGGTGTGTTTCGTCCAATGTTTTATAAAGTTTTTTCGCGTATTCTTTTTTATTGATTGAATATTTTTCTTTAAGAGAAAGTATGCCGAACGGTTCTCCAGAACGGGAGGTCAACAAAACATCTTTTCCTTTTGAAAGGGGAGTTGCATCGTCTTTTGATACTGCAAGTACAATAGGAACAGGCCACGGGACGCTATTTGAAAGACGCATAGAATCAAGAACCGACTTAAGGTCAGCTTTACCTAAAAAGCCTTCAAGTGGACTAAAAGTACCAAGTGCTATTTGTTCTGCGTCCATATACTGTTCATCAGAAACCGCTATACTTGGCATGTCAGACAGTATTTTTTTACTAGGCCTTTCAATAAGACCATCTATTAGCTGTCCACCGTGAGGTTCTATAAGTGAATCAGTCATATTCTTCGTATCTAGATATCGTGGTTTCGTGAGAGTATGGCCACTTTTCCTACCGTGAGGAATATGTCTTTGGGAAACATGTTTATGTACATGTTCTATAACGCGATTAAATGTGTTGATACATTCAAATGGATATTTCCCAACAGCAGTTTCTGCTGCAAGTACAATACCATATGCTCCATCAAGAATGGTTTGTTCTATATCGTGTATTTCAGCTCGTGTCGGTTTTGGGTTTTCAATCATTGTTTCTAAAAGGTTTGTTGCTACAAACACTCCCTTACCCTCTCTGTGGGCTTCACCTATAATTATTTTTTGTGTAAAAGGAATTCTTTCAATTGCTATCTCTTTGCTTAAGTCGCCTCTGTCAATAAAAAGGTAATCAGATTTTTTAATAATCTCTGACAGATTCTCTAATGCGTCAATACACTCAATCTTTGAAATAATTTTCATTTTACCTTTCGTCGCTCGGCGAACTTCATCTACAGATTTGCCAGAGCGCATAAATGACGCTGCTATGAATCCAACACCTTCACTCAAGCCGAGTTTGATTGATTTGTAATCTTTTTGCGTAAGAACAGGTAGGTCGTATCCTTTGTTAGGTATCATAGAGTGGACCATTGCTCCTTTATTGTTTCCCAAAAATCCTGAAGTAATTACTTGTGCGGAAATATGTCCAGATGAAGCATTTTGAACATCATGAACTCTTAAAATAAGTGAACCAAGGTCGCAGTAAATGACATCACCAACATCAAGCTGTGAGAGAATCTCTGCTGGACGAATACTTATTTTTGTCTTGTCGCCTACGATCTTTTTATTTGTGAGCATAACCCTCGTCCCTTCTTCAAAATAAATGCGAGCTTCCTTTAATTCTCCCGTTCGCACCTGTGATCCTTCGGTATCAATAATGAAAGGTATACCAACTTTCTTTGATAGTTTTATATAATAACGTAAATCTTCAGCTGAAGAGTGCGACATATTAATCCTTACAAAATCAACTCCGCTTTCTTTAATCTTACGTAAATCTTCCTCTGTGCGAGTAGACGGGCCCAGAGTCACTATTATTTTTACTTTGTTTTCACTCATGTATATTTTGCTATAATAACTATCTATTTTGAGGTCTTATAGAATATTGCAACTTAAATCTTACCATATTTGTTACATATTATAATGAAAAAGACTATTTTTATAACAAGTTTTCACGGCTTGGTGTCGAGGGTTTTGGAAAGTGGAATATTGAGAGAGCTTGAGAAATCTGAATTATTTCAAGTTGTTATTTTTGTGCCGGATTTCAAAAAAGATTATTTTCAGGAAAGATTTGGTAGCTTTAATAATGTAATCATTGAAGGGGTCAGGAAGGATATTCTTCCAAAGAGAGCAGACTTTTTTCAGAAATTTTCATTCGTACTTCTCAACACCAAGACGATGAAGATTATTAGAAAATCTTTCAGAGGTTATAATAGTAAATGGAAATATATAGTAGCTCAAAGTATATCAACTTTAGGAGGATTTAGATTCATAAGAGAATTATTCAGAGCTGTTAATTATTATTTTTCTGGTGAGTCTGTATTGGATTATTATTTTGAAAAATATAATCCCAATCTTGTTTTTACAACTGATATAAAACATATCTTTGATGCACAGTTTGTACTTGAAGCAAGAAAAAGAAAAATTTTAACGATAGGTATGGTGCGTTCTTGGGACTATCTTACCGCAAAAGGTATTGTGCGTATGAAACCAGACATGATGATAGTGCATAATGAGATTATAAAAGAGGAAGCAATAAAATATGCTGATATGAAAGAAAAAGATATTTTTGTGTCTGGGCTACCACACTTCGATCCGTATACAAATGAAACAAGGATATCTAAAAAAGAATTTTATAAAAAAATAAGTGCTAATTCTAAAAAACGCCTAATTTTTTTGTCGCCAGTAGGAGATAAATTTGCTGATATCGATTGGATTTTTTTTGAGATTCTTGATGAAGCAATTAAACAAAATGAATTACCAAATGATTTACAAGTGTTGGTGCGTGTTCCACCGGGGGATACCTTGGATCTAAGCAAATTTGATAAATCTGAGAATATTATCTTTGATTATCCAGGTATACAGTTTGGAGAAAAATACAGAAAAGAAAACGAAATGAGTTATGGTGATCTGCTTCATTTAGCTGATTCTATATATCACAGCGAGCTTGTTGTTACAGGACCTTCAACTATTGTTATTGATGGGGCGGTTTTTGGTAAGCCAATAATATTTCTTAATTTCGACGGTACTGAAAATAAGCCGTATTACAGGAGTATTAAGCATTATTATGACTTTAATCATATGCAAAATATTACGAAAACTTTCGGTACAAGTAATGCAAATAATGGAGGGGAGTTAATATTTTTGATAAATCAATATCTAAATGATCCTAATATTAAAAATGAAGAGAGAAGAAGGATTGTGAGAGAACAAGGTTTTAAATTGGATGGAAATGCAAGTAAACGAGTTGTTGATTTTTTACTAACCTCTATTAGTTAAGATAAATCTGATTATATATTAATATGAAAATCTGTTATTTAACTCACGATATGCTTCACCACACTGGTTGTGGGGTATTTTCCAGTAATTTTATTGAGAAAGTTAAAGAAATACGGCCAGACTGGGAAGTCACAGTTATTTCTGAAGTTAAAAGTGGTCATCCACTAGAGAAAGCGGTTTTGAGAATGGATAAAAAAGGTATGATAATTAATTTTTTCAAGATTCGTGCTCATCTGAAAGATTGCGATATAATTCATGCTATGGATGCTTTTCCTTATGGTCTAGCCGCAGTTCTGTGTTCTTTTGGTTTGAAGAAAAAAATCTTTATGACTGCTCTAGGTAGTGGTTCAATTGGTGTATTGACACATATATTTTACTCAAGATTTATTGGAAAGATTTATCAAAAAGCTGATGAGTTTATTGCTATAAGTAATTATACAGCAAGAAGAATTAAAAATAAGATTCCTAATCTTAAAATTGATGTAATTAATCTTGGTGTTAGATTAGATCTTTTTGAAAGAAAAGAAACAGATTATAATCTTAATATAGAAATAGAAGACAAGAAACCGTATCTTCTATCTGATGGCGCATTAAAAAGTCGAAAAGGATATGAATATTCAATTCCAGCATTTGCAAAGATCTCAAAGAGATTTCCTGAATTAAATTATGTTATTATTCGCAGTGAAACAAATAGAGGGTATGATTATGTAGAAAAGATAGAAAATATCATCAAGAAATTTAATTTAGAGAAAGAAGTATTCTTTTTTGCTAATATATCAGATGATTTACGCAGGGTTATATACAATAATGCAGAACTATTCTTTTTGATGCCACAAGAAGCCTTGCGTGATGTAGAGGGTTTTGGCCTTGTATTCTTACAAGCTGCAGCATCAGGACTCCCAGTTATAACAAGTAAAGGAAGTGCAGCAGAAGACGCAATTGTCGATAAAAAAAATGGTTTTCTGGTTTCTGCGCAGGATACTGATGCTATTGCTGGGGCGATAATAAGGATTTTGGAAGATGATAAATTGAGAGAAAGATTTAGTAAGGAATCAAAAGGTTTTGCAAAATATATGTCATGGGATAAAGTTGCAGGTGAATATATTGATTTGTATGAAAATGTGGATTAATTAAAAAAGATGATTAAAAAATTATTATTTAAAATATTTAAATATACAAGCAAATTCATATCTGGATATGGTATAGGTAAATTACCTTTTGCGCCAAAACTGTATCAAATTTTATATAAAAACTTTAAACCAAAAGGAGTTGTTAAAGTAAAAGCAGGAGGACATACAATGTTTGTTGATTCTCACGACAGTGCACTTGCGCCGTATTTGATAATGCACGGGAGTTTTGACCCAGAAGAAACATTTGTCTTAGAAAAGTTTTTGAAAAATGGAATGACATTTATTGATGTTGGCGCAAATGTAGGATACTTCTCACTAATAGCAGCTCGATTGGTAGGAGAGGATGGAAAGGTATTTGCATTTGAGCCAGATGAGGATAATTTTCGACTACTTGAAAGAAATATTCAAGAGAATGGGTATAAAAATATAAAAGTATTTATGAAAGCAATATCTGACGAAGTTGGAACAGCAAGATTTTATCTTGATTCAGAAAATCTTTGTGCACATAGTCTAAATAAGAAAGAAAACAGTAATTTTGTAGAAGTTGAAACAACAATACTTGATGAACTCTTAAAAAATGAAAAAGTAGATGTTATAAAGATAGATGTAGAGGGTGCAGAGCAAAGTGTATTTGATGGAATGAAAGATATAATTGCAAAAAACAATAAACTTGCAGTAATAACAGAATTTTATCCAAAAGCTATACGAAATTTTGGAAATTCACCAAAAGAATATCTAAAATCTTTTATTGACGCAGGGTTTAAATTGTATAGAGTAAAAGGTAAAGAATTTATCAATATAAATGAATCACAAATCGATTCTCTAAGCAGGGGAGAGGGGATGGAGAAATT
>PVBE010389208.1_pt1 | contig 12485 bp, 8 predicted proteins | sample 1631181 | NCBI WGS metagenome assembly PVBE01 (sample SAMN08397723, study PRJNA350692) | Marine metagenome, whole genome shotgun sequencing project. | isolation source: water | place: Pacific Ocean | collected 2012-04 | reverse complement strand
CTTCACCTGCTTTATGACCTCCCATTCCATCTGCTAAAGCAAAAAAATGATAGCGAGGTAAAGAAATCCATACATCTTCATTATTGGGACGAACAAGACCAATATCAGATAAGCCGTAAGCTTCGAGCTTTCGTTTCATTACTGTCCTTGAAGAATGAGGTTGATGATACTAAGAGCGTTGAAAGTCGCATGAAGAAAAATAGATGCAATCAAAGACTTTTGCCTTTCGTAGATAAAACCTAAAAAAAGAGCGAGCAGAAAAAGGGATCCTACAATATTGAGGTTTGCCAGTTTTTGAGAGCTTGAATAGTGAAAAAAAGCAAAAATTAGAGAAGCTATAATAATAGCAGGCTTTAGCCCTAACCATTTTTTGAGCCAGCTTTGTAAAAGACCACGAAATAAAAACTCTTCCACAATCGGAGCAAAAATAACAATGGAAATACACGCTATGATAAATAAAAAAGGATTTCCAAAAGTGTTTTTTAAATAATGAATTGCAACCTGATCGGGGAGTTGTTGATCCTTAAAAAGAGATTGGGTAAGCATTTCAAGCAGTTCGCTAAAAAAAACGACACAAGGAAAAGCTATAAGCCAACTCAAAAGACCAAAAGAAATATCTCGAATATACGAACTGTTTGATCTTTTCCAAATATAAGATCCTATGTGAGGAAATACCTTAAAGTAAAAATAGTAAAATAGAAGTGTGGTTGCTACTAAATTGAGCAGATTGGTGAGGCTAATAAAGAAAGCTGCGTGAGAAATTAAGGTTTCTGTAAATCGGTGAATAAAAAATCTTAAAAGCATAGACAGGATAAAAGAGATGCCGAGGTAGATCACAAACCCCAAAAAGAGATGATTGACTTTGAGAGGCGGTGTATCTAGATCTTTAGAGAATAAAAAATAACCTTTTCTATACGCGATCCAAAGAACAAGCGCTGTAAGGGCACCGAAGAAAAAAGTAACGGGAAGTCCATTTTGAATGGTAAATGCGAAGTTGGGGCTACCCATTCCAACGACTCTTAGCAAGAAGTATATAATCGTTCACTCTCTCCACTACTTCTTTCATAATTTTTGTGTGTGCTAAACAGAGGGGAGAATAATTATAGTCTTTTGTTCCCCAATGAGTAATGTCATAGTTGATTTCTGTAAAAGCTCTTGTTATGGGATACGACTCTTTAATCAGCTCTTGTAGAACAATTTTGGGTTTGGAAGGACGTATATCAACAATACGGATACGAATGGCAGTGTTTAAATTTGCAGCATCTATATAACCATCAGCTGATTTTTTTGTAGGAATCGTGGCATGTTCGACTAATTCTAAAAAAACAACAAATTCATTGGGCTCATACTCCTTTTTCATCCAAGAGATATCTATACCAAAAGGATTTTCAGAAGAAGGAACATAGGTTGTATGCTCATTGAAATCATTAATGTAAAGAGTGCCTTTATTGGCTATTTTATTTAGAAAAAGGTTTTCAAATTCATCTGATAAACTCCACGTATACTCATCTGTAGTTGTATCGATAATCGACGCAATGGCAATTGTTGGTTTTGCTCTTCCATCCTCATAATACTTGGTGAATTCATCAGGATTTCTGCTATAGCATGCTGTAAAAAATAAAGCACAAAAAATAGAAAAAAGAACGCTCTTATACATAATCATTAGCCTCAGAATCAAAAGAAAATTTTCTCATGTTTAAACAAAAAGTCAGCATAACAAAACAATCTTTTTCTTAGCTATTAAATATCAGAAAAACACTTTTGATGTATGTTTTCGATCAAATAATAGAGTTTTAGAAAAAGGTTATGAGACTATCCCACTGTACCTTTCATGGATCAAAAACCGATTCTTGAATCACGGGAGGTATAAATTGAATGATGTCTTTTGTCCCTATTTCAAAATCTCAAAAAATGGAAGAAAATTCATTTATTCAATATTGGTGGGATAATCTCATTGAAGACTCAGATTTTCCAGGACTCTTAAACGGGTTCCATTTCAATCGTCTCTTGAATCACGAGGGGTATAGTGGAGCTAGCTTATACTACTTCCACTTCAAACGCATGGATTTTCAGCCATAAACAAGCTCTCTACAATTCAATAATTTTAGATAAGCCCTAGGTATAATCATTGATTTCAAGGGCTTTAGGGCTATTAAAACGCATGTTTTTGAGGTAAAAATGCCTATAATTCATAAGATATCATTAAGGATCGCTTAAGATAATGAAAATTAGAGGAAATAGGGGATGTTCGAAATATCACTAACCATCTCCACCCTCTATAAGGCTTATTATATGTCATTTATCTTGAAAAAAATAGTTAACTTCTATTAAAATAATTTAAAAATACAATGACTACGTTGCCCGGTAGCTTGGAGTTTGGATAGATCTTGTTTTTAACAACTTGCTTGATTATCCTATAAGCACTTACTGCCTGGAATGTAAACTTTTAAAGGAGGCGTCATGTCATTAGAAAATGCAAAGGCCAATCTAAAAGCTTTTGGAAAGGAACTTAATCTCGAAGGTTTGGATTTTGATGAAAATAATACCTGTATTTTAGGTATTGATAATACTTTTTCTTTACACATTACTTATGAACCTAACTCAGATCGGCTTTATTTGTATTCGCCTATCTTAGACGGGCTTCCTAAAAATGAGCAAATTTGTTTAAAGCTTTATGAGAGACTTTTGGAAGGTTCCATGCTAGGTGGCCAGATGGCCGGTGGTGGAATCGGAGTTGCTGTAAAAGAAGAGTTGATTTTGATGCACTGTGTCCTCGATATGGGACTTGGAGTGGATGAGGGAGCTCTTCGTAGGTTTGCTCCTCTTTTTGTGGAAACAGTTGAAAAATGGAGAGAAATCGCTACAAAGATTTGTGCTGGTGAAGAACCAGAGCCTTTCCAATTACCTGTTCCTCCTCAATCTCAAGAACAGCACCAAATACATAAGCCTGGTGGTGAGAAGTACATTAAGATTTAATGGGTAAAGCGGTAGATTCTGCCGCTTTTTCTACAAATCTCAGCGCTACATCTTTTTTATTTGTTTCAATGTAACGTACTGCAGAGAGAACCGTCGAATGGTCTCTTCCAAAGAATTTGCCAATAGCAACTAGAGGCATTTTAAGATGTTCTCTACAAATATACATGGCTATTTTTCGAGCAAGGCTCAGCTCTTTTGTTTGTGATTTCCCTAAAAGATCTTGTACATCGATCTCAAAGTGAGTAGCGATTTGTTTTACGAGACGTTCTTTTGTAATCATTTTTTCTTTTTCTCGGTGAATCAGATCTTTTAAAAGAACTTGAACGGATGCAATATCTAGTTTAAGAGCAGGGTTTGCTCTTAAAAGAAGCGCATTGAATGCTAAAAAAGCATTTTGAGAAAATGTACTTACAAGGTACTTCAAAACATTTAAAGGGAGAGGGAAATGAAAAGTTTTACTTTTTTTTCGTAAAATTTCCAGTAAATCACTTGGTTCATTTTTTTCGATAGATACACTGATTCCCCACTCAAAGCGAGAAATTAAACGAGGTTCTATAGCATCGAGATGAGGAGTTGCGAAATGACTCGAAAGGATGATTTGTTTGCCTGAAGTATGTAGAGCATTAAATGTATGAAAAAATTCTTCCTGAGTGGCGTTTTTCCCAGAAAGAATGTGGATGTCATCTATGATCAGAACATCTGCAGTTCGATATGCTTTTCGAAATTCTAACATTTTTCCAAATTTAATCGCGCTGACAACATGTTTTGTGAAATTCTGAGCATATACGTAAAAAACATTGAGATTTTGTTGTTGAAGCGCATGTGAAATACTCATTAAAAGATGGGTTTTTCCACATCCATGAGGCCCATGAATATAAATAGGGTTAAAAGAGCCCAAATTATTTTTCTGACACATATCTAAAAGCTTGAAAGCCATTTTATTTTTTTCGTTTGTGTGAAAAGAGTCAAAGGTAAAGTGGGGATCTAATACTTCAGGGCGGATGTAAAGAGAGGGAATACCTTTGGAAGCAGGTTTTTTGGGAAAATTGTGCTTTAAATGGACAGAGATCAAAACTCCATTATTATTGCGAAAATTTTTAAGTTTGGGTTTGATGTGTTCCTCAAACCAGGCGACTTGAAAAGAGTCTTGAGGTTGAAGGTAAAGATTCCGGGCATCAAATTTTAGAATTTTTAGTGTATGCAGCCATTTTTGAACGGTTTTTTCTCCAAAATCTTTTTCCTGATCTTTAAGAAAATCATTCCAAGCTTGCATTTTACTTTTTTCTTTTAAGTTGCACAGTAGTTACCGGAGTAGAAGGGGGTGTTAATTTCCTCTTCATGATCCATTGTTGAAAAATCCCTAAAACCATGGATGAAAGCCAATAAATATTTAATCCAGAAGGGAAGTGATAGAAAAGCACAGTAAATACAATTACCATGACATTTCCCATGACTTTTTGCTGTTTTTGTTGGTCTGAAAGCTCTTCTTTACCCGCATTTCCTGTGTTTCCAGAAAGATAAGCTGTAAATTTTTGCTGCGCATACATCGTAAGTCCTAAAAGAATAGGTAACAAATGAAAATTTGTTCCTAAAAAGAAAATAGGATAGTTCCAGCTAAAAAGTACATCTGGAGCTGTAAGGTTGTTGATCCATCCTGGAATAAAGACGGCTCCCCTAAGTTCAAAAGTAGATTTTAAAAGATCAAACATACCGATTAAAAAAGGCATTTGAATTAAGAGAGGAAAGCAGCCCATAAAAGGGTTGGCGCCCTTTTCTTTATAGAGTTTCATCGTCTCTATTTTTGCTTTTTGCGGATCTTTTTTATATCTTTCTTGAATTTTTTTGATTTCAGGGTTGATTTGTTGCATACGAGCGCTTGATTTAATCGACCAGGCATTAAGCGGGTATAACATTATCCTTAAGACCACAGTAAGCAATATAATAGAAAAGCCCCAAGACCCTGTTAAAGTATGGAAGAATTTCATCAAGATGAACAAAAATTTAGCAAAAGGCTCTGAGATAAAGGAAAACCAACCATGAAAGCTTTGTGCTGCTATGTAATCGGGATTGTAATGTTTAGCGGGATCTGAATAGGTAACATCAATCGTTTTTAAAATATCATCTTGGAAGGGGCCCGCAAAGGTCCGAAATTCCATTACTTGGTTAGATCGAAGGGGTAAATATGTTTCATAGCCAGGATACTTAGTAACAGGATAGAGATTGTAATGAGCATCGATTAAAGACAGTCTTGTAGGGCAGTCACTTCCAGGAATGACTTTTGCTTTAAAACCTGCAGCGATTTCATTTAAAGGATCCATAATAGATCCTAAAAAGCCATTCGAATTGGAAATCCAATCAGGTAGGGTAGATGTGACCAAAAGAGTGTCTTTGGAGGGTTTATCTTGAGGTAGGCTGAGTTTTTCTACTTGAGATTTTTGCCCTCTTGTAACGCGGTATTTTAAAGCAGGTGTAAAAGATCCTGAAATCAGCTCCACTTCTGGAATTCCAGAGCCTAGCCAAAGTTCTCTTGCATCGCCTTCCATCTTGATGCGAACATCGATGGTATAAGGTGATTCATTTGAATTTTGAGGAAGGGAAAAGGTTTTTGTAATGCGTCTATGAGGGGAACTTGTCTCAAATTCGATTAGATTTTTTTCGAATCTTTTAACTTCAAAATGGGTATTTTCAACATCATCACCTAAAATATTGAATGCATAGTATTCTGAGGGGACTTTATGGCGCACTTCTCCTTGAGGTGTGAATATAGATCTTCGAAGAAGGGGATAGTAGCCTCCAAGCTCGCCTCGATTATGAGAGACCATAGATCCGTTTTGAACAGTCGAATAGGGAAATTGAGGGAAATGATCATTTTCAGGATGATTTTTGAGCATGTCTCGATCAAAATTAATCTCTTTGACGACACTTTTAGGATTTTTTGGGGATTCAAAGGGAAGGTTGATTTCAGCTAAAGCGCCTCCTTTTGAAGAAAAAACAAGCATTTGATATTCATTTTCAAGGACATAAAAACTTTCTTCTCTAGCGGCTGAAGTAGCCGTTTCAATTTGTACAATGTTTTGAAATTGTAAATACTCTTTAAGAGGACGTACGATATTTTTTTTCCCGTCAAAAATACCGACAGGCACATAGGTTGTAGGGGTTTTGATGAAAGCAATAGCATCATGATGTAAAACTTCTGATGTATGGATTTCTGTATCAATTATTTTTGCAAAAATAACCCGGGGAGAAGATTCCATAGAAAGAAGTTGATATTCGGCTCCTTCCTGATCGCTAATATTTACGAGAGAAAGTTTTTCAGCTTGATGGCTATAAAGAACAGGTTCTATTAAAGAACTATTGTTAAATTGAAGATCTACTTTTTGTTTTTGATCGTAAAGAATTTTGGGAAGATCTGTTTGCCAAGAGAGGGTTAGAATTTGAGATCCAATATTAACTCCATAGCAAGCAACATTTTGATTTTCTTTTTCTTGATAAAGAGGAGTTACAGATAGGTCAGTTAAGGAAGCTGTTTTTATTTTTGCATCTTTTTTAAGAAGCTCTAGAGTTTTTTTCTTTTTGAGCTCAACTTGTTCCAGGGTATATTTTTTTTCTTCCAATTTTTTTGAAGTAAAATAATGATTTGTGAAGAAAAAAAGTGTGGTTAGACACATGCAGAAAAAAAGGGTTCTTTTATCCATTTAGATTTCTCTTAGATATTCCGATTCAGAGGTACAGCTTAACATAAGTAGTTTTAATGCTAAATAACGATTTTTGTTAACGCTGTTCTTTGGTTTCTAGTAGCGATAAAAAATGGGTAAAAGAAGGGGTTTCTCGAAGAGATTCGAGCCATTCATCTTCTAAAAGCTCCTCAATACTAGGAAGGACATTTAATTTTTGAGCCTGCTCTAAAAGGGCCATGGCTGGGGAAAGTTTTTCCATTAAAGAGTAGAGGCAAGCCAGGTGGTAATAGGCATGTTGATTTCCTAAAGAACCTGATTTGATAATTTTTTGCTCCGCTTCAAGATATAGAGAGTCATAGCTGCCAAAATCATAGGTATGATGAGCGAAATTAATCAAGCTAAGGCCCCACTCCAACCATAGATTTTCGTTTTCTTCATCTTGCTTGGAAGCTAATTTAAAATAATGAAAAGCTTTTTGGTACAAATTTGTATCGGCAGAATAATCAGCTAATTGAGAAAAGCTCAAAGCAATTCTCAAGTAAATATTAGGAAAGTCAGGTTCGATTAAAAGAATTTGCCAAAAAATTTCTACAGAGCGGAAAATGTAATTTTCATCTTCTATAAACTCACCAAATAGCTGAAGGGCACATCCATAGTGAAAAAGATTTTCAGGGTGATGCATAAAAGAGTTTTTTTGAAGTTGAATGGCCTGTTCAAATTCGTATATCGCATCTTGCACAAGATTTTCATCTTGTAAGATTTCTCCTAGCCTGAATACGTTATAAGCATAATCAAAGCAAAGAGAAGGACAAACAGGTTTAAGATCCATTGCTTTTTTGAAAAATTTGCTCGCAAGTTTTAGCAATGTATCATCTTCTAAAAGGCTTCCTAGTTTAGTATGAAAAGATGCCAAAAGATGCCACAACTCAGGACTTGTTCGTTCGATTTGAAGGCCTTGTTGTGCTTTTTCGATTCCTAAATCATAAAAGGCGTGATCTTCATAGTATTCAGCGAGACTATCCATGCAAATTGCATACGCATACCAAAGGTCAGAATCAGCTGGATATAGATCGGTTGCTTTGATAATTTTATTTTCAGCTTCTACAAGAAGATCATGTCGATAAGAAACCGCTCCTAAAACAGAAAGGGACTCTACCCATTGTCCGATTATTTTGGGGTGATTCGGAGAAAGCCCATGAGCATGAACGCATTTTTCAACAGAAAGACGTAATTTTTTCGCATTTTTATCGAGTTTTCCTGATTCTCCCAAAAGTTGAGCCCAGGAAAGCCATAGCGTTTCATCAAGCGCATTATACTCAACTGCCTTAGAAAAGCTCTCATTGGCCTTTAAAAAGTAGGCTTCATCCATAGTGTTGATGTAGAGCTGAGTGTAAGTCTCTGCAAGAGATGTATAGCCTTGAAAAAACTCTTTTGCACTCTTTATCGATTTTTCAAAATAACGAGCAGCTTCCAAGTAATGTCTATTGTCGTTGATCAGAAGCCCCATTTGATGGTAAGCACTTCCAAAATCATTCCAAAACTCTTCTGTAGGGGTGTTTTGGTGTTCTAAAGACTTTGTGAAAGATTGAATAGCCATTCGTACATCTAGGGCTTCTCCTGAGCATTCTGCTATATGAGTCCAAGTGATCCCCAAATGCCAATAAATATCTTTAAGTATGTCAGATTCTAAAGAGCCTTCATTTTTCAACATTTGCAAGTATTTTTCCTTAGATTCTAAGAAAAAGTGGTGTTCTTTATGAATTTGTCCTAACTCTAAAAGGACAGCTCCCCAAGAAAAAAAAGCTTCGTGAAAAGAAGGATTTAGACGAATGGCTTCCTTAAAGCTTTTGCTCGCTAGAAACAAAGTTTTTTCTTTACCTTTTTGGGCTCCATATTCAAAAAAAGCAAGTCCTTGACGGTACCAAATATCAGGATTATCTGTGTCTAGTTGTACTGCTACATCAAAACAAGGAAGCGCTTCTAAATTACCTTGGAGTAAAAATTTCTCCCCCTTTAAAAGGTAGTGATCTGCTAAGGATCTTTTCTTTTCAGGCTGAAGCTCCTCAGACTTTTGAAGCAACTGTTTTAGCTTAAAAGTGTTTTGAGGGAAATAGCGGTGTAAAAGCTTTTGATAGGTATCGGTTTGGGTCATATTTATTTTGATATTTTAAAATTATTTCTTTGAAAAAGGAAAGCCTCCATAAGGCGAAATTATAGTTAAGCTAGGCATTTTGCACAATGATCTCAACCGCTTTTATTCAGCTTTCTTTCTCTAAAATTCTTTTTCCCAAGAAGAGATACTTTTCAAACACACCTTAAAAAAACTTATAAAGGGATCTTGCTTTTTTTCTAAATATTTTTTTATCACACGACCGAAAAAATCGAAGATTTAGGAGAGCCTTGATTTTGAGCTGTTAATTATAAAATTAAAATTCAGTAATTATTTTTTAATTCTCTAAATACGTATTAGTAATTATTGTTTTAGTTGAATTAAAGTATTTGACGGTGCTATATTTATTAAACAGTAATAATTTTATTATAATAAAAAGGAGAGAATAATGGGAACATCTATAGGAAAGGGGTATATTTTTAATCCTGAACTAGTACAGAGTGTTAGAGGGGCTGTTGGAGAATCAGAGGATTTACTGCAAGATAGGTCGTTACAAGTTCAAGAAAAAGATTTTTATCAAACAGCCAAAGAAGCGGGCCAAGAATTTTATGCTAGTCATTTAGCATCTCCAAAAGCAGGGATTCTAAATTCCTTTAGTTCAAGATTCATATCAAGTCAATCAACACAAGATGATGTGTTAGAGGCAAGGACAGGCATAGTATTAAAAGTTATACATGATATACAAAATGGTGTGAATCATGAGGATCTTGAGAAGAAATATTCTCAATTGGATATTTATTTAGCCTATCGTGCAGTAAATGATCCAAAGATAGACAGAGTTATAAAAAGGGTAAGGGGAAGTGAAAGGCAAAAAGAATTACAACCTAAAAAATTACCTGATACAGAACAGAAAGCTCGACAACAGTTAGTACATCAGATGATTATGGAATTTTTTGAAATTCCAGAATTATTAAAAAAGGGCTTGGATTTTGTACGATTAGCGAAAAGAGACAGGCTAATGCGAACTAGTCTAGCTTCTCATGTTGTACTAAGATTTAATGGAATTCAACGAAAATTTATGGTGGAACTCTTTCATAAAGAACGAGACCTTATCGTAGCAGAAGAGCAAAAAGATAATCCAGCTAAAGGTGAAAAGGTTGCTAGGCTTGTAGTAAAAGAAATAGAGCAACGAGCTCATCTATTTGCAACAGGAACTTCTATAGCTCAAAGAAAACAAGTAGAAAGTCAGCATGAAATAGGTGCACAACTTATTTCTGAAGAAGAACAGCAGGCAATGCAAAGCATTGTAGAACTTCAAACTAAAGATGGGCAGAAACTTTCCAGTCAAAGGCAACTTATGGAAAGGGTTCAAAGAATGAAAAAAGAAGTTACTTCTGATCAACAGCCACAAAGCAATGAAGAAGTAAAGTCGTTACATAAAGCATTATCGGAATATTCAGTAGTTCAAGAGATGAAAAGAAAAGCAGCAGAAATAACTCTTCTTGTTAAGCAGTGTTTTATTTTTAATATAGCTTATAAGTTATTTCACCCAAACCATGGAATGCCCAAGTTAATAGCAGAAGAATCTGAAGCAACAAAACAGCAAAAAAGAACAATGGCTGCTGTGAGAGCATCTTCAGCTAAAGATATGGTTACAGAACAAACAAAAAAAAGAAGCCTTCAAAAAGCTAAAAAACAAAAACAAAGAGAAGCAGCTATTGCCGCAGCATTTGCTGAAGCAGCAGATGAACCTGATACACCAAGAGCTTCTTTAGGAGGACGTGCTTGTCGTTTTACGACTAAAGCAGTGGGAGCTGGTCTTTTTGCAAGAGTTGTATATTTCGGCACAATTGGTAGAATATAATTCTAACTTATAAAACCTGAGTTTGTGGATTTTGTAAAAGAGTCTCAACTCAGGTTTTTTTCTTACAATTCATTTTCTTTTAAATAAAATTTTGGAAGTTCTTCATAAGGCAAAATCCTATCAGGTATCTTATAAGATGCTAGGGTTTCTTGAAGCCTATTTTTGATTTGCTTTTCATCGAAATTTGTAGATTGTACAAAAGCGTAAGGTCTCATTTCATATTCTGGATGAGGAACAGCAAGCACAAAAGCCATTTGGATTTCAGGGATTTCTAAAAGAGCTTTTTCGATTTCTTCAGGTTGGATATTTTCACCTCCTGATGTAAACACTCGATCTTTTCTACCTAAAGGGCAAAAACCATGTTTTTTAGAAAAACTAAAGAGATCACTTGTAACAAAAAAAGAACTTTTGGGTCTTAAAATTTTCCCATTTTTAAAATAGCCCAAAAACAGGGTAGGACCTCCTACATGAAGCTCATGGTCGATTAGCTTTACTTGTCGATATTTGAGAGGAAAGCCCAGATACGGATGCCCTTCATTCCATAGTATGTTTTTTGTTGTAAACACTTGAGAGCTCATTTCTGTAAGTCCATAGGTCAAATAGATCGGGAAACCTTTGATAGCTTGTCTGTAGAGCGATTGAGGCGTTTTTGCACCTCCTATGATGAGCGCCTTGAGGTTATGAGAAAGCAAAGGCTCTTTTAAAAGTCTTTTGAGCTGTGTAGGAACAAAAGAGGCGTGTGTGATTTTTTTTTGATGCAGGTTTTCTGAAAGAGAGAGATTTTTATCAGGGAAAACAACGGTAGCGCCTTCTAAAAAGCATCGAAAAAGAATAGATAAGCCTCCGACATGAAACAAAGGCAAAGTGATCAACCAGCGATCTTTTTCTTGTAAAGGAACATTGAGATTGGCTCCTAAAGCACTTTTAAAAAAATTATCGTAAGAATGAGCTGCAAGTTTGGGTGTTTGAGATGTGCCTGTAGTGAACATGTAGGTGAACGGCTTTTGAGGATCAAACGTATCTTTCAAGAGCGCAGTATCTGCTTTTAAAGCAAAAAGCTCTTGGAAAGAAAGGTCTTTGCCGATGATCGGTTGTGGAGGAACATTTTTTTTTATAAAAAAAGGAGGCAAATAAGTATTGATCAAAAAACAGGAAATATTTTCATACAGGCAGGCAAAAAGTACAATCACCATACGGATATCATTTACATGTTGAATACCAATGGAGTTTGTTTTTAAAGAGCGAAGCTTTTTTCGCATGTTATAAATTTCATGAAAAAGCTCAGCATAGGTGATCTTTTTAGGCCCATCTAAAAGAGCTAGATGGGTTGGAAATCTTTGAGAGGATCTTTTAAGCAGATCTTGCATAGCTGTAAAAAGCCGTTATTCAAATGAAGGGAAGTTTGTAAAACATCTTTTTTTATAAAACGATAGGTATCAATCCCTATTGCGCTTTTTAAGGAAAGGACAGCTGCTAAGGCTCCGATATTCAAAATCCCTACACCGCTTTCAAATAAAGAACTCAAAACAATTTCGATGTGGGAAGGGATTTTTTTTTGTAGATTTTGAATCGCACTTATTCCCCCAAAAAGAGTGGGTTTGATGACAATTGCTTTGAGACTAGCAAGCTTTAAAATCTCAGAGACATCGATGTCATAAATCGATTCATCTACAGCAATAGGAAAATGAGTTTCTTGACTAAACGTAAAAAGATCTTCAAAAAATTCTAGGGGCTCTTCTAAATAGGCAAAGTCAGTAGGTTCAAAATGGCGGGCAAAAAATAGGGCTTGAGAAAGATTCCTACCTCGGTTGACATCGAGACGAAAAATTTTATCAGGGTAGCTTTTTTTTAAAATCTT
>PVBE012350178.1_pt1 | contig 12487 bp, 25 predicted proteins | sample 1631181 | NCBI WGS metagenome assembly PVBE01 (sample SAMN08397723, study PRJNA350692) | Marine metagenome, whole genome shotgun sequencing project. | isolation source: water | place: Pacific Ocean | collected 2012-04 | reverse complement strand
TACTCTTTCACTTCTTAAAGTATTTATATTTTTCAGATTATAAAATAATGTTTTGTTGTCATTAGCCCAGCTAACCCCACCTGAAGTGTTTGCTATTGTATTAGTGCTTTTTTCTCCAGTTTCTAAATTTTTAAAATGAATGGTATATAATCTTCTACTTATTTTATCTATTATGTCTCCGACTATTTTTTCTACTATAAATAATACGATACAGACTATTGTTCCTGTTATTATAAAATCAACCATTTTAATTTACCTCTATCTTAATTCCTTGTGTATTTACCTTCCATTGTAAATCTGTAATATCATCCACAATAGCCTCAATCTCTTGTCTATTTAGAAAGTCCATATCCATACCATCTTTTATTCTTTCTAACCTATCTACTAATTCTTGTCTAGTCATCTTTTTTCAACTCCTTCTTTAATTTTTCATTCTCTTTTCTCAAATCTAAAACCATAGTGGCCAACTTATCTACATCGTGTTCTAAATCTTTTATATATTGTTCATCTGATACCTTACTCATCTTTATCTCCTTCAAATAAATCTTCTGTTACTCTCTTATATACTTTGTTAAGAGCTTCCATTTGTTTTTTAGTTATTCTAAAATTTGTCTTGACATAATCCTGTACATTCTTTACAAAATCTACACCCTTATCATTCTTTGCTTCAGCCATAGCTAACACCACATTAATCTTACCTAATATAGGTTGTAATTTTTCTTTAGCCTCTATTTGTAATGTCTCGTCATATCTTGGGTCTTTTTTACACTTAACAATACTATTCTTAATAGCCACAGCCATCGTTGGTGTTACTTTCCTACTACCACTAACTAATATGGCATACATCTCAATTAAAAATTTATGTTGATTTTGAGAAAGTTTACCTACATTTTCTTTTAACCAAGACATCTCATCTGGAAATTGCTGTCTTGCAGTTTCCCTATTTTTCTTCATAGTTTCTGGTTTTGGTTTTCTATAAAATTTATTGTATACCATTATCTTTTATTGTTCCTTATTCTTTTCTTATACTTTCTTAATTTTAAGTAGTTTTCCAAGTTGTTAATGTTCCACCACCAAAGACGCATTTTATTTAATACATTACTTATTTTTATCATTCATCTTACCATATCTTTTTCTATGATAATATTCACTATAAACTAATAATAATACCCATATTATTACAATCCATACAATTGGATTATATAAAATTACCCATATAATATTATTTAGCATATAACCACCCCCCGTGTAAATCTGTTTTTTCAAATGTAGACGCGTCATATATATTACCTCTTACTGGATTGTTCCCTTTAGTATAGGGAGCTCTCCAACCGGCAGGTTTATATATATCTCCCGTTGTACTATCCACGAAACAATGTATACTACCTCTCTCATCGTGAACAAGTGTTTTAGTAGTTGTACCATCATCATTATATTCTGTATTAATTTTACTTTCAAAACTCTTAACCTTAATATACTTTACACCACCACCTACACCGAATGTAACCGAATCCATATGTTTAAATCTACTCACATACTCTTCACAATTTTCTTCCAATTTTATCAAAAAATTCACCATAGCCTCATCGAATGAAATAGGTTTTAATTTCAACTCGGTGGTTTTTGTTAACTTTGGTTTTATTCCATTAATCATCTTATGCAATCCCCACTACATCCGAATCACAACCATTTAAAGTCATAGCTGTATCAATAACATCAATCATACTACACAAACTACAAGTTACTGTTATTACATCATCATCGTGATTACCTGTTGGTGTATCACATTTTTTACAATTTAAATCATTCATATTATTTCTCCTTTTATTCATATTATAAGTTAACCATAAACCAACTAATATACAACAACTAAATTGTAACAAGTTGTAACAACTATTCATCTATTATTATTCTAATATTATCAGAATGAAAATTCTGACAATAATCTTCATAACCTGCATAAACTTTAACCGTATCACCTATAAATTCTTGTGTTACACCCAATACTGTATGAGCTATTCCTTGATTATTAGTATAAGAACTTGAATTAACTATATTTACTTGGTATTCGTTACCAAGAGCGTCTACATAATCATAATCTGAATCTGCATACCAAGAAACCTTTATATATTCATCACCAACAGAAGCATCTAAAGTTGTAAGTGTTTGTGAAAAATTTCCATTATAATCCATATGATAATAACCATTTTCATCAATATTTAAACTTGGAGCAGATACACCGATTCCACCACTACAAGATCCCATTGGGTTGCTCTCACAACCATAAAATAAAAAAAGTGTTAATATTGTAAATATTTTATTTCTCATTATCTCTCCAAATCTATTACATCACCAAAATGGTAATCAAATCTTGTTATAAGGTGTTCATAATCACTATTTTTCATATCATCTAAAATACCTTGTGTAGCCAGTTCCGAAAAACCTATCTGTTTACATAATTTCATAGCAGTTCCTAACAACACAAATGCATTACCATCAGGACCTGTTAAATCTATTACTTGTTTTCTATATGTATCTTTCTTTAATATAGCCATTTATATATTCTCATTTCTATTTCTAATTGTTTCATTTAAATCTTCTAAAGCCTTGGAATTTTTCCAAGTATCATCTTCTTGAGTCACCACCAAAAAATAAACAAATCCTATTAAACCACACCATACTAATAAATTTAACATATACTAACCTTTCTTCGCACAATACCAAGTGCAATAATTTTTATTTTTATAAGTTATCTTCGCTGGTATCTTACCACATTTTGAACATTTATCTGATTTACCCATTATATAGTCTCCAATGAACCATATATTGTATAACCAGAAAGTGTCATCTGATTAGCTTCTTCAACCAAATCGGTCATTGAAACTGCCCAACTTATATAACCATCTTCGTGATACACATCAGTTTCAGCCAAAAACCTAAACAAACTAACTGCATCTTCACAACTCATACTAGTCCACCATTCTTCACAAGTATCCATAACATAAACACCACTCATTTCATCAAAATCACTTGATGTTTCAGGTGTTTCATCACATAATTGTGGAAATACTATTCCTTCATTAGTAACAGTAGAACCAACACTTTCTAATTCTATATGTTTCATTATTTTCTCCTTTTTTATCATACTATAATATCGGGTTTTTTGGGGAGAGCCACAACATATAAATTGTAACAATTTGTAACAGGTTTTAGAATAAATCTTGTTTTTTGAAGATTTTATACCACTTTTGGTAGTTTTTTTGTCCGAATTTCTCGGCTTTTATTTCATATGGATGGTCCCAATAGACATCTGATTTTCCTTTATAATGTCCTTGAGAAATCATATTTTGTTCATATTCATACATATCTTTGAACTTTTGCCAACCGTATTTCTTGGCATCCATAGCGTGGTCTATTTCGTGGATTATTGTTATGAGGAATTGTTTGATTTGACTTGATTTAATTACTTTATATTTTGTAGATAAATTTAGTGTTCCTCTATCTACATCAAAGTGGGCGTGTTTTTTCATCACTTTGTGTTTTATCTTAACACTACCAACTTTATAATGTTTCAACAGAGTAGAAATCATCTGATTCTTATTTGTTTCTGATATAAATTCTTTAATTAACATTATTTAATTTTTGTAGTCTTCTTTCAACTTCCAATTCAGGGAAATTAACTTTTAACCATTCAACTGCTCCTCTGAATGTAGTGCTTAATATTTCACTAACTAATTGTATCACATCAACTACATTAATAGTTCCATCACCATCCATATCAGCAGCAGTTAACATTTCTGGTATATAAACATCATTTGGATTTAAAATTATATTAACTACTAAAATAATATCACTAATGTTTATTATCTCATCAAAATTAACATCACCTAAAAGTATTTCATCTTCTGGTTCAGGTTCTCCTATATATCCAAAGAACCAATCTAATCTACTATGTATTTTTGAGTACACACCCGGGTACTGAGCATCCGCTCAACCATATCCCCAACTGACTATACCAATCAATTCATATTCACCTTCATCATTTGTCATAATAAGTGGACCACCACTATCTCCTTGACAAGAATCTTCACCACCATTTCCATCTCCAGCACATATCATATTGTTGGTAATCTCTGAATTAGAATAACTCCCACAACTATCGTCAATAGGTACATCCACCTCTAATAATACTGATGAACTACTACCACCTGATGATGTTGCTCCCCATCCCATTGTTGTTGACATTACAGGTTCTTCATCGTGTGAATCATCTGTACATAATTGTATAGGTTCAAAATCTGTAATTGGTGATGATAATCTTAAAAGTGCATAATCATTGTTTAATGAACCACCATTATATTGTGGATGTACAATTATTTCCTCTACACCTCTTGATTGTGCTCCACTTGTAGCACTTACATTATGTAATCCAATTACTACATCTATACTACTTGCAGATTCTCCTTGAACACAATGAGCTGCCGTAATCACCCAATCTTCTCTTACAAGTGAACCACCACAAAAGTGGCCACCCCACCATCCTCCACCTTGTAATGAAACCATAAATTCATATTTACAATCTGGACAGGCTGGGTCTACTTGTGTTCCACCTACAATCATAGGTTGTGGTAAATCACCAGGGTTTATCGTGTTTTGTTCCATCATCCTTAATGAATTGTCTTCAGATGTAACTGGATTTGAATCATCACAACTATTTAATGTTACTAAAAACACTACTAAAGCTACAACAACTCTAAATATTCTCAATAATAATTTATAATTCCACATTGTTTTCTCCTATAAGAAACTAGAACTAACCTGTGATGGTTCAACCCACCATACTTTACCTAATTTATCCGTAACTCTTATTTTTTTAGTTATATCATTAAATTCATCCAATTTAACAATGCTATTTTTATATAACATTCCATTCTCTGATGGGATGTCCTCTTCAATACGAACTCTTTGTCCAATCTCAAGTTCTCTATTTCTATAATCTACTAATCTCATTTAACCTCCAAATATTTTTTTCTTTTCGCCATGATATTCATAAGCATGGCCGTTCTCTTTAAGTAATTCATTTACTGATGATTCATGTCCTTTTACAAACAACTCACCAAGTACTCTACCATATTTTCCTACTCCGTGAGATTTTATTACAAATTTACCATTGTCAGAATTTTCCAATAGGTCCTTTGTAAATTCTTTAGCGGCTAAACCTTTTTTCTTTTCTTCAAGGTTACGAGTGCGTGATTCCCAGGTGTCCACACCGAAAAATCTAATTCTCTTCTTGACGAAAGTATTAAAACCCAAGTCAATAAGAGCATCACAAGTGTCACCATCCACCACTCTATCAAGTTTCGCTGAATAATTATGTTTATCAAGTTTTTTCTTTTTCCTTGCCATTATATTCTCCTATTTAAAATATTGTGTACGGTAATAATTCCCATATTAGTTTTGCAACATATGAAAATCCACCACCTAAAATTGTAACTACTGCGTCTGCTTTACTAAATTTTCCGTAACTCTTATAATCATAGAGTTCTTTTCCTACACCTACTATACCTAATACTATCCAACTACTTGTTATTCCCATTACCATTCCACCAACGACAAAATGCATAAACTTGTCTGTACCGAATTGTAATAAAAAATCATTTAGTTTACTCATACTTTATCTCCTATTTTTCTATATATAAATATACAAATTTATTTATATCAATCTGTTTTTAATTTAACATTAGAAAGTTTTATCAATCTTTCTTTTCTTGAAGCTATATATGGACTTCCCTCATGAATTTGTACTACCGAACCACTTTCTTCTGATGGATTATCTTTATAATCATTAACTAATAACTTGGCTTCATCGGTTATTTCATCAGTAAGTTTTTGTAAATGTTTTTCAAATTGTTCTTTCGTCATAGATTCTCCGTTAACTCTAACTGTTCCATATAATATTTTACTTATAGCTTTTATCCAATGGTCATTTTGTTGTCTGGGTCTAACCCCATGTTTAACTTGATGTACCCAAAATGATTTACCAATACTGTTTCCATCAGTTGGTAGAAATGCTTCTTCGTGTATATAACCTTCTTTCGCTCTCGTCATTTTGAGTATATTATTTTCTGGGTTTACTGTATGGTCTTTTACATCATCCCAAGATACTCCTCTATGTCCTCTCCAATGACTCCACCAATATGAATTTTTCAAACACATAAAGGGTAGGTCTTTAGTTTGTGCAAACCAAGTTATATTTGAACCTACATCTCTGTAACTTATGTCAGGCCATAATTTATTATTCTCACAACTCTCTCTTTTCATAATCATAAATTGAGGACAACCTCTACCTAACTGTGATTCTGTAAGTGTTCGATCCTCTCTTGGTTGTGGTTTTTCACAATCAAAAAACATTGTACCTGGGTCCCATCTATTTGAAATATAAAAATATTTTTCAAGTAATGGTAACAACTCCTCTGTCCAATCATTAACAAAAACACAATCAGGATCTAAGTAACAGATATATTTTTGTTTACCCTCTTTAGCTCCAATCGTTAATCCCTCCGAATGATATTTACTTGGTGCTCTAACAGGACATTTATCTATAGACCCAGGAAAAGTACCACTATTCTGAAACCATTCTCCTCTACCACTAAGTCTTGTAGTAGCACTTTGGTCGACACCTTCAACTAAAATAACATGTTCATCATTTCCAAACATTTCTTTCAACGCTTCTAATTCACTCTTACCATCATTAAAACCTTTTAAACCTCTATCTTCCTCTTGAAATTCATCTGTCACATAATTATACACTATATAAATTTTATATGGAATATCTTTAGTATACTTATGAATACTACCTACCAAAAATCTTGTGTAATCACGCATCCAAGGTAACCTAAGAGCGAAGGTTGCAAATGTGAAATCTATTCCATTTTTGTATTTATTTAATTTCATTCCAATATTCTCCTATAATCATTTTTGTTTTATTTGTAACACTTATCCTATTACTATCTTTATATTTTTTTGTTGGTATAACTCTAAAGTCAACACTAACTCTTGATTTACCTGTATCATTTATTTTATTACCATGCATTAGATTAGCACCATTCCACATCCACATCTCACCAACTTCAGTATCTATTGATGAATAATCTCCTTTTCCTTCTTCACTCTCAACCCAAATAGTATTATTACCCCAAGCTTTAGTCAATGGTAAATAAAAATTAATCTCATGTTCAGAATGACTATAATCCTTGTCCCTATGAAACGCTGCTACAGCTAAATTAGATGGTTGATGAACTCTAAATGTTGGTATCCCTTGGTATAGAATATCTTCTCCAATTAAAGGTTGAATTATTTCTTTAATAAAAGAATTATATATAAAATACCAATTTGAATCTTTTGAATTATCATAAAAATGTTTATGATAAACAGTTAATTGGTCTGTACTAACATCATCAAGTACATCATACTTTATAGCTTCTGACCATTGATTATGTATCTCAGATAAATCATTTACCTTATATAATGTTTCAATTTCACCAACAAAATCATATTTTTTAATGTCATACTTATATTTTTTCATATTTCCTCTTTCTTATATTTTTTCATATTTCCTCTTTAAATCTACCAGAGTGTCTTCATATAACTGAAAATCTTTTTTATCTACTTTTCCTCTTTTAAAAATTCTAGGTTTTTCTTTATGACAATCATTTATTTGTTTATCATCAAGAGATTCTAATAATTTTAATCCACTCAACACAAAAGATGGAAAACATTGTGTAATCCTTTCATACAAATCAACCATACTATCGTTTTCATAAACAGGATAAGTGATTTTACTAATAATTGGTCCATAATCAAACTCATCAGACATTTTATGAAAAGTTAATCCTTGTTCAAATGTATAACTCTCATTTCTATTCTTTATCGTATGATATAAAATGTCAACTCCTCCCCATAAAGGTAATAATCCAGTATGAACATTATAAACATTTTCAACATTTACTATCTTCCTATTATATTGTAAAGAAAGTTTAATATCATGTTCAATATTTTCATCAACTATTGGTATATCCATTTTTCCAGCTATAACTGGATTTACAGATGGTATATGTCCAACTAACTCATAATGATTTTTTAATAATTTACACGCTTCTTGAGTTAAATGTGCTGAACCATAAATTAATATTTTTTTAATTTTCATTTACCAACCTTGTTTTATACAATCTACAATATATTCTCTATCCTCGTTAGTAACCCACCAACCACAAGGAATACATATCATTTCTTTAATTACTTTATCTAAATTAGGTAATTCAGTTCGGTAATCTTTAACACAAGTATGTTTATCGTTTCTCTCGTGAACTCTACTTACCATTATTCCACACTCTTTCATATGTTTCATAAAACCATCGTGATTATCTACCTTCATAGAATATATCCAATAGGCAGATTCTCTATCGTCTTTATTCTCAAGTAAAGTAACACCAGGAACATCCTTTAATTGTTCATTATAATAGTTACCATTGTCTTTATGTCTGTTGATAATTTTGTTAATATCTTTTAAGTTGGCCATACCAATAGAAGCATTAACATCATTCATATGAAATTTAAATCCCCACTCTTCTACATCAGCCTCACATCTAAAATCTTTTGAATTGTTCTCTCTATCTATACCATACCACCTCAATAACTTACCTCTTTCGTAATGTTCTTGATAAGGTGTAACTAACATACCACCATCAACTGATGTTAAATGTTTAATAGCTTGAAAACTAAATGTACAAATATTACCGTGGTTTCCAATATATTTACCTTTATATTTAGAACCAAATGAATGTGCACAATCTTCAATAACTATTGGTCTAAACCCATACTTATTAAATGTTTTTGTCCTTATCTTTTCTATTCTATCCAAATCTATTGGATAACCACCCCAATGAACAAGGTAAATCACTTTAGTCCTTGTTGATATTTTTCTTTCTAAATCATCCAAGTCCATATTGAGATTATCTGGATTCACATCAACCCATTTTATTTTAAGGTTATTAGCTAATACAGGCCAATTGGTAGCAGTACAAGTTAATGATGTACATAACACCTCATCTCCATATGAATAATTACCCCAATCTTGTAAACCATCCCACTTGTTAACAACAGCACCACCAAACTCTGGAAAAGGTTCTGTCAGAGTACCTTTCTTTTTTAACATATGTAATGCTAAATGTTCGGCCGAAGTTGCACTATTAGTAGTCATTATAAACCTTTTATGTAAACCTAAATAATTAGATAAGTTTCGTTCAAACTCATCAACTATTTGACCTTGTCCTATATAACCAGAATCAAGAACCTTTGAAGATTCCTTTACAGCTTCTTCCGACATATGTACTTTAAATAATGGTATCATCTATTTTTTATGTTAAATTATTTACAAAAACTTTTTGAACCTGGAAAATAACCATTGTAAGACAAATAACAATTTGGACACAAAAATCTCAAATTATCTAATCTGAAATTATCGTGATTACCATCTTTAAAATCTATAGATAAACAAACATTATTTGTCTTAATATTAGTCTCATTGTATGAACAATTATGACACTCTTCTTGGAAATAACCATCTTCGACTAACCTCTTTTTAAAAACCTTGTGAGACCACCTTGCAGGTGGTTGTCTCTTCCCTGTTATAATATCATCAACAGGTACTTTATATGTAGCCCAACCTTTTTTAATACCAAAACCCTCTTTGTTTAAGTGTTGTTCGAATACACCATATGTTTTAGCATACTTCCTGTATGTATTGTAAGTCACACCTAACCATCTTGACGCTGCCATATTAGATTTAGTATGTTTTTGAGCTTCAAGTATCATATTCTTGGTAATTACTATTCTTTTACCAGGAATACGAATAGGCTTTCGTATAGAGTTATCCACTATGTTTTCTGCCAGACTACAGTACCTGTATTAAAATTGTGAACCGTTTGAGTTCTCAAATTAGTTCCTTGTGTTTGGTTTGTCTTTCTCCATGGTATATTATCACCTGGTTGGTTTGACTGCCAGTACAATTCATCAACTTCAAGTTCACCAAATGTAAATCTTTCAAAATCTGGAGAATTTACTCCTGGTGGATTATACCTGTCATTAACTTGATCATTTGTTGGTGCCATTATACTACTTCCTCCCAAGTTGATGCATTTTCAACTATACCAGCTATAGCTTCAAATTCATCTTTAACTGAACTAAATACATTTGTTTTTGTGTATTTATCTTCAATGTTTTTAACTTTTCCTTGAGTTTCTAAATATACAGTTCTATCAAGTTTATCAAACATTGAATCAAGTGCATTTTTAATTACGGTTATTTGTTCATAACCTTCTTTACTTATCTTTGACATTTTTGTCCTCCTGTAATAAGATTTTTTCTGTTTTTTCTCTATCCTTAGAATCATCTTTTGAATGTTTTCTAAGAAATTCTTCTATATTTATATTTAATCTTTTTAATTCATCCCATGCTAAATCTTTAACAAACTGTTCTTGTTCTATGTCAATAACAGTAGTCATTAACCTTTGTACATATGGACCTAATTTATCTTTCATCTTTTTTCTCCAAATCAAAATTTTCTATTAAAAAATCATTCGTTCTTTGTAATGCAAATCTCATTGATACTTCATTAGACCAGTCATATTCACTACAAAGTTTAACAGCCTCTGATATAACCTCTCTAACTAATTGTTGATGTATATCATTACCTGTATAGTTTAATTCTATCCCATCTTTGTTTTTATACTTACTCATATTCATTCTCCAATATATATAAATATATCAATATACTCTTTAATATATGACTTTTTTACTATATAAGTCAAGATCTTTTTTTTATTCATCAACAACGGCTCTACCTTTCAATTCTTCCCAATCCGCTTCTGGTCTTACATCTAAATTAGTACTCCAAGCACCAATCAACACATTAGGTTCTAAATCTAATTTTTTAGCAACACTAATCAATGCATTTATATCTTTTGGGAAACAACTACCACCAAAACCGTAATGTCCATCAGGTCCTGGAACTGCCCAATGTGATTTACCTAATCTTTCATCATATGTAGAATACTCTACAACCTTATCATAATCAATACCTAATTCATCACAAATCTGATACATTTCATTTGCAAATGATACTTTTGTAGCTAAGAATGTATTTGTAAAATATTTAACCATCTCTGCTGTTTTAGAACCAGTCTTAACTATCTTCGCATCAGGAAATACTAATGAGTATACTTGTCTTAATTCAGTTGATGCTGGTCGTTGTCCACCAATTATAATCCTACTCTGATTTTTAAAATCTTCTATAAAATTAGCTTCTGTTAGAAACTCTGGATTAAATATTACAGTTACAGCTTCAGCTTGTTTGTTAAATTTGTTAGTAGTTCCAGGAGGTATTGTTGATTTTATAGCAACTATCTTATCTTCAAGTTTTTCCCACAACGCTATAGCATTAATATCCATAACAACATTTTCAACTATACCTGTATCACAACTCCCATCTTTTTTCATCGGTGTTGGAACACATACGAATATAATATCTGAATTAATTACTAATTCATCTAATGTTTCGCAACTACAATTACCATTCAAATCAAATGTATTTGTTTCGTAGTGTTTACTAAACACCTCTTTAACTGCAGTCCCTGCTTGATAAACTTTGCCCCGCGCATCGTGGATTCCTTCATCTTGCTCTAGCTCCAGCGTTGTTGCTTTGACCCCCGGCGTCGACACAGGGTTTGCTCCTTCCAAACCCAGCTGTGCGACTAACCGCTCAGCCTGTCGCGGGTCAGCTTCAATTTCGAGCCCCACTCCGTCGATCCAGCGCACAATCCTGTTAAGGAGGGTCAGCTCTTTGTCGTATTCTGGGGCGGGTCCTAAGCGTCCACGCTTGGTAATGGCATACCTTTCTTCCATAGCCTTGTCCAACCAGTTCAGTTCATCGCAACTACCTAAGCAGGAGAAGTCGTCGCCATATACGACAACTCTCAAATCTCTGGTTGGGTGATGGAAGAGGCACCCGCTCGCAAGTCCACGCTGGAATCCGATATCTTGTAAGAATGCCGTATACTCATCCTCCCACCCGGCAGCTGCGCCCCTTGTCCCGTACAAGTGGCGCTTCAATCTTCCGCACTTTCGTCCGTGCTCCGGGTCCTCGGGTGGGAGTTCTACAAAGATCGGCGTCGCATCGTCCACGATCCCGTTAAAGTACGCACGTTTCACGTCTATTTGGCTAATCTGCAATCGCTGCCCACCACTCTTCCCATTGTAAGTAATGCTCTCCTCCTTGGTGGCAGCGATGCTCAAAAGTAGCCTAATAGCCTCGTGCGGTGCAGTGGCGACAAATATCACATCTTGATCATCCCTGAATTCTCTCGCCACCCACCTGCACCGCACGTTTGGGTTTATGTTGTCGCCCTTGTTGGTGCAAACCAATCGAGTT
>PVBE010971448.1_pt1 | contig 12487 bp, 13 predicted proteins | sample 1631181 | NCBI WGS metagenome assembly PVBE01 (sample SAMN08397723, study PRJNA350692) | Marine metagenome, whole genome shotgun sequencing project. | isolation source: water | place: Pacific Ocean | collected 2012-04 | reverse complement strand
CTTGGTCTTGTCCCGTTTGTTCTGCATCCATTCCAAGGCCAAGTCCGTGATGATGTCCGTCGTGTAGCCGACGTGATTTATCCTTCCGTCATGTTTGCCGTCGCCATCCGCATCCTTGAGCATGGGCGGATTGTAGTAGGGGCCCTGGCCAATCAATACCTCCGAGTAGTCGTATCCCTGCGGAGCCATGTGCTCGCCGAGGTGCCACTTGCCGACCACCGCGGTGGTGTAGCCAGCCTTGCGCAAAAGCTTGGGAAAGGTCTGCTGGGTACCGTCGAACTTGTTGCCGTTCACAAGGAAACCGTTGGCGTGCGAGTACTTGCCTGTCTGGATCGCGGCCCGCATGGGACCGCAGATGGAGTTGGTCACGTAGCACTGCTCGAAGAGCATGCCATCCCGGGCCAGCGAATCGATGTTGGGCGTGGGGGAGTGCTCCTTGAGCCAGGAATCGTAGGCCCCGACCGCCTGGTAGGCGTGGTCGTCCGTGAAGATGAACAAAACGTTCGGTCGGTTGGCCGCGAAAACCGACGAGGTGGCTCCGAGGGACAGGATTAAAGAAATCAAGAGTCGCATGGGGAGAATCCTTTTGCTGGAGGGTGACTTATTTGCCGACATCCGCTATTCGACTTTAAGGAGGGAGGCAAATCGTTTCTTTTTTGTTGGCTCGCAAGGGGGGCTTTGCCAACCAGTCAAGCACCTCGAAAGGCGAAAACATAAGTTTCTCTGAGTTGTCCATCAACTCCGGCTTCGGCACGCGATCCTACTTGAAAATCAGGTCAATGGCCGGAGCTTTTCGGGTCTGCGGCACATCCAAGCGCATGGGGATAGGGCCAGGCCATCGGCGCAGCGGGCGCAGGTCAAACACCAACTCCGCTTGCAGTCGTTGCCCGCCTCGTTCGCCATTGGCGTCATGGGAGAGATAAAGCACGGGTCGATAATCCGGATACGGCCGCCGCCGCTCCGGTTGCGGGGCAAAGTTCCGGTACCACCAAGTCGGTCGCTTGCTCAACAGCCGAAAGGCATGCGGTTGCTCCCCTCCGCGGTAACTGATGAACACATGCAGGTTATGGCCGCGGCAGGTAACGTTCTCGATGCGCGCGTGATCATTGTGATACAGGCGGTCAAAGGTGCGCGGATCAACGACTTCCACGGCGCCATGGCACACCGGGCGGGAGGGCAGGATGTGCCTATCGCGAGCGGAGAGACTCGCCGCCAAGGCAAGCGTGGCAGACAAAATGGCGGCTGTGAATTTCATGGTTGAAGTATATCCGATGGTCCAGTGATTGGCAATGTCATATGGTATGCTTGAACACTTCCTTCAAGCTTGTCACCCCATGCTCCATCAAGCATTTCCTGTCAGCCATTATCCGCATCGCTGAGCGTCAGTGGCTGGTCACCGGGTTGCAACTAACCAATGGCAGATACAGGACCAGCAACCATTGGCAGTAACCTCATCATGCCCCCTCTACCCTACAGCCCGAGCACGGCGATCAAGGACGGACTGTCACTCCTCTTTGACCTCTTGGCCGTTTTTGTAGGTGGTGTGGCGAAGTTCCGTTCCGTCCTCGTTGTAACTGATCCACAGACCATCCTTTTCATCGTCCCTGTAGTGGCGTTCCCATTGCTTGTTTCCATTAGGACGCCAACTGGTTGAGGGACCATTTCGTTTCCCTTTCCTGAAGAGAGTTTCCGATTTCCTTTTTCCCGTGAGATAGAACGTGATCTCCTTTCCCTCCTTGAGGCCATTCAAAATCTCGAACTGCAGAAGTTTCCGTCCTCCTTGTTCCGCCCATTTCGTCCAAGTGCCATCCGTTGGCGCGTTTCCTGGATTCACCGCAAAACCCAAGGAATTGTCCGGTTGGAGAACCATCCACCGGATGGGGGACGGGGACGGTGGCGGCAACGGTTCCTCCGCTTTTCGCTCCAAATCGAGGAAACGTTCTTCGATGGCCTTTGCTTGTCTTTCCAACGCCCAATTCAACTGCCTTTGGTTCATTTCATGGAAGGGTTCATCTGGCTTGGAATTGATCATGTCGCGTCTATGTCTTTCCACGTCGTAAGTGGCGCTGCGGTAATCGTCGGCAGGATCTCTTCTTGCGCCCACTCCTCCTCCGCCGGTCTCGCACCCGCCCAAAACCAAGGCAAGAAACGCGAATCCATGCAACAGGTGCTTCATCTAAGCTAAAATACAGAGTGGCCCACTCCGATTGCAAGTTCCCAAACCGTACTTGGGCGTCAAATGATCCCTCCTCCAAAAGGAAATGACGTTGACGCAACCCAAGGCATGAACGATTTTGCGGACAGATGGATCGCATGCAAGAAGCTTAGCATTGAACAAAGACCGAAGATGAAAGGAACCAACATTTCCCGACGCAGGTTGCTGCAGGCCGCTGGCGTCGGAGCGGTGAACCTGACCATACCGGGCTTGGTCTTCGGGAAAGACAAGACGGATACCTCCGGCAACGCCATAGCTTCCAAGAAGTCCTGTATCTTCTTGCTCCTTTGCGGCGGTCCCAGCCACATCGATACATGGGATCTCAAGCCGGACGCCCCTTCCGAGTACCGAGGACCCTACAAGCCCATACGCACCAAGGTGCCTGGGATGCAGCTCAACGAGATGCACACCCAGTTGGCCAAGATAACCAACCAATTCTGCTTGGTTCGCTCCGTCACCCACCCCGGTGGCATAAGCAATCACTTCGACGCCATGCACAACCTGCTCAGCGGGCAGTCGGAAAAAAGAGTGCAACAAGGGGTCCCCGATGATTCACCCTACATCGGTTCCATCGTGGCCAAGCATCTTCCCAGCAAGCGCAACTTGGTATCCAACGCCTGGCTCATCAAGTGCGTCGGCCGTCCGGTCTTCTGCGCCCCCAACCTGTCCACGGGCGGTTACTTGGGTTCCCCTTATGCTCCCGTCTTCGTGGGAGCCGCCGACAACCATCCGGCTATGCCGAATTTCAAGGCGCCGCAAATCTACGAAACCACCGATCCCGATCGCCTTCGCAACCGACGAAGCCTACTCGACGGCATCGATCCAAACGCCCTCAACGATCCCAGCGTCAAGGACTGGCAAAACCTAAGGGAAATGGCCTTCGACGGCATGACCCGCAAGGAAGGGCGCGAAGCATTCGAGTTGCATCGGGAACCCACCAAGACCCGAGAATTGTACGGTATGAATCCACTTGGACAAAACCTGCTGCTGGCTCGCCGCATGGTGGAGGCGGGGGTGCGTTTCGTGACCGTCAACGGCTGGGCCGGGCAGGCCCCCCATGACAAAAAAGGTCCCCCCAGTTCAAGCTGGGACATGCACGGTGGCAACATGGGCATGGGTAATGCATTCGGAAACGGTTCCTACGGCATGGGGTTTTGTTTACCCCGCTTGGACCAGGCCTTGTACGGTTTGTTTACCGACATGAAAGCTCGCGGCTTGATGGACGACACGCTGGTCGTGGTGATGGGCGAGTTCGGCCGCACCCCCAAGGTTCTCACCCAAAAACCACCAGGTCGGCAGCACTGGCCGAAATGTTTCTCCGCCATCCTCGCCGGTAGCGGCATCCGAGGCGGCGCCGTCTACGGCAAGTCCGACAGGGTCGGCGCCTACCCAGAGAGCAATCCCGTCCATCCGCAGGACATCCACGCCACCGTGCTGCACGCCATGGGCATACCCTTGAACTTGGCTGCCGACAACTCCGGCGTCTCCCGCTCCCTGACGTCTGGCAAGCCCATCCTCGATATCTTCGGATAGATCACCTCAAGCTCCCTGTCATACGGGTTTTCGCCACCGAAAATGCCTCCCCATCTCCGAGGTATAGGATGAACCCAATTCATCCTTGTGAGCTTTCAACCAATCAGTAAATCGAGTTGCCCCATTGGGAGTCTGACGGGAAGTCAACAGACTGTCCATGAGACCGCGTAGTTCTGCCTTTGTCAGTATCACGTCACGCATGGCGAATCCGATGACACGCCCCAGTGCAATTCCCAGCGTCGGGGACAGGTGGACCAGTCTCACGCTGGGCTTGAGGGTGGAGGCAAGCAATTGAACGAACTGCTCGAAAGTAAAAGTTTCCGGCCCAATGGCATCTAGGGTGACCGATTCCGTCTCTTGGGAGGCCGCAACGGCAATCGTTGCAAGATCCTCCACGAAAACGGGCTGCAACTCATAGTCGCCTGAGCCAAAGATCGGGAAGACCGGGAATTTCCGAATCAGCCAAGCGATGTTGTTGACCAAGATATCTTCTTTCCCGAACACCAAGGTCGGTCGAACAATCGCATATGACAGCCCCGACTCCTGCAACGCCTTTTCCTGAAGCGCTTTCCCGCAATAGTACGGGAGGCGAGAGTCCAAGGAAGCGTTGGTAACGCCAATATGGACGATCTTCTTCACCCCGGCCCGCTTGGCGCACTGGAAAAGGGTCACTGTATTTTCAACAGCTTGCTCGAAAGTGGCTCCTCCATGCTCAAATCGAATCCAATAGGTGTTGTACAGTGTCGAGGCACCACGGAGAGCGGTCACCAGTTCATCGGGATATTCGAAGTTGTATGGAAAGGCTTCGACCTTGTTTCCAAAGGGATTGGGCTTGTTCGGGTGCGTTGTGATTGTTCGCACGGCCTCGCCGGAATCGAGCAAGCGCTGCGCGACGTAACGCCCGATATACCCAAATGCTCCAGTCACAACTTGCATGGTTTCGTGAGTTTCTCCAGTGACGGGCAAGATCGGGAATCACATTTCTGGGCACATGCGACAATAGCGCGAATTCACCTGGTTCGATTCTCCACGTCTCATTCGTTTTGGGCAAGGATGCCGTAGTGGTATGGAGGTAAATCAACATGGGCAACGAGGATTTTGAATCCTGCCGCCTTCATCCATCCGACGCAGTCTGAAGGTTTTGGTCGAATGTCCATTGAAGGGCCTCGTGGAGTTTCCGGATCATGGTTCCAGTGCATGATCGCGAGAAGCCCTCCCAACTTGAGAATGCGAAAGGACTCTTGGAGCAGACGTTCGGGGTGTTCCGCGTGCAGAAGATTGAAAATCATGACGTAGTCGGCAAATGAATCGGCCAGTCCTGTCCCATCGGCAACGAAGTCACGCAAGCATAGGTTGACGTTCCGACACCCGGAGGCTTCCGCCTTGCGCCTGGTTTCCTCGATCATGGATGGGTCGACGTCGAATGCGTGAACGATTCCGGTCGTGATTTGGGCTGCGGGAATCGCGAAGGTGCCGTATCCACAACCGAAATCCACGACCTTCGCCATGTCCTTGCGTAAACGGAGCATCTCGAGTGTCTCGGCAGGACGGAAGAACGTTTGCCATGTTTCTTCGGGCGGCATCCCGCTTTCTCGTGTCTTCATTCTCTCTCCCGGTCAAACCTGAAAGTGCGTCATTGACCGGTTAAGCAAATCTTCGACGCTTCAAGTGGACAAGGATACCGACAAACGGAAACGGCTTAATTATTGGGCGGTAACGACGGCATGATGGTGGGCATGTTGGGCGCAACGTTCGCACCCCACCCATTCGGATTCGCCGTCTTCGTAAAACTCTTTTTTCCAAATGGGAACGCGGGCCTTTATCTCATCGATGGCGAAACGGCAGGCGGCAAAAACTTCCTCGCGATGTTCGCCGACCGCTCCTATCCAGACAGCGACGTCGCCCAATTCCAAGGAACCGACTCGATGAATGGCTCGCAGTTCACGAACAGGGTGCTTGCGACGGGTCTCCTCAATGACGCGAAAACCCTCCTTCAGGGCCAACTCTTCGTAGGTCTCGTAGCAGAGACGGAGCACGCGCCGACCCTCGTTCCAATCGCGAACCCAGCCCTCGAATGAGGCGAATCCACCGCAATCAGTCCGGGTCATGGCGGCTTTCAAGCCGTCTGCTTGGATCGGTTGTTCAGTTAGTTCAAACATGGCTCAACCTCCGGAAACCGGTGGAATGAAAGCGATTTCGTCGCCTTCGTTCAAGGCATCGTCGAGGGCGGCGAACTCGCCGTTCACGGCTACCCGTAATTCAGTTGCTCCCAACGAAAACCCCTTGCTCTCCTGCAACTCGGCATAAAGCTCCTTGGGGGTTTCAGAGGAAGTGCTCAAGTCTTCGCTTTCGACTCCGGCGCGTTCCCTCAACATGGCGAAATATCTCAAGGTCACGTTAATTTGGCTCATGGTAATCGTGGTTAGGCCGTGGCGGTCAGTTTCGCGGCTGCTTCATCGTATTCTTCGGGCGTGTTCACGTTGTCGAGGGCCCGATGATCAACGGGGTCGAGTAACTTGGGTTCGGTTCGAATGAGAATCTTGCGAGGGCAACGCATTTTTTCCTCTTCCCAAAAGCGGCTGAGTTCCCGAAAAGCACTCGGTTCGTATATGGCGCAAAGCGGTTCCGGCAATCCGTCGCGCGCGCTGCGATAGGCCGTGGCAATGCGATCGGTGTCGCGTTCACGCAAAAGGTGACGCAAGGTGACTGGACCGAGAAACGGCAGGTCGCAGGCCACCACCAACCAGGCATTATCGGGATGGGTGGAAAAGGCGGACAACATGCCTCCCAAAGGGCCAATTTCACCATAAGCATCCTCGATGGTCGGTAAATCGGGTCCATCCGCAGGCAAATCTTGTCCCTTGCGAAGAGACAAATAGGTCACCGGACAAAGTTCAGACAACAGCTCGGCGGCTCGTTCCAGCTGGGTTCGCCCGCCATAGATGAGAGTCGCCTTGTCGCGATGCATCCGGCGACTTCGGCCACCGGCGAGTAAAAGTGCATTAACTGACTGAAGCGACATGGCTCAGTCCTCTCGGCGAAAATCATTCTTGCCGCCGGATTTCTCCATCAAGCGAATTTCCCGCACGACGACGTCCCGCGACAACGCCTTGGTCATGTCGTAGATAGTCAGCGCAGCCACCGTGGCCCCAGTAAGGGCTTCCATCTCAACGCCCGTCTTGTGTTCCGCCTTGGCCCGGCAAATCACAACGAGTTCTCGGCCGTCCTCGCCGGGCGTCACTTCCACACTCACGTCGTCCAACGGCACGACGTGGCAAAGCGGTATGAGTTGGGGCGTTTTCTTGGCAGCTTGGATACCGGCCAAGATGGCAGTGGAGAAAACCGATCCCTTGGCCGTTGTAATATCTCCCTCAACCAAACGCTCCGCCACCTCGGGGGGCAAATCCAGGGTTGCCCGGGCAACAGCAACCCTAGTGGTCGTTTGCTTGTCGCCCACGTCAACCATGGTGGGCCGACCTTTTTCATCTATATGCGTAAACTCCATCTTTAGCGGGAATCAATTATTCAAAAGCTATGGCTAGATAAAGGCAATGACTCCTTTCACCATGGATGGAAAATTGCCACATGCCCTGCAGGAAAGTTTTCCTGCTCGGCGGGCAACTGAACGAAGCCATCGCTTCCAACGACCGCAGAGAAATCTCCGGAGTTTTTTGGTTTTCGTGGCTCGGCTCCGAGAACGGCGCCTTCCAAGGGACGAAGAGTCACCGGCAAAAATGCGGTGAGCTGACCGCGATGGCTGGTCGATTCGGTCAAGGCTGCCTTGCGCTCCGGCAAGGGAGTCGCTCCCGCCATGCCTCGCAGGGCAACCACAACGTAACGGTGAAAGCAGGTGCGGCCGGCAAGCGGGTTCCCCGGCAATCCGAAGACAAGCGGACCTTGCGGGCGAATCCCGAACCACAATGGTTTGCCCGGCCATTGGCGAACCCAATGAAAACGTTCCTCCACGCCATGCTCGGCGAGGATCGCCGGAACGTTGTCGCGGTCACCTTTTGACACGCCGCCACTCAGAAGGACGAGGTCACTGGTTTCAAGGGCCTCGCCAATGATTTCACGCATCAGCTCATCGTCGTCGGGGCAATGCCGGGAGACCGCCCTGACAAAAGGCATTCGGGAACAGGCGGAAGTCAGCGCATGAGCATTGGATCGACGAATTTGATGAGGTTCCACTGGTTCGCCCACCTCGACGAGTTCGTCCCCTGTGTCGATCACCGTCACCCGAATTTCACGAGTAACCGTGAGCAGTTCCCGACCACAGGACGCGGCCACCGCAATTTCACTCGGGCCAAGTTCCGCACCAGGCAAAACCAAATCGTCTCCAACCAAGCAATCCGAACCGCGCCGGTGCAGGTAACGTCCCGGTTTCGCATCGAAATCATCGTTTATCCGAATCATCTCACCTTCTTCCTCAATTTCCTCGCGCGGCACCACGAGGTCGCAACCATGCGGCATGACGGCGCCGGTCATCGCCTTGATGCAACCTTCCGGGTCGGTCAGGGAAAGAGGAGGTCGACCGGGCAATTGTAGGCCACCCAGTTGAAAACTGCGATGACCGGCAATCCAGCTCTCGGACGAAAGGACAACGCCATCCATCATCACGCGATCGTAAGGCGGCAGATCACGATCGGCGGAAATGGGTTCCCGCAAAATACGCCCCGTGGCGCGACCGAAGGGTAGTTCCTCGGTCGACAAAGGATTGAGTTCGCGGGCGATCCTCGCTTCGGCTTCTTCGACAATAATCATTCTGTTAGGTTGCTTTTGACCTGTAATCTGTTCGCTTTTGTGGTTTAATTTTATCATCTCAACGAAAATCGACATGTCACTACCGCGAGATACCCTGAACCGACCCTTGCACGATGTCCGAGTCTCGGTCACTGATCGCTGCAATTTGCGGTGTCGCTACTGCATGCCGGCGGAGGTTTTTGGTCCCGATTATTCCTTTTTGCCGGACGGCGACATGCTGGATTTCGAAGAGATCACGCGGTTGTGTCGTTTGTTCGCGCAATCCGGGGTGGAAAAAATTCGCCTGACCGGAGGAGAGCCTTTGCTGCGACCCCGGTTGCCCGAACTGGTGACCATGTTGGCTGAAATCGGTGGGGTTGAGGATTTGACCCTGACGACCAATGGCCTCCGACTGAGCGATTACGCCAACGCTCTGCGAGAATCCGGTTTGCAACGTGTCACGATCAGCCTGAACACTTTGTCGAAGGACATTGCGAAACGGTTGAACGGACGGGGAGACTCGGTCGAAAGAACTCTGGCGGGCATTGCCGCCGCCCAAGACGCCGGTCTCGGCATCAAGGTGAATACAGTCATCCGCCGCGGATTGAACGAGCGAGAAATCCTCCCGCTGGCCCAAAGATTCAGGGGAACAGGCATCACTTTGCGGTTCATCGAATTCATGGACGTGGGAAACCACAACGACTGGGATAAACAAAACGTCATCGGGTCCGATGAAATCCTCGAAATCCTTGAAACCGAGTGCTCTCTCGAAGCGGTTGCTCCCGCTTACATCGGCGAAGTGGCCAAAAGGTATCGCTACACGGATGGGTCGGGAGAAATCGGCTTGGTCACCTCGATCACCCAACCGTTTTGCGTGGATTGTTCGCGTGCCAGATTGACCGCTGACGGGAAATTGGTGACCTGTCTTTTCGCCAAGGAAGGCCATGAGCTGCGCCCCCTTTTGCGAAACGGTGTGGATGACGACGCCTTGCTGGCGCATATTCGCGCGATTTGGGGTGATCGCATGGATCGTTATTCGGAGCAGCGACACAACGGATTGGCCGACTCGAACCCCGAGACAAAAGTTGAGATGTCGTACGTCGGCGGATGATTCGTCGCCGGTCGGTGACATATTGAAGTGCCTTAGAACTTGTAGTTCAAGTCCAGTCGGAATCGAGACCCGTCCTGACTATTCGAAATGGTGTCCACCAAGTACAACCGGTTGACGAAATTCAGGTTCTTTCGGATCGAAAAAGCCACGCGAATTTCGTGGCCCCTGAAATCGCTTGAATCAGTCTGGCCATCCGCGCCACCAAACCTGAACCAGTCGTCCTGAGCATAGGAGGCGTTCACCGACAACGCTTCTATATCTGCGTAATAGTAACCCAGCAACCAATCCCCGGGTTCCTTGAGTTTGCCCATCGTCGCGGAGAGAACGTAACCGACGTCCTGATCGTGATGCTCCGCGGTAAAAGAGTCAGGGGAGGTGGATTCGTAGTCCTTGAAATTGTAGAATAAATCCGATCCGAGAGATATGGGACGATCCCAAGCGCGACAAGCCAGCTGCAAGTTGGCAACGCCTATCGAATACTCGCGATCCCCATTCCCATTCAAGTCTCTAAGGTTGGTGGATTCACCGTCGCCCGCCATGTAAAACAAACCCGCAGCGCTAGTTAAGCGGGAATTCTCACCGAATCCGTAACTGTGCTTGAGTTGGCCGGCAACCATATCTCCGTGCAGATCGTATCCACCGTCAGGCAATGCGAATCCGCCGATCGTTGCAGTGAGTTCACTCTGCGCTTTCCACGAGAAAGACGCGGCGGCGCCAGTCAACGTGACGTCGTCGTCCCAAAACAATTCGTTTTGCTTCCAAAATGGAAACCCGTTTCGACCCAACCATGCATGATACCCCTCGCTATTGTAATCAACGAAGAGCTTGTCCACGACAAAGTCCAGGTCATCGTCGTCAGCTCCATCATCATTAACAAAAGTGAGGTGGGGGGACTGCTGACTGCGACTGTTCCCGGTTCGAAGTCGGGCTCCAAACTTCAGGGACTCGTTGGCTTGGTAGTTTAGCCCAACGCGTGCCCGAACACGCCCACGGTTGCGATCATCCCTTTCCGTTGTGCCGTCAGCTTTCACTGAATCGTAATCCACTTCGTATCGAGCTCGCAAATCCCCATACCAAGAGAGTTTACCATCCTTGCCTTTCTCCTGGGCTTGGGCGGACGTTGAAAGAAGAAATCCCGCAAGGCATAGACTTGCCATGACCGTGCGCCGAAGGATTCCGCGTGGCTCGAGTAACTGTTTCATTTTTCCGTGGGTTTAGAGTTTGGTCATGATGTCCGGTCGAACACCTACTATGTTTCGAAGTGAATTCAGGTTAGTGCTTCAGTCCACCTATGCACCGATTCCCGACACCTACTCCTTCTTGGCTTTAGGAAGCTTGCAGCAACCGGCCGAACCTTTGAAGAGACCGCATTTCGAGCACTTCACGCGCCCTTCGGCCTTGCAACACGTGTCCGTGCCCTTGATCTCGCCGCATTTGCCGCAAATGGTCACAGGACCCTTTGCGTCCTTGGGTATCTTGCAGCAACCGGCCGAGCCTTCGAAGAGACCGCATTTCGAGCACTTCACGCGCCCTTCGGCCTTGCAGCAGGTGTCCGTGCCCTTGATCTCGCCGCATTTCTTGCACAGTTCAAGCACATGGTTGTGACCCCCGGTCGCATGGTCATGGTCGTGCCCAATATGCAAACAACCAAAGAAAAGTCCGGTCGGTGCTAAAATCAGCCCCATGAGGATTAATGCCTTCTTCAATCTATTGATAGTCTTCATTTTTTGTTCTTGGTGATTTTGTTTTATTTAAAGATGAATCAGGCGATATCCCTGCGGCCGAAGCTCATTTCCTCAAACGACTTCTTGTAGGGCGACACACCTATTTTCTCGATCTTCCCAACGCCAAGCTTGTAGCGGTAGTTGTCGCTCAGTGGATCCGGCACGCGCGGTGCCAAACTGTTGGCTGGTTGCTTGGTATCGAGATTGAACATGAACGCAACTCCTTGGCGCACCGCCGGAGTCACGATCGCCACGGCATTCACGCTGGCCTTGGTAAGCTCGATATGTCCGTCCTTCAATAGCTTAGAAAAGGAAAGGTCTCCCATGCGAACACCCTGAAAACCGCTGACCTGAACCGGCACCCGGTCGCTGAAGGCGCGGATCTCGTCGCCGCTCTCAATGCCGCGGGCCTCGGCGTCGTCGGGATGAATCTCGACGAAATTGGCCGGCCATCGTTTCTTGATGTAAGATCGGCGTTCGACGTCATCGAAGCCCGACTGCCAAATCTCATTTATTCGGCCGTTGGTGACCCAAAGTTCGTCGTCGTCGGCCTTGGGTTTTTGCCAATCGTAGAAATCCCCGAACAAATCCCAAGGTGATTTCTGGATGTTGATCTTGCCGCTCTGACTGTTGAAGGCAGACATTATCTTGGAGTGGATTGTCGGTCCTTCCGGTCCATCCTCCGGAAGTGGAGTGAAGGGATCGTGCAGACGCTTTGTGCCAACCAGTTCGCCACTCTCGTAGCGGATCGGGCATTGGATGCCCTCGGTGCCGTAACTGCGCAGGAACTCGTGGGACTTGACCCCCTTGTTCTTGGCGAACCACACCAGCGGGAAATAATCCTTGCGACTTCCGCGAGTGAATCGCGCAGCCTCCTCAAAGACATCGTTTGAGTCCTTCCAGTCGTATCCCTCGAAACCCATTCGCTTGGCGAACTTCGCAACGATCCACCAGTCCGGCTTAGCTTCCCCCGGAGCATCATAGAACTTCGAGTAGAGTCGCAGGCGCCGCTCACCGTTAGCACGGGCGAAGTTCTCCTCGCCCCATGTGGCTGCCGGCAGGACGAGGTCGGCGAATTCCTTGCCCAGCGGTTGGCGCAGGTAGATGTCCTGATTCACCACGACCATGCCACCGCTGTCCGCCCGTTTCTTAAGTGTCTCGATG
>PVBE012789569.1_pt1 | contig 12489 bp, 9 predicted proteins | sample 1631181 | NCBI WGS metagenome assembly PVBE01 (sample SAMN08397723, study PRJNA350692) | Marine metagenome, whole genome shotgun sequencing project. | isolation source: water | place: Pacific Ocean | collected 2012-04 | reverse complement strand
TGCTGATCGATCTGGTCTATATCCTGCTCGTTGCCGCCCTTGTGCTGAGCGAGGTCGCGCGGCTGGTGGCGGCACGGCGGGCGAAGTCGGCGGGTTCCCGGTTGCACCTGCGTCTGACGGGGGTGTTCGCGCTGATGGCACTGATCCCGACGGTGAGTGTTGCGATCTTCGCGGGGCTGACGATCAACGTCGGGCTTGAAGGCTGGTTTTCCGATCGGGTGCGGTCCGTGGTGGGCAATTCGCTGGCCGCTGCCGAAGCCTATGAGAACGAGCAAAGCGATGACCTGCGCGAAGATGCCATCGCCTTGGCCCGCGCGATTGATCAAGCGCGCACGCAGGGCGTTGATGTGCCGGACACCCAGCTTTTGGCGGACGGGCAACGCCTGATCCAGCGCGGCTTGCGCGAGGCCTATATGATCGATGGCACCGGCCAGATCCGCGCGCGCGGCGACCGGTCCTATCTGTTCGATTTCGAAGAACCGACACCCGAACAGATCCGCGAGGCACAAGAGCTCGACGGCGCGCCGCTGGTGATCGAGGATTGGGACAACAACGAATTCCGCGCGCTGGTGCTGATGGAAGCCTTTGTCGATCGCTATCTTTACGTCAGCCGCGATGTGGACGGAAAAATCCTGTCGCTGCTGGACGATACCAAGGAGACGGTGCGGCTGTACCAACAGCTTGAAAACGAGCGCGGCAAGCTGCTGTTCGAATTCGGGCTGCTTTATGTGGGCTTTGCGGTGATCCTGATTCTCGCAGCGGTCTGGCTGGGGCTGTGGTTTGCCGAACGTCTGTCAGGGCCGGTGGGCCGGTTGACGGGCGCGGCGCAGCAGGTCGGTGCCGGTGATCTTGAGGTTCAGGTCCGCGAGGAAGAAGGCGATGACGAGATCGCCATGCTTGGCCGCTACTTCAACCAGATGACCAAACAGTTGAAAGGCCAGCGCGAGACGTTGCTGGATAACACCCGCCAGATCGAACGCCGTCGCCGCCTGTTCGATTCGGTGCTTAGCTCCGTCACCTCGGGCGTCGTGGGGCTGGACCCCGAAGGGCGGGTGACCTTCGTCAACCGCTCTGCCGCGCGGCTGCTGGACTGGAGCGAGGACCAGCAATCGCTGGCGCTCTCTGTCGCGGTGCCGGAGTTCGGCCCGCTGTTCAATTCGGTCGTCAAAGGGCAGAACGAGGTCGCGCAGGGCGAGATCAAGGTCTCGCGTCAGGGGCAGATGGAGAATCTGCTGGTGCGCGTCGCCACACGGCGCAGCGAAGACGGGCGGCTAGAAGGCTATGTTGTCGCCTTTGACGATGTGACCGATCTGGTAAGCGCGCAGCGCATGGCCGCATGGGGCGACGTGGCGCGGCGCATTGCCCATGAGATCAAGAACCCCCTGACCCCGATCCAGCTGAGCGCCGAGCGGATCAAACGCAAGTTCGGCCCCAAGCTGCCCGACGACGCCGCAAGCCTTGACCAGATGACCGGCGTGATCATCCGCCAGACCGGCGACTTGCGGCGTATCGTCGACGAATTCTCCAAATTCGCGCGCATGCCAGAGCCTGAAACCTCTGTGCAGAATGTCGTTCAGGTGCTGCAGGACGCAGTCGTGTTGCAGCAGTCGGGCCAGCCCGACGTGACCATCAGCGCCAATCTGCCGACACAAGAGATACTGGCGCGGGTAGACCAGACAATGCTGTCGCAAGCCTTAACAAATTTGATTAAGAACGCAGGCGAAGCCATTGAAAGCCGTAAGCAAAAAGACCCAGATGCCGATATAGACCCGCGCATCGAGGTGCAGTTGACCACAACCCAAACGGCGCTACAAATCACCATAGCGGATAATGGCATCGGATTGCCGGAAGACCGCGCGCGACTGTTCGAGCCATATGTCACCACCCGATCCGAAGGGACTGGCCTTGGCCTGCCCATCGTGAAAAAGATCATCGAAGAACACGGCGGGACGTTGTCGTTGGAAAACGCGCCGGTCTTCGCGGGCGAAACACATTACGGCGCAATGGCGGTGATCACGCTACCCCTTGCTGCCCCCACCGGAACCCCAGAACTGGAGACCCATAATGAGTGACATCCTGATCGTTGACGACGAACGCGACATCCGCGAGTTGATTTCGGACATTCTGGAAGACGAGGGCTTTGTCACGCGGTTGGCCGGCAATTCGGACGAGGCAATCTCGGCCATCAACGCGGAGCCGCCAGCGCTGATGATCCTTGATATCTGGTTGAAAGACAGCCGGATGGACGGGATCGACATTCTGAAAACGGTAAAGCGGGACAATCCGGATGTGCCTGTTGTCATCATCTCGGGGCATGGGAACATCGAAATCGCGGTCGCGGCGATCAAGCAGGGTGCCTATGACTTCATCGAAAAACCCTTCAATATCGACCAGTTGATGGTGGTGATCCGCCGCGCGATGGAAACCTCGCGCCTACGTCGCGAGAACCACAGCCTCAAACGGCGCGAGGTCGCCAGCACCGATATGATCGGCAGCTCGACCGCCTTCAAAACGCTGATGGGGCAGCTTGACAAGGTCACGAAATCGAACGGTCGGGTGATGCTGCGCGGCCCTGCGGGGGCGGGCAAAGAGATCGCCGCGCGCTATATCCATGCCAATTCCAACCGGGCCTCGGCCCCTTTCGTGACGGTCAACTGCGCCAGTGTGGCGCCAGACCGCATGGAAGAAGTGTTGTTTGGCCGCGAAACCCCTGACCGTGGGGTAGAGCCGGGCCTGCTGGAACAGGCGCATGGCGGGGTGATCTTCTTTGACGAGGTGGCCGATCTGCCGCTGGGGACACAATCGAAAATCCTGCGTGTCCTGGTGGACCAGCAATTCACCCGCGTCGGTGGCAACGACAAGGTCCGTGTGGATCTGCGCGTTATATCCAGCACAAACAAAGACTTGGACGCCGCGATTAAAGCGGACACCTTCCGGCAGGAACTATTTCACCGGCTCAACGTCGTGCCGATCTCTGTCCCGTCGCTAGAGGACCGCCGCGAGGATATCCCCGTCTTGGCGCGCCACTTTATCGCGGACTTCAACGCCTCGCAGGGGTTGCCGCTGCGCGAATTCTCGGGCGATGCAGAGGCGTTGTTGCAGACGATGGTCTGGCCGGGCAACGTGCGTCAGCTCAAGAACCTGGTGGAACGTGTGCTGATCCTTGGCGACGGCACCGGCCCGATCGAAGCGCGCGAGCTGCCGGGCGAGGAAGAAACCACCGACGAAGAGGGCCGCGTGGTGCTGTCCGGTGCCTTGGCGACCTTGCCCCTGCGCGAGGCCCGCGAGGCGTTCGAACGCGAATACCTGCTGACCCAAATCAACCGGTTCGGCGGCAACATCAGCCGCACCGCGAATTTCGTCGGCATGGAACGGTCGGCGCTGCACCGTAAGCTCAAAAGTCTCGGGGTGGTGACCTCGGCCAAGTCGGGCACGCGGGTGGCGCATGTCGATGATGACGGGGCAGCCGATAGCTGACCCCGCTCGCTACCCCCGCGTCACGATCTGGAAACTGCCATCGTCATTGCGGATCACGCAGGCGTTGTCAGTCAGCGCGGGCAGGGCGGTCGTGCGCCCCTGCGGCGCGGCCTTGGCGATGCCGGCGGGGCATTGCGGGATCGACACCGAGGCAAAGCCGGCATCCGCCATACATTGCGTTTCAACCCTTTTGCGCAGATCGGCACTGGGATCGACCGTATAGGTCTGCCCGGGCTCGAAATACCCCGCGCGGGAAGTGCAACGACCATCGGACCGGCAGACGCGGCGCGGCGGGATGAAACGGGGCGGGGTGCGCAGCGTTTGAAGCGCCACGGGCACCTGCGCCAAGGCATCGACCTGACATTGCGTGGTCTGCCGTTCGACCATCGCGACAGTGGCACCGGGCTTGTAGTAGGTGTTCAACGGTGCGCAGGCCGCCAGTGCCACGCCACCCCAGATGATCAATGCCGTTTTCCGCATATGCGCCCCCGTCTTGCTATGGAAGCAAGTCTGACATTTGAATTGACCCTTGCATAGCCATCTGTCATTCAAATCACTGGCATATCACGGGTCACACGGGCACGCCCCAGCTGGTGACGCAAGGCAAGGCTTCACGCCAAAGGAACCCCATTTATGAAAGTGATCATTTGCGGCGCAGGGCAGGTCGGGTGGCAGATTGCCCGCCATCTTTCGGGCGAACGCAACGACGTCACAATCGTTGACAGCAACGCCGATCTGGTGCGCCGCGCCACCGATACGCTGGATGTGCAAGGGATCGCCGGCTTTGCAAGCTACCCCGACGTGCTGGACCGCGCCGGGGCCCGCGATGCCGAGATGATCATTGCCGCCACCCATTCGGACGAGGTGAACATGGTCACCTGTCAGGTGGCCCATTCGGTCTTTGGCATCAACCGCAAGATCGCGCGGCTGCGCAGCCAATCCTATCTGACGGCGATCTATTCCGATCTTTATCGTCGCGATCACATGCCGATCGACGTTGTAATCTCGCCTGAAAAAGAGGTGGCGAATGCGGCGTTGCAGCGGCTTTCGGCCCCGGCGGCCTTTGATACAGAGACGTTCATGGACGGGATGGCGCATCTGATCGGCATCCAGATCGACGAAGACTGCCCGGTTGTGAACACGCCGCTGCGACAGTTGACCGATCTATTCTCGACGCTGCGCGCTGTTGTCGTCGGGGTGCGCCGCGACGGGACGCTGTTTGCGCCGGAATCCAAGGACCAGCTCTTTGTTGGTGACGCCTGCTATGTCTTTTGCCACCGCGATGACATCCCCCGCACGCTCGAGATTTTTGGCAAGACCACCAGCAAGCTTGAACGTGTCGTGCTTGTGGGCGGGGGGAATGTCGGGCTGGCCGTGGCCCAGAACCTCGAGGCGCGCGGCAAGCGGGTGCGCACCAAGATGATCGAGAAGAACCGCCGCATCGCGGAACGCGCCGCCGAGGCGTTGGAGCGGACGATCGTGCTCAACGGTGACGGGCTGGACGCGTCCCTGCTGGCCGAAGCGGGCATTGGCCGCGCCGATGCGATGATGGCGATCACCGATGATGACAAGACCAACATGCTGGCCTGCGTGCGCGCCAAATCCGAAGGCTGCCCCTATGTCATCGCGCTGATCAATGACCCCACGCTGGTCCCGCTGATGGAGCCTTTGGGCATCGACGCCTATATCAACCCGCGTTCCACCACCGTCAGCTCTATCCTGCGGCACATCCGTCACGGGCGGGTGCGGTCGGTCTATTCCATCGGCGACGCCGAGGCAGAGGTGATCGAGGCCGAGGTGCTGTCGACCTCTCCGATTGCGGGCAAACGCGTGTCCGACATTGATTTCCCCGAAGGGGCATTGATGGGCATGGTTCGCAAGGGGGACGAGGTCATGCGCCCCCTTGGCACGACACGCATCGAAGAAGGTGACGTCATCGCTGTGTTCTGTCTGGCCAAAGACGTGCCGCAGGTCGAACAGCTGATGCAGGTCTCCATCGACTTTTTCTGATGGTGCCTGCGTCCAAATTACCGGAGCGCCGCACGTGAGACGCAAATCCTATATCCGCCGCGAGATCCTTGAACTGCCGCTGTTCTTGCTGATTTTCGGTGTGTTCAGCGCCTCGACGATCTTTCCGGCGATCTTTGCGCTGACCACCCAAGACCATCTGGCATCGCGGGCGTTTTTCTATTCGGGGCTGCTGGGGGTGATTATCTTTACCCTGATTGCGGTCGCCCATGCCGGACGGCGCGCGCGGCACGGGGCCTTGGGGCCGTTGATGTCGCTGTTTTCAAGCTTTGTCTTCTTGCCCGCACTGCTGGCGATCCCGTTTCTTGAGGCCCTGCCGACCACGCGGTTCCTGCACGCCTATTTCGATATGGTCAGCGCGATCACCACGACCGGCGCGACGCTGTTCGATGATCCTGGACGGATCAGTGACACGCTACACCTGTGGCGCGCGCAGGTCGCCTGGATGGGTGGCCTGCTGATGTGGATCGCGGCCTCGGCCATTCTAGCCCCCTTACACCTTGGCGGATTCGAGGTGACCTCGCAGGCCGAACCCGGCAACCCGGACGAACGCCGCAGCAATATGGGCCAGATCGACCCGCGCCAACGGTTGCTCAGGTCCGCGGCGGCGCTGACGCCCACCTATCTGGCGCTGACGCTGATGCTGTGGCTGCTGCTGCTGGCCAACGGAGATCGATCGCTGGTAGCGCTGTGCCATGCGATGTCGGTGCTGGCGACCTCGGGCATCTCGCCACTTGGCGGGACGCATGACACCGGTGTCGGCTTTGGGGCCGAGGCGATGATGATGCTGTTCATGCTGTTCGCGCTGTCGCGGCTGACCTTTTCCAAAGACACGGTGACGGCGACGCAAGGGGGGCTTTTTACCGATCCGGAATTCCGCATGGGGCTGGCGCTGATCCTCGGCGTGCCTGTGGTGCTGTTCGTGCGCCATTTTCTTGGCGCTTTCGATGTGGATGCAAGCGCCGAAGCACTTGAGACCGGCAGCGCCTTCTGGGGGGCCATGTTCACGGTCACCTCCTTTCTCACCACCACCGGATTTGTCAGCGCCTCATGGGCCGAAGCGCAAAGCTGGTCGGGGCTCGAGACTCCGGGGCTGATCCTCATGGGGCTGGCGCTGATCGGCGGCGGGGTGGCGACCACGGCCGGAGGGGTCAAGCTGCTGCGGGTCTTTGCGCTGTATCGCAACGGCGTCCGCGAGATGGAACGGCTGGTCCATCCACACTCTGTCTCGGGTGCCGGTCAAGCGGGGCGGCGGCTGCAAAGCAACGGGGCGTTTATCGCCTGGATCTTCTTTATGCTGTTCGCGCTGTCGCTGGCGGGGGTGACCCTGCTGCTGACCTTCGTCGGCGCGCCCTTTGCCGATGCGCTGGTGATGTCGGTGGCCACACTGGCGACAACCGGCCCGTTGATGGAGTTTGCCGCCGATGCCCCCATCGCGTTGATCCAGCTGGGCGACGGGGCCAAGATGATCCTATGTGCGGCGATGGTGTTGGGGCGGCTGGAAACTTTGGCGATTATTGCGCTGCTCACCCCTGATCTGTGGCGCGCGTGACACGGGATGCGGCTTTGCGCGCAACAGTTCTGACATTTTGGGGTGGAAACTCTGTGCGCGGGTCTTCATAGTCTTCCGAAGGGGTAAACCGATCCGCGGTTGCCAGCAAGAACAACAGCAAGAATAAGAGCGAGACCAACAATGGCGGCTGACCGACAAAACCTGCAAGACGCATTCCTGAACCATGTGCGCAAGACAAAGGTGCCGGTAACGATTTTCCTGATCAACGGTGTGAAGCTGCAAGGCGTCATCACATGGTTTGACAATTTCTGTGTTCTTCTGCGCCGTGATGGCCAATCGCAGCTTGTGTACAAACATGCGATTTCCACGATCATGCCAAGCACGCCGATCTCGCTATACGAGGGTGAAGACGCTAATTGAGCCGTCCTCCGTTTCAAATTGATGACACCGCAGGCCCGAAGCGTACCCGGGCTTGGGTGATTCACCCTGACATCAAGTCAGACAATGACCGCCGCATCGCGGAGCCCGCCTTGGCGGAAGCCGTTGCCTTGGCCCGTGCCCTGCCGCATCTGGACGTGGAAGGGGCCAATATCGTGCCCCTGCGCACCGTCAGCGCGGGCATGCTGTTCGGCTCTGGCAAGATCGAGGAGCTTCGGCTTGTCTTTGAAGAGGCCGAGGTTGAACTGGTGCTGGTCGATGGACCAGTGACGCCGGTCCAGCAGCGCAACCTTGAAAAAGCATGGGGCGTCAAACTGCTTGACCGTACCGGTCTGATCCTCGAGATTTTCAGCGACCGCGCCGCCACCCGCGAAGGGGTGCTGCAGGTCGAAATGGCTGCGCTGAACTACCAGCGCACGCGCCTGGTCCGCGCCTGGACCCACCTTGAACGTCAAAGGGGTGGATTGGGCTTTGTCGGGGGCCCCGGCGAAACCCAGATTGAATCGGACCGCCGCGCCATTGACGAACAACTGGTGCGCTTGCGCCGGCAGTTGGACAAGGTCGTCAAGACTCGGGCTCTGCACCGCGCCGCGCGTGCCAAGGTACCGTTCCCCATCGTGGCGCTGGTGGGCTATACCAACGCAGGCAAATCGACTTTGTTCAACAGGATGACCGGTGCCGATGTGATGGCGAAAGACATGTTGTTTGCCACGCTGGACCCGACCATGCGCAGCCTTGTGCTGCCCGACGGGCCAGAGATCATTCTAAGCGACACCGTGGGCTTCATCTCTGACCTGCCGACGGAACTGGTCGCCGCCTTCCGCGCAACACTGGAAGAGGTTCTGGCCGCCGATATCATCTGCCACGTGCGCGATATCTCTCATGCAGAGACGGAAAGCCAGGCCCGCAATGTGCGCGATATCCTGACGTCCTTGGGCGTGCCCAAGGATACGCGCAGCTTCGAGGTCTGGAACAAGCTCGACCAGTTGGATGAGGACCGAGCTGCCGCCGTACGCGCCCGTGCGCAGCGCGACGACAGTGTTCTTGCCATCTCTGCCATCACGGGTGAGGGGTTGGACGCGTTGCAAGCGGTCATCGCCGAAGCGCTGCAAGGTGCTGTGCGTGAAGCCGAGCTGACGCTGGCCTTTGCCGACGGCAAGAAACGCGCCTGGCTGTTCGAACAGGACGTCGTGATCGAGGAAACCCAAACCGAAGACGGGTTCAATCTGGTCGTGCGTTGGTCCGCACAGCAAGAAGCGCAATACCAGCGGCTGTAAGGCCGGCAGGTCTCGGGACCATTTAAAATAAGATAAAAAACGCCCGGAAAAGTCGCCTTTTCCGGGCGCTGCTGCATATGATTGGGGAGCGTTGATTTTTCAGGAGCCCCCGATGACTTTGATTATTCTTTATGTACTGACATTCGTGATCTTTCTGGGGCTCGACTTTCTGGGCCTGAGCTATTTGATCAAACCGGTTTTCAGCCGCGATATCGGCCCCTTGCTGCTGGACCAGTTCCGGCTTTTGCCCGCCTTTGTCTTCTATGCCTTCTATATTGCTGTGCTGCTGTACTTCGTAAGCTGGCCCGCGATTGCACAGGATAAATCCTTGCTGTGGGTCTTTGGCAATGCCGCGCTGATCGGGGCCTTGGGGTATGGCACCTATGAGTTCACCAACCTCGCGACGTTGAAAGACTGGTCACCACAGATGGTGGCGACCGATTTCTCTTGGGGGGTGGTGTTGACCGGGACCTCTGCCACGTTGGGGGTCTGGGGCACGCGGGTGTTTTTCTGACGGTTCAGGCGTCGGGGAAAAGGGGGGCCAGCCCCCTGGCCTTTGGCCGCCCCCCGGGATTTTGGGCCATTTGGAATTAGCGGCCAAGCTCGGACGAGAAGCGCCATGCGCCGGGTTGGAGCTTGTGCAGTTCCCAGTCGCCGACGCGCGCGCGGATCAGGCGGAGTGTCGGCAGGCCGACATGGGCTGTCATGCGCCGCACCTGACGGTTGCGACCTTCGGTGATCGTGATCTCGAGCCAGGCATCAGGGACGGATTTGCGAAACCGCACCGGCGGGTCGCGGTCCCACAGAGGATCGGGCGGGTCCATCAGCCGCGCCTTGGCGGGGGCGGTCTTGCCGTCTTTGAGCGTGACACCGCTGCGCAAAGCGGCGAGGGCTTGTTCATCCGGCGTGCCTTCGACCTGCACCCAATAGGTTTTGGCCAGTTTATATTTCGGATGCGAGATACGGGCTTGCAGCGGGCCGCTATCGGTCAGCACCATCAGCCCTTCGCTGTCGCGGTCCAGCCGTCCGGCGGGGTAGAAGCCTTTTTCATCGATATAGGCCGACAGGGTCGGACGCGGCGAGCCTTCGGTGCCCTTGTCAGTGAATTGGGACAAGACGCCAAAGGGTTTGTTGAAAAGGATCACGCGGTTCATTCTGCCTCCGGTACCAGCTTGGTGATGCCGACGGGGGCGGCGCGGGCGAGCTCTTCGTCCAGCGACATGGGAATGTATTCGCCGCGCCGCCAGAGCTGTGCCAGATCGTCGTAGTGATGCGACAGGAAGTGGCCCGATTGGCCCGTTGATGTGATGAACACCGATGAATCCGGATCGGCGAAGTCATAAACCCCGCGGAAGCCTGCGCCGTGGACATTGGCGAAAGGGTCCGGCCCCGTGCCACGGGTGCGGCCACGCAGCAGGGTGTTATCACCCCCCGAGGTCGACTGGCGGATGTTCATGAAGTAGCGCAACACGGGGACTTCGCCCAAGGTCTGGTGGTCGTGGGTGGCTTGGTGTGCGTCGCCCCACCGCAGGGATTCCAGCTGGGTGCCCCATGTCTCGTTGATCCAGATCAGCGCGTCGTCCAGCGCCATGCGGGCCATGTCGGGGCAGGTCTCTTTCGGGGCGGATTGCAGCACGTCGCACCATGCGGCCGCACCGTCCACATCACGGAAAACACGTTCGATGAACAGCGGATCGACATGATCGAATTCTTGCGCCAGGGCCCCAAGCTCATCCTGGATCAGCCGTTGCTGCAAGGCGCGCAGCCAGGCGGCATAGATCAGCGGTTCAGGCAGATGTTCGTTCATCTCGCCCGACCAGCCGGCAAGCAGGGTCAGCGCGCGCTGGCGTTGGCGCTCAGACGTGCCTTCGGGCGCGGTTTCGCCGGTGAACCAAAGCTCGGCCCCGATCAGCGGTAGCAGAGAGCGCGCGGTGAAGCTGACCGTATCCAGCTGCGCTTCGATAAAGCTGTCGCGGGTGTGCACCTGGCGGCGCTGCATCAGGTTGCGCCACCGCTGGATGCGTTGCGTATCGCCCCAGAGGAAGGACACGTGGTTGGGGAAGGGGCGGTCCACCGTCTTGTTGTTGGTATTGCCGATAATCCCGCCACGGGGCGACAGGAATTCGGGGTTTGCGCTATAGGGCAGGCGGCCCTGCCAGCGGTTCGCGGCGATCCAGCCCGGTGTGGGCATGCGCCCCTGGCTTTGATGCGCGGCGTCGCGGGCAGGCAGCGCGCCGATGGTTTTCATCGCGATGGTATTCACATCCACCAGCGTCAGGTTTTGCGACGGCGCGATATAGGCCTCGCCCGCGGTGATCCCTTCTTCGACGGTCTTGGCCTCCATCAGCTGCATGGCCGCGGCGATCGAGGTATCGGCGGGGTCCAGCGCGGTCCAGTTCAGCGCGGCGACATGACCGGGCGGGGTGATCGCGGCAAGGTTATAGTGGCTGCCGGGAAGCACCGGCCCATTGTCGGTCCAGCGCAGGGTCAGCGTGATCGGATCGGCATCCTTGACCGTGATAATCGACGCGCGTTTGGCGAATTTCTTGAACCCGTCGGGGGTGCGGTATTCCTCGCTGTTGTCGGGGTTCAGCTCTTCGATATAGACATCCTGATCGTCAGCATAGGATGAGGTGATCCCCCAGCCAAGCGCGCTGCTGCGCCCTGTCAGCACCACGGGGATACCGGGGATCGTGCCGCCGATGACACCGCCCGATTGCAACTCGAGCCGCGCGAGGTACCAGATGGTCGGCGCGGTGAAGCCCAGATGCGGGTCATTGGCGATCAGCGTCCCGCCCGAGGCAGAACGATCCCGTGCGGCAGCCCAAGCGTTGGAGGCGCCTGCCAGATCAAAGGATTTGAACGGCGACAGCGGCGAGGGATCAAGCGGGATATTGGCAGCGAACTGCGGCAGGCCGGGGGCCAGCTGCGCATATTCGGGCAGGGCGGCGATACCACTGCCGGGGGCGTCAGGCAGGATATCGGACAGGCGCTTTTGATCGGGCAGCGCCAGCGAGGTGCGTGCGCGCTTGACCTCGGCATCCAGATGCCCCGACAGCTGCAAGGCCATCAACTTGACCAGCGCCACGGAATCCGCCGCGCGCCAGGGGGCGACGGGTGCATCAAACAGCAGCATTTCGGGGGCACCGCGACCCAGGGCTTCGGTGTTGATCTGATCCAACCGGGCATTCACCCCGGCGGCATAGGCATCCAGCGCTGCGCGGGTCTTGGGGTCGAGCGCCTGAAGCGATTGCACCGACAAGGTATAAAGATCAAAGCGGCGCAGCAGGCGGTCGATACGGACGGTGGTGGTGCCGAAAACCTCGGACAAGCGGCCTTGGACCGTGCGGCGCATGGTGATCATCTGCCACAGACGGTCCTGCGCATGGGCAAAGCCCAGCCCGTAGAACACATCTTGGTCATTTCCCCCGAAGATATGCGGCACATTGGCGTTGTCGCGCACGATCTCCACCTCGGCCCCGAGGTTGGGCACGCGGACCGTATCGTCGTAGTCTGGCAGCGACCGCGAGGCCAGCCAATAGGCACCGCCGACACCAATCACCGCCAGCACCACCAAGAGCGTTGCAATTCGCATCAGCCACCGAAAAACCACTGCCATGTCACGCTCCTGGGTATGTCTACGCGCGATTGACCAATGCGCGCAGGGTGATAGGTTCCTCTCAGGCAATAGCGCAACTGAATGACAAGGAAAAGACGATGGCAAAGCTCGCATTTTTGGGATTGGGCGTGATGGGC
>PVBE012278048.1_pt1 | contig 12489 bp, 9 predicted proteins | sample 1631181 | NCBI WGS metagenome assembly PVBE01 (sample SAMN08397723, study PRJNA350692) | Marine metagenome, whole genome shotgun sequencing project. | isolation source: water | place: Pacific Ocean | collected 2012-04 | reverse complement strand
CTTGGACTTCTTCGCCTTGGACTTCGCCTTGGACTTGGACTTCTTCGCCTTCTTTTTCTTCGACGACTTCTTTGGTTTCTTCTTCTTGCTCTTCTTCTTTTTAGCGTTAGCGATTTGCTTTTTCAAAACCTTTGCGCTCTTGTAGACCCGCCCGATTTTTCCTTTTTTGTTTTTTCTCTTGATAGTGAGCAGCACACCCAACTTCTTGGCTTGAGTTTTCATGGCCTTGGTCAAGGCAGGTTTCTTCTTCCTCGACTTCTTCTTCGACTTTTTACGGAGAACCTTCTTGCGTAACGCGTCAGTTAAGCATTTTTTGAAAGCCGCTTCGGTTTTCTTTTTGCGGCACTTGTTGAGAGCTGTCATGCATCTCTTGGATCTTGAAATACAAGGTCTGCGTCTTCTCGACGTCTTTTTCGATTTCTTTGCTGGCATTTCTTTGTGACAATATTAAAAATTCTTCAAATAATTCGAGCTTAAAAATTCGTATTTTTGGAGAAATGAAAATATTGTTTTGCGGTACATACACCGGTCTCAGCACTGGATACGCAAGAATTTCGCACTCCATAACAAACTTCTTGTGTGATCATCATGAAGTGTTCCATATGGCGATACAAGCTTATGACGACATTGATAGAAGCTCAAATCAAAAGATAACCGTTATCAAAGAAAAAGGATTTGGTTATGAAAACATTAACAATTACGTTCAAGAAATAAAGCCCGACGTAGTAATATTGTACAATGATCTCATCGTTTGTAGTCACTATGTGAGTCAATTTTTAGCATCAACAGCGCCTAAGAAAGAATTTAAGCTTGTTGTGTATCTCGACATTACCTACAAAGGTTCAAAATACGTGCATCATTTAAACAAATTGACAGACACATTTGTTTGTTTCAACAAATCTTGGGAAAGATACTTAACGACGTGTGGAATTCCTCCGGAAAAACTCACGACTATTGAGCACGAAGTTCGTGTTGTTAACACGCCTTCTGTATCTGAAAGTCGCAAGGCGTGGAGTCTAGCTGAAGAAGATTTTGTAGTATTGAACCTAAACCGTAATTCGTATCGAAAACTTCTTGATATAACTATCGACGCTTTCTTACAATTCTTCAAAAAGAACAACTTTGCTCCAAACATCAAATTATTTTTAGGATGCAAGTTTACAAAAGAAGGGTGGATTGATGTACAGAGTGTTGTGCAGATGTACGCTCGTTTGAACGGTTACGAGCAAGAGGAGCTTACCTTTGTCTTAAACAACAGTATCTTACGATCTCCAGCCGACCACATGAGCGACGAAGCAATCAGAATGCTTTACAATGCATGTGATGTGGGCATTAATACATGTGGCGGAGAAGGATATGGACTGTGTAATGTCGAACATCAGCTGTTTGGAAAACCGCAAATTTTGACTCGAATCGACACATTTGACGAATTGTTCGATGCTGAATGGTGTCGATTCTTGCCAGTAAAAACTCGAATCGCAATGAGCCATGTGATCGACGATCCGCTCTACGGTGGACATGTTGGGGGAACCTTAGAGATCCCTGACGCCAAAGACGCGGCCAAAGCTATGGACTTTTATTATAAAAATCCCGAAATCCGCACGGCGCACGGAGCGCGGGGACGCCGTGCCTTCGAAGAAAACAGAGTTGATATGCATGATTGGTTAAGAGTTTTGAGATAAAGAAGTTATTAATTCGAAGATTTTCCTGCCCTGTTAATAAATGGCAGGATCCTCATGTCGATTACACAATAAAGGAGATGTATTAGTATTAGATGTGTTCATACATGTCACTATTCTATTAATAGTGCTATACGTTCTCTTTCGGTATATCATTAGTCCTTTAGAAACTGAAGAAATGAATTCTCAGCTAAAGAGTGCTATTGACGAAAACTTACCCGCCTTATTCGAGAAAATAGATACAGATGGCTCTCTCACGACTATCGTGAAGGGTATGAAAAGCGCCAAGACCATCGATGCGATGGAAAAGATGTACAGTAAACCTGACCAAGAAACCGTTGAATGGAACTCTGCGCTATTTAGGGAATCTTTGATGGTCATAATAGCGATATTTCTCGGATTCTTGGGAATTTGGGCAGTCATGTCCTTCTCGTGCGGCAAGTGCCCACCAGTTGGTACTTTGATCGCTGAAAACGCCATCCTCTTTACTTTGGTTGGAGTTGTAGAAGGACTATTTTTCTACTTAATTGCTATGCATTATTCTCCCGTGGAGCCTTCTTATATGTCAGAGACGGTTTTGAACAGTTTGGAAAAAAATTTAACCATTGCGTGAACGGGCGAAGCTCGATTCTTGCTTTATGCTTTAAAGAAAATGAAACTTTCGAGTTTCATTTTGAATCTTAAAATTATTGAGCACAAAATAAAGAATACAAGAATGAAGAGAATCTTAAAAGATTTCTGTAAAAAACAGAACGCTTCTCTGACGGTGAAATTGCCATCGCAACTTCAACTCGTTTTTGAAGAAGTTCTTGATGAAATGCATTCAGATCCCGATTTTGAAATCCCTACTTTCGCGAGGTTGGTTGAACAACAGTTGAAAGAAATAAGGATCCATCAAAGCGTTTACCATAAAAAGAAAAATGGGTGGAGACCCGCATCTAAACTTAAGAATTTGAGAGGCGGATACGCTCTCAAGCCTCACAGAAACGCGAGAAAGATCAAGAAAACTGCATATGAGCATATACTTCAGGTTTTTGAAGACGAGAGAGCTGTATGGCTTTTTAAAACAGTACGTGGTGATGGAGCGTGCTTAGCGCATTCTGTAAACGTGTTGATAAACGGAGCGGGAGCTCCTCCTCTCCCGTTGAAAGTCTTCGCTAAACGTTATATGGCCAAACATGCAGATGAACAACCATGGAAGGGTTTGGAGGGAACGGAGATGTATGAAACTCTTAGAAGTGGATATGATTTGGTGTATGATCTAGAGAACAATCCAAACAATCTGGGGGAAAGATGGTTATCGATGTTTGCTGATCTTTATCAGTGTATATTTGTAGTTTTTACCTTAGAATTATTGCCTGGTGCGACGAATCCCCAATACGGATCTCACGTGATTGAACCGAATCGAGAACCGGTGACAGGATTGGTGATAGCAGCAAATTTGGACATTTCTCGCGATGAAGGGGCCGATTTTCCGATATATTATTTATTTAACAATGAAGGACATTACTATCCCATGATTCCACCTCTTCCGGTTAGAAAAATCGGCGATACTGATGAGTATCTCTTTGGGGACACAATGAGCCTTGATGGTTTATACGAACTCGATGAATTTAATTTACCCTCTGATCCTATTCCGAAGGACGGATTTATAGACCAGTCGGAAACCATGTCTTTTAATTCTTGGGGAGCGCTGCCGCCCCGCAGTGCCTCCGTACGCCGCGAAGCTTTCGGAATCAAACAGGTATGTGAAGCCTGGATGCTGGACAAAGAAACGATCCTTCGCTACCAGAAAAGATATGGATCCAAAGAAGGCCAAGAGCGCTATCTAAATTCTGTTAGTTATGCTTACTACGTAAGACCATATGAACTAACAGCAGAAGTCGTTCACGAAGACGCAGATGACGATTGCGAGGGTCTCCTTTCGTTTGCTACACAGGAAGAAATGATGAGGTGTTGCCAAAACGCCAACGACATGGACTCGTTATCTTTTGAATCTCTCCAAATCGACGACGCCATGAAGGAAGAAGGTCTCTCACCTGATATGTTCGTTCCTTTGAGGTTCGAGGTATTTGGAGAAATGGTGACTAATTGTTATAACATCGTTTATCTGAGACACTCACTCCAATTAAGCGCAAAAGAAGGAAAGGCTCCGATGGTTCCGGTAACAATAAACAGTGAGTTTAAAGAAAAATTCTTTAAGGATCCGCAAAAATTGCTACACGTCGGGGGCGAATCCGACAGATTGCAGCGCGAGCTTTCCGCAGAACAAATGGAAATGCTGAAGGAAAAATGGGAATCTCTGGTAAGTGAAAAGCCGGAGGTGATGAAAAAATATATGGAAGCGCAAGGTTATTCATCAGATAACATGAACTGGGAGTTGGTTGAAGAAAAGCCAAAGAAGGATTGTCCGTACACTTTCCTGACTTCACAAAGTACACCAATGCAAAATTCTTATCTGGCTTTTCATATTCTGGAAAAAACAAAACTCGATGACATGCGCGAAGATATCAAAGTTCTCGCTGATGAACAGAGATTTGACAGAGACGAGGCATTGATGCAATTTAATAATGGGATACATGACACTCTGAGCGTAAATAGGGGAATTGTGAATGCATGGGACCGCCTGCTAAGCAACGCCAAATGGTCTATTATTTTTCCAGCTGGTCCTCGCGTTCAGTCAGGGGTAGTATATGGAGCTTTGCAGAAGGACAATAGCCTTACGGTAGAAAGCATTTCCGCTGATATGGATCCTTACAGACTCATTACAGTGCTGTCAGAAAAAATGGAAAAGAATCTTCTCGTTGTTGAAGACGGATCGGGGTGGAAATTAAATCTTCATTTTCCATCGCCACAAGTGATTCCAGCCAGCTTAGTGAATTTCGCAAAGGCAAATCCGAAGAATAAGGCATTGCAAAAAAGAGTGAAGTGCTGGCGACCACCTATAAATCTGGCTGACTTGGTATTTACAAAAGGACTTTCTGCAGATGATGGCTGGAGCTGCATGGATCCCAATGGAGAGTCATCGTTCGCAGGGCAAACTCTTCAGCCACATGTGGTGGAAATGATATGTCAGGGATCTAATCCCGTGGGAGAGCGTCTTCCACGCGGCCGCGGCGGAGTAGGAAATACCATATTTGCCATTACTGTCTGGCGGAGATTGTGGAATGATGTTCCCTTCGAAATAAGAAATTTATTCAGGGAATTTCACGACGCACAACTTCGCGGTGAGTTGGGTGCGGACGAGTGGGCCGGATTCAAAGCAAGCGAGGGTGATAATGAAAATCAATGGTATCTTAGGCTCAAACAAAAAATCGATGATCTTAACGAATATTTGGAAGACGAATTTGACGGCATACGTGGTAACAGTGATCCAGAATTCTGCCATTATTTCACAAAAGGGAAGAAGGATGAAGCCTCGGAAACCGTGAGGGCAATCGGACGGTGGGATGCGTACTACACACTTTACCGATTGCTTGCAGAAGCAATCATCGCCGTTGGTTCAGACTAATTTTAAACCTTTCTTGGTATAAAATTTGATGACAATCTAAGAAGTTGGCAAAAATAGAAAATGAACACCCCACTTCTGGAACTAGTTATGATTGTAAAAAACAGCGGTGATGACATTGTGTCGATGCTAAAGGCCGCAAAACCCTTTATTGACCATTGGACGATTCTCGACACAGGCTCGACAGACAACACAATGGACCTTATAAAAGAGCATCTCGGTGAAAACGGGAACTTAATTGATGGCTCCACTCTATATGAAGATCCATTCGTTGATTTTTCAACAGCAAGAAATCGCGCGTTGGAGGCTGCTGGACAAAGATGCGTCTTCTCGATCATGTTGGATGATACTTATTGTATTCAAAACGGTAAGGAACTCCGAAAGAATCTCCAAAAGATGAGAAAACGTAAGGAAAGCGCTTATAATCTCACCATCAACGACGAAACTCGCAGTTACCAGTCCTATCGAATATTTCGCACTTCGGATTCGGTGAGATATAAATATAGAATTCACGAAGTTGCGATGAAAACGCAAGGACAGCGGTTCTGCGATGACTCTCTGTGCACCGTATTTGACAAATCCTCCCCTTATATGCAGCGCAGATCACAAAGTCGAGTAACTCGTGATGTAGAGCTTCTAAAAGAAGAGCTTGAGGAGGATCCCACGAATCGTAGAATTAGATTGCACTTGGCCCGAACTATCGCTACAAGTGTGATTCACTCTGACGAAACGAAAAAGAGTTTGTGTCAAGAGCAACTAAATATCTTGATTAATGAGAAAATCCATGATTCATGGGACTATGAAGCAAGGACATTAGAAGCGGTATTGGACATGGACGCGAATGCGCAAACCCCCGAGCTGCTTGCAAAACTAACGCAGCTTCACACAGACTATCCTTTATCAGAGGAAATTCCGTATATGATAGCTGTTTATTATCGAACAAAGCGTCGGAAAAAGCAAGCTTTTGAATGGATCGTCAAAGCTGCGGACATAGAACCTAATCTTAGCCCGGAATGCTGCAGAAACAGCATCAATATACGAATCGTACAATTTGAGATTCCTTATTTGTTTGCTGATTTGGCTATAAAAACACATCATCTTGAGGTTGCCGAGAAAATCTTGAAGAAATTTGCCCCGATTAACAATGACCAAAGACTGGTAAACATGATCTACGCCATTTCTAATATTCCCCAACAACCTGGGAAGCTTCTCAACGGGCCGATCGTCGTGATACACGCCACAAACAGTGTCAAGGGATGGTCTCATGATAACTTGAAAGGAGTCGGTGAGGCAAGAGGGTCTGGATCCGAGGTCATGGCAATCAATCTAGCAAAAGCCCTGGCGCGAAGAAAATACCGCGTCTTTGTATTTGGAGATTTCAAAGGAGTCTACAATGAAAAAGAATATGACACACAATGTGTCCACATGGGCGTGCAGTACATGGACCACAGTCAGTACATGGATTTTTTGCTGCAGTTTCAAGTTGATGCGTTGATCGTTAGTCGAGATGTTTCGAATCTTGTGTATCTGAATAATGTAAAGAAAGTATATTTGTGGGTTCACGATGTCTTGCCAAACAATAGTGTTATCAAAGGACTCACAATCCAATATCACGAAACTATATTCAAGCGCATTCTCTGTCTGTGTAATTGGCACAAAGAACAGATACAGCAACGATTAGGTGTGGAGGATGAAAGAATGTACGTTACTCGCAATGCTATCCTACCTCATCGATTTGCGAGACGACCTCGTAAAATCCCTCATCGTTATATTTACACCTCGTCAGCTGACCGAGGTTTAGACAACCTTCTACGGTTAATCCCTAGAGTACACGCCGAATTCCCAGAAACTACTCTGCATATATTTACATCGATCAAAAACACAGCAAAGGGTGACGAATCTAACTTGCAACGCATTATTGATAGTTTAGATTACGTGACTTTACACTCTCGTGTAAGCCAAGAAGAGCTCTCACATGAATTGCTGATTAGTGATGTGTGGCTATACCCCACCGCTTTTACTGAAACATACTGTATTGCAGCTCTCGAGGCCCAGGCGGCCGGGTTATTGTGCGCGACTACCGATGTGGCAGCTCTTAAAGAGATAGTGGGCGATCGCGGTATCTTAATTCCGGGTTCCGGGAATGACGAATCTGTACAAGAACTTTTACTAACTAATCTATTATCCACATTGCACAACCCTCAACTCAAAGCCAGCTATCAGAAAAGAGGGCAAGACTGGGCCCTTACACAAGGATTTGACGAATTAGCGGAAGAATGGGAAACAGATCTGTTTCGGTTATGAGTCGAAATCGTATATTTATTTTGCCTTTCAAATAAATATGTTAAACAATAATCTCTATGGTGGTACTCGTCTCCTTGAGGGAGGAATATCGATTGACACTAGTCATGGATTTAACACAAACAATGCATTAGTTGTGAGTCATTCTGCGGTCAAAGCAAGATCTAACCCCGACCCGACTTTTCCATTTTCTACAGCTACAGGTATTGTGAATTTTGTTAAAAGTGGAAATACTCTTGGCGACCCGTTGACAGCTCCTCGTCTCAAAGGCACAACGGTTGCCAGAATACCTAGAAAGTCTAAATTCTTTGCGTTAGCAGCGAACGTTCCAGTGGGTGGAAACAGTTCTGGTCCCGTTTACATGGTCCCTTCGTTCGACACCAACAATTTGGGTGGTCTTCCTGCGGGAAACATCGCTCCCACCCAACCCCTTACAGATTCTGGTTCCGGTCTTGGTCTACGAGGTTCTGGATTATCATCACTTATGAATCCTCCGACCGCTAATGGAGTTCCGAGTGATACATTGATAAGCTATGATCAAATCCGAGCAAAGACCGGCTCGTTAGTTACCGGAGATTACAACGGTACTCCTACTGTCTATGACAGCAATATTGGCTTTGATCGACACGCAGCAACCGTGCAAAACGGAGGTCCTGGGCTAAACTACACCGTCGGTAAAGGAAACATTATTACAAGCGTTTCGGAAGCAACCAGTGGGCTTGTGGGGGAAAACTTAAATGAAACAATTCATAGAGGACACTGCGCTCGGAATTCCGGAACTTGTTGGGCGCTGCTTAACGACAATTTAGGAGAAAAGGTAAATTTGAACGAGAATCCTGACAGCACTTTTGCTGGTCTTAGTCCATTAAAAACCCCTGCAGGTCAAGTCTTAATCGACTACAGCTTGCCGGCGATCACCGTGACGACCAATCCAGCGCAAAGCACCACGGTGGGAGTCGCTTCATCTTCTAAGATGACTCTGACGTCTGATTTTGTTGTTGAAGCCTTGACCTTGCTACCAGCTGTCTCTGGTTTTGAAGCCGGCGGTGTTTATCCAGCCAGAACATCTGGATTTCCTATTGCCGGCTTTCCCTGGAGCCAAGCACCAGGTGGTATTGGTCTGAAGATTCTAGTCACCGAAGTCTTCGCTGGCGGAACCATTAAAAAGTTTGAAATTAAAGATCAAGGAAGGGGCTACACAGTAGGACAGAATGTTTTCTTTACGTCACCTGGCACAAATGTTAACCAGTTTGCGCGGATAACGAAGGTCACGAACGGAGACGTACTCTCAAGAGGGGAAGATTGGAGTGGAACAGCCCCAGCCGGGCCCACAATCGGAGAATCGCCATCCGATCTCACCGAGGAACCCGCTCCTAAATACACAGGTGAAGGCTCTCTGCGCGCACGTATGGGTCAAACAAATGGACCAACTCCAGAACATCCACGGGGAGCACCCGCGATTGTCACTGGCTACGCTTCTCTCGCGAGCTCGGCTCAACCTCAAGGACAGCCAGTTCAGCCAGCTAATGGTGTTGGCCCGGGTGTTGAGACGCCTATATTCACAATCAGTGCCGGAAATGGAAATCTGTCACATTCCTTGAAAGTTCAGGCCGATATCGACACCAGCTTTCTCGTCAACAGCAGTCTTGTATTGTAAAGGTGTCAAATGTGTTTTAGCATTATATTATGAAACTAATAATAAAATGAAGAAGAAAGAATTATATGCAATCGCCCAAAGATTAAATATACCGAGAAGATCCTACATGAGCAAAGCCGAATTGGCAAGGGCAATCGAGGCAATTGTTCCAAATTATTCCAACATGAGTAAAGCCGAATTGGCAAGGGCTATCAAAAAGGCAAAAAAATCAAAGTCCAAATCGAAGAAGTCTAAATCCAAATCAAAGTCCAAATCGAAGAAGTCTAAATCCAAATCAAAGTGTGCTGGTGTTCTATGCTCGGAAAACCAGATCTGTAATCCAAAATCTGGTAGATGCGTCAAGATAACTGGCGCCATCGGATCAAAGCTGGTATTGGAGCGGCGTCGCACGCGCGCTTTGGACGCAATTAAACCGATACCTGAAGCAATCGACGGAATCAGGATCCCTAAGCATCACATTCAGGTATTCACCGAATGTAAGGATTTCATTAAGAGTCTCACTCCAGCTGAGGCGCAAATAATAAATTCCGGGCAGAGTTGGCCCACATGGTATTATTTGTTGAATAATTTACCAGGACCAAAATATATAGAAGATTTGCCTATTGGTTTCAATCCTACAATTTGTAGAAACAATCCGGAATGTATCAAATATTACACCAAATGCTATTGGCTATCCAAGGGCCTTAATTTAGTACTTCCAGGACTCGAGAATGTACATGAAGCTTTTATCGACGTATTTACTCGTCTTGGCTTACCTCCAAAACGCATCGATACTCCTGAGTGGAAACGCATGTATTGGAAGAAAATGCGCGGAGAAGACACAGATTATGTTAAAGTGGCAACAATCTTTGCTTCGGAGGGGATAGAAGAGTGGACATCATTAAATGGAGAAGGTGGATTAGGTGGCGAGGAGCTCTACCCACTCGAGATGCTCACGCGCGAGTCGGAGTGCCAAGTGCTTTTGGAAAGCGAGCGGATGGAACGGGACCTCGTCCCGCCGTCGCCATACATGACTTGTCCGAGTGTCGAACGTATAATTTTCCCGAAAAGTCTGTTAAAGATAGAAATGCGAGCTTTCAAGGGCTGGGGTCTTCGAGAAGTTGATTTATCAAATACAAAATTAACCGAGATAAGCAATGCGGCCTTTATGCACTGCGTTAATCTTACTTCGGTTGTTTTTCCAGAAGGGTTGAAACATATTGCTCCTAACGCATTCATTGGTTGTGCAAACCTTGGGCCAGAGTTAACCTTTCCAAAAGGATTATTGAGGATTGATTGGTATGCATTCGCGCGTTGTAAAAATTTGAAAAGAGTAAATATTTCAAGAAGAACTGCTATAGGACTCCTCCAAGGTCGAGCGCACGCTTTTGATATCGGAGTGGAAATTAACTATATCGATTAAACTTCGCGTGGGCGGAGCGATGAATAATATTATTGGTAAAACAAATGACTGTCGATCAGATTATATGGTTACTAACTTTCATAGCGGTCACTGCCATGTCTATCTTTTTCCTGTCGGGAGAAAAGAAACAAAAAGGTCTTTCAAAGATATTTTCAAATCCCATTAATCAGATGTTTATGGGTGTGGTAGCAATCGCCGTGGTATGTGGAATTTTCATAGACAATTCTACGTATCGAAAAGGCTTGGGTTTAGCGATAGTAGCGCTACTCACAGCGATCTTCGTAGAGCTTAAAATGCTCTTTGCACCGTTCTTTTTAACAGTATGTTTTGTCATGGCATTCCCAACTTTGTTTGAATAAATTATCGAAATGATACTTTGAGTCTCATTTTGAATTTAAATTACACCCGTATAGAACATAACTAGAACGGCAATGCCTCCGATTGTTGCATACCACGCTAAAAGGCAACAACATTCAACACAGTCGCATCCCTCGTCGTCATCGTCATCGTCCAGGAGTGTAGGATCAACTCTGATAGCGTTGACTAGAGGGGTAAATTCACTGTAGTTTACTTGACAGCTTTTATCCATTTCTTGAATGAATCATTTGTCTAAAACATTCTTAGCAAATCTTTCCCCAAGATTTTGTAAAATTCTCGTGTTTACACATTTCTTGTATGATTCGTAATGAATCTTTTGCATCAGGCATTATGACTCTAATGTCTTCAATGACTTCGTTCATGTCAGTCATGAGATGACCTACGTGGGTTGAAATATAAGCAGTGTATCCAGAGATGACCGCTAACACTACCAAGCTACCAATGGCAGCGCAAGAAGCGCCGTAAAAGAAACGATAATTGTTTTCTCTTGTTCCTACAAGTGGCTCGTCCATTTTCAAGAAAATGTTAGTTTTTAAATGCAGTAAAAGTAAATATGATCCTCACAATACTTTGCTGGATATTATTTGGAATTTTCCTGACAGTCGTTATCGGCTTGATAATCCATGAACTGTTTTTCAGAGAAAAAAACGTATTAACCAAATCTTTAAACGATGAGGAAACTGACCCCACCTCTTGGATGGGGGATAACGAATGGATCTTACAAATTAAACTAGGAACTGGAGGAAATAATTGTACTATGTCTGACCATGTTTATTCTTGTAAGTATCTCTATGCTAGTTCTACGAGTCCGACATTGAAATTAATAAAAAGCTTGAATGTGGATTCGTCTGTTACCGGCAATCCGGCTTACGATTTCTATGAAGCCACAACTAAAAATCCATACGTTGCGTGGAATGATCAAGGAGCTGTCCATTCGTGTAATGGCGCGGATGGTGGTGCACACGACAAGGGGGCTTTAGTTTTTAATTCACAGATGAATAAGGGAGTATATATGCAGTCCTCAAATCCTTATTGGGGATTTTTTGATAAAGGATTTCTGAATTCAGGAAAAGCGACACATCCGGGAATTCAAACTAATCTGGCTCAGCATCTCTTGTTTGTAAAACTGTCTTCGAGTGATGATATCAAAAACATGGTTTCATTGATGAACCACGCAAATCTTTGCGCGCTCGATTATCCCAAGATATCAGCTGATCTAGGGTTTACTCCGTGTTACGGTGGTTCCTGCGCAGCTTTGAACGAGTCAAATATGACCCAGAAAATAGGCGGCGTTGAAATCCTAGCCAAGCCACGTGGAAAGCCATACAATGATATATGGAGTGAAATCAATCAAAGTTACTGCACAACCGCGTCAGATATGCTAGTCTATTCCTTTTGTTCAAATCCGCATTGTCCCGACGCCGACAAAAACAATAAAAACTCAAGAGTTCCAGCACCAGGTGTAACAGATGTAATGCAGATGAACACCGACTGTGATGATATGAAGTTTCATTCATTTAAGAGTAACCACAGCAAGATGGGCGTCTGCTATAATACGGATGTG
>PVBE011954099.1_pt1 | contig 12489 bp, 9 predicted proteins | sample 1631181 | NCBI WGS metagenome assembly PVBE01 (sample SAMN08397723, study PRJNA350692) | Marine metagenome, whole genome shotgun sequencing project. | isolation source: water | place: Pacific Ocean | collected 2012-04 | reverse complement strand
CGGTGGCCAAGCGAGCACCTTCGCTGGCATACGAGCCCGGCGAGGCCGTCACCACCGGCAGGTTGGGGAAGAGATCCCGTAGCTGCCAGCAGGTTTCCTCGGCCGCCGAGATTCGCGAGCCTGCATGCACCAAGGCCAGCTCGGCCTGAGCCGAGATCTCGGCGGGTTCCGAGACGAGCTCTATCTCGAGCCCGGCTCTGGCCAGGAGCTGGAACCAGTCCGTAGAGGCAGGGTCCAGATCGATGACGGCGATGCGAGCCATTGCTCTCCGAGGGGGCGTTGCCGGGGTCACCCCGGTCCCGGGGCGCTCGCCAGGTACTAACCGGGGACCGACGAGAAAGGTGCTAGGAGGAACGAGGGCGAGCGGTTTTCGTCAAGGGCCCAGGCGAGGCTAACCCCGAGACGAAGCCCAGGCGGCGAGGGCGGCGCGGTGCACCTCGGCGAGAGGCACCCCCGCAGCGAGGGCCAGGCGGGCACAGTCCTCGTGCTCCGGAGCAGGCCTGGGTGGGGCCCCCGGGGGCTCGCCAACCTTGACCCGCACCGAGCCATAGGGCGTGGCAACGGTGACGGCACGCCGCGAGAGCACCCAGCGCTGCTCGACGCGGTGGCGCACCCCCAACGTGGTGCCGTGGACGAGCAAGGCCTGGCCGACGGCTCGGGCCATGCCGGGGGGTGCCAGCGCACGGATGGTCAGATCGGGCCTGCCCTTCTTGCCCAGTCCCGGGATGGTGCTGACGTCCAGGGCTCCGGCGACGAACAGCGCGTCCCTCAAGGCGGGGAGCCACTCCCCTGGCATGTCGTCCACCGTGGCTTCGATGACCGCAACCCGGTCGCCTCCCAGGGATGGCGCCTGGGATTCCCCCAGGACGGCACGGAGGACGTTGGGCACCGGGCCGCCATCGCGGGTACCGGCTCCGTGACCCACGCCCAGCAGCACCATGTCCGGCAAGGGCCCCGGCTTGCCGAGCGCGGCGAGCAAGGCAGCGCCTGTGGGGGTCACCCATTCTCCGGGTCCCGGTGCGGCGCGCACCGGCCATCCGTCGAGCAGCGCCAGGGTGGCTGGCGCAGGCAGGGGCATACACCCATGAGCGGTGTGGATGCTGCCGTGCCCGAGGGGCAATGATCCAGCCACGATGCGGTCCACGTCCAGGGCCTCGAGGGCCAGACAGGCCCCCACGACGTCGGCGATGGAGTCGACCGCTCCTACCTCGTGAAAGTGGACCTCCCCCGGGGGCACTCCGTGTACCTTCCCCTCGGCCTGGGCGAGCCGTAGGAAGACCGCCAGCGCGCGCTGGCGCACCCTCGGCGGCAGGGGTGCCCCGGTCAGGGTGGCTTCGATCTCGGACCAGCTGCGGTGCGGGTGGGGTTCGGGCGGGGTCTCGACCAGGAAGCGCTGGGCCGCGAAGGGTCCACGATGGCAACGCTCGCTGCGGACAGGGACGGAACCGAAGCCCAGCTCCCCCAGGGAGCGGGCCAGAGGTGGCAGAGGGGCCCCCAGGTCGAGCAGTGCCGCCACGAACATGTCGCCGGCGATTCCGGCCTGTGGGTCCAGGAAGAGCACCCGACTCATGGGATCTCCCGGTTGATCAAGGCGGCCTGGCAGGCCGCGCCGAAGCCGTTGTCGATGTTGACCACGGACACCCCGGGCGAGCAGGCGTTGAGCATGCCCAGCAGAGCCGCCACGCCCCCGAAGGCCACGCCATAGCCCACCGAGGTGGGCACGCCGATGACAGGCCGACCCACGAGCCCAGCCACCACGCCGGGGAGGGCGCCCTCCATGCCCGCCACCACGATGACCGCACTGGCGGACCGCATCGTGGGTAGGTGATCCATGAGCCGGTGAATGCCCGCAACCCCCACGTCGCGGACCCGGGCCACGGGGTGCCCCAGCGCCTCGAGGACCACGGCGGCTTCCTCGGCGACGGGGAGATCGCTCGTTCCGGCACAGACCACCGCCACCGCACCCCGGACGACGCGCTCGGGAGCGGTCTCGGGTGTCGCTAGCACCATCACCCGCGCCAGGCGGTGGTCCTCGGCCGCAGGCAGGGCCTGGCGGATTCGGGCCGCCTTTTCGTCGTCCACGCGGGTGGCCACGGCCACCTGGCCGGCATCGTGCAATCCCTGCATGAGCAGGACGATCTGCTCCGCGCTCTTGCCCAGGCCGAACACGAACTCGGGCAAGCCGGTGCGTTCCTGACGTTCCACGTCCAAGTGGGCGAAGTCCAGCCCGGCCCGGCGTGCGGAGTGAGCGGCCACGATGGCCTCGAGCACCGCCTCGGGTGTTTCGCCACCATGCTGGAGGGACTCGAGCAGAGCCAAGATGTGGGCGCGGTCCATGCCGGCCTCCGCTGCAGACGGACCAGCGTGGAATAGCGCATCCTGCCACTGGTGGACATGGCAGTTATTCTGTGGGCTCGCAGCGTCGGGCTGGATGGCCCCGACCCCGCCGGGGGTCAGGCTCCCGGACACCCCGACAAGCCCTCGGAGCCCAGGCAGTGCGCCACTCTCTCCTCGCATCCACCTTCCTGCTCAGCTGCGCATTGTTCCTCCAGGACGACGCGGCAGCGGCAGGGAGCGACCCGGTGGACGAGGATCTCTACACCTCCGCCATCCGCCTGGTGCGCGACCGCTACCTGTTCCCGGAGACGGTCACGGCCGAGGCGCTGCTCGAAGGTTCGGTGGTCCAACTCACCGACGAGATCGAGTGGCTGATGGCCGAGATCGAGGGCAACCAGGTGCAGCTGCGCCATGGCGACGACCCGGCCTTCGCCTCCATCGACGTGGGCGGATTGGACGACCTCCCACGGGCCATGGTGGACCTCGAAAACGCGGTGCGCGAGGCGGGCTTCAACCTCGACGAGGACCTGAAGCTCGGGGTCAGCGTGCTCAAGGGGGCAACCGAGCGTCTCGACCGGCACTCGGTCATCCTGGCGGGGCGCAGGCTCGAGCGTTTCGAGGAGCGCATCAGCGGCAAGCTCACGGGCATCGGCATGCGCTACGGTCCGGAAGACGGCGAGTTTCTCGTTCGCTACGTCTTCCCCGGGGGGCCCGCCGACATCGGGGGCCTGCAGGCCGACGACGCCCTGCTGCGTATCGACCGCATCTCGACCACCGGCATGACCACCGACGACGTCAAGGACCGCATCCGTGGAGAGGTGGGCACCACCGTGCTTCTGCAGGTCCGCCGGGGCGAACGGATCCTCGATCTCGGGCTCGAGCGCGCCGAGGTGTCCATCCCCAACCTCGAACAGGAGATCCTGCCCAGCGGTGTGGGCTATCTCTCCATCGCCCACTTCTCCGAACAAACCGTCGAAAACCTCCGCAGAGCCCTCGCGGAGCTGGCCGCGCAGGGTGCCCTCGAGAGGGGGCTCGTTCTCGATCTCCGCGGAAACACCGGTGGATCCATGATCCAGGCCGCGCGCAGCGCCGATCAGTTTCTCACCGACGGGCGCCTGGTGCGCACGGTAGGTCGAGACGGCGCCCCGGTCTCCAACCTCATCCGACAGATGGACGCCGACGACGAGGGCACCGAGCCCCCCGTGCCGCTCGTGGTGCTCGCCGACGGCAACACGGCCTCTGGAAGCGAGATCCTCGCGGGAGACCTCATGCTGCTGGACCGGGCCATCCTGGTGGGCAGCCGCACCTACGGCAAGGGCACCGTCCAGAAGATCTACAACCTACGCCCCGACGTACGCCTCAAGCTCACGGTGGCCGAGTACCTCTTGGTCGACGACATCAGCGTCGCGGCCAACCTCGGCCTGGAGCCCGACGTGCCCACCGGCGAGGTGGTCTTCGATCTGAACGGGGTGCGCTACTACAACGAAGGAGCGCGCGACCAAGGCGTGCTGTTCGTGCGCGAACGCCCGGGCTGGAGGGGCGACGAAGAGGACACCCGGCGCGACGATCCCGAGGTCGCTCTCGCAGAGCGCATCGTGCTGCGCAGCCGCGGCCCAAGGCGAGGCGACGTCCTGGCCGCGGCCCGCGTGGTGGTCGAAGAAGCCGCCCTCGAGGAAGACTCGAACCTCTTGGAGACCTATCTAGCGGGTGGAATCGACTGGAGCCCGGCGCCCAGCGAAGGGCCTGAACCGCTCGTCGAGGTACGCCTGGAGCCAGACGGTCCCCCCCACGCCGGCGAGTCGGTCGTGCTCAGGGTGCGCGTGGACAACCGCGGGGACGAACCCCTCCACCGGGTCCGCGTGCACCTCTGGTCCCAGAACAAGGCCTGGAGCCGCGTCTCCCTACCCGTAGGCCTGGTACCCGCGGGGGGCAGCGCAGAGGGCAGACGCACCGTCAAGCTCTCGGCAAGCGAGCCCAGCCGCGTGGACGACGTCTCGATAGAGGTCTTCTCGGACCGCAGGCCATCCACTACTCCCACCCACACCCAACTGAAGGTCCGCGGCCGCACAAGGCCCGATGTGAGCGTCAGCGGCAAGCTGCTACCCCATAGCCCCGCGATCGAGGCCGATGGACGCCGCAGCTGGCGGGCAGAGCTGACGCTGCAGAACCACGGAAAGGAAGACCTCCACGGTGTCCGCGTCCGCTTCGACTTCCCCGAGGAGGATGGTGTGGAGCTGGTGGACCACGAAGGCATGCTGCCGCACCTGGCCGCGGGCGAACAGCTCCGACTCGATCTCTGCCTTCTCACCTCCCCGGAGTTTCCCGGACAAGAGCTCGACCTCGACCTGCGCATCGACGCCGAGCACTGGGGGCGCCTGGCCCGCTGGAGCTTCCCTCTGCCCTTGGACGGCGCGGTCGTCCGGCACCAGGCACCCACCGTCCGAATCGACGCCCCCGCCACGGCTCGGGCCGACCAACCCACCCGCATCGAGGTCCAGGCGCGCGACGACGTCTGGGTGGACCACGCCGTGGTCTACGCCAACGGCAAGAAACACCGCTGGACCCCAGGGGGCGAGCGCCGCCTCGCCACCAGCTTCGACTTCGAGCCCGCGACAGGCTCGAACCGCGTGGTCGTCACCGTGGAAGACGACCAGGGCCACCGCACCCGAGCCACCGCCTACGTCCTGGGCCTGGTCCCCGACGAGCCCGCAGTGGCCGAAGAGAGCGAAGAGGCCGCCGAAACCCCCTGAAAGCGCCGGTGCCGTGATCCGATGGGTAGGACGGTCCCCGCACACCCAGCGCGGCGAACAGTCCGTCCGTTCCAGGGAGGTCGCATGTCCACGGTCCCACAATGGGTTTCGCTCGTCCTCCTCTGCGCCTGCAACGCCAACCCGACGGTGGCCGACGGCGACGCCCAGCCTCCAGACGACGGGGTGGACAGCGCCAACCCCGATGACGACCACGACTGGGCGTACGAAGCCAATTGGTCGGACAAGGTCCCCGAGTTTTCCGACGATCCCGACGATGACGACCCCGACGGTCTGGACCTGCCCTTCGACCCCTGGGCCCTCAACGTCGTCCTGTACGGGAACCTGGGCAGCGAGCAGGAACCCTACCAGAGCGACTTCCAGGGCGCCGCTGCGGTCGCCGGCGATGTCTGGATCACAAACTTCAGCCTGAACGATGTCGGCGCCGAGGCGCTGCCCTACTCCCTCTTCGCCGGTGGCGAAGTACAGGTGACCGGCGCCATCAACAACGGCGGCATCGAGGCCGCCGGCGACATCGCGCTGGCGGGCGCCTCGGTGGACGGCACCGTGGTGGGTGGAGCCGATCTGTTGGAAGGATCGGGGAGCATCGACGGCGATCTGGTCCTCGCTGGGGAGAAGCTCTCCGGCTACGCCGTGACCGTCCAGGGCAGCACCACCGAGCACTGCCCCTACACCCCGATCCTGGATCTCGACGCCCTCGAGGGCTTCTTCGAGCAGGCCAGCGTGTCCATCGCGGCCCTGGGCTCCACGTGCACCGCCACGGAGCAGTGGGGCGAGCTGAGCATCGAGGTCGCTTCGGGCGTCAACGTGGTGGAGCTCGCGCCCGAGGACCTCCAGGACTCCTGGGGCGTCACCATCCGCGGCCCGGCGGACGCGGAACTGTACATCAACGCGAGCGGCCCCAGCCTCTCCCTGGACGGCATGGTCTGGAGCTACCTGGACGGCGTGCAGTCCGAGATGGTCCTGCTCGATCTCCCCGAGGTCACCGACCTGGACATCGTACAGGGCGACCACCACGTCAACATGTTGGCCCCCAACGCCGACGTGAGCTTCCCCTCGGGCTTGGTGACCGGCAACCTGGTGGCTGCCTCCCTCTCCGGTGGCGGCCAGATCAACTGCGGCCACTTCCGGGGGAGCGTCTTCCCGTAGTCCTAGCGGTACTCCACCCCATTGGGCAGGAAGAACTTCTTATACTCCCGGGCCAGCCGGGGTAGTTGCAGTCTTTCCCAGGGACCCAGGTGCTCGAGTGCCTGGCCTGCCTCCATCGCCTCCACCGTGGCCTTGACTCTCACCACACGCTGCTCGAGCCGACCGCGGACCTTCCGACGCATGTAGAACACCGGAACCAAGGCCACGCGGGCCGGGCGCACCACCCGCTTGCCCTCGGCGTCGAGGCCCACCTCGAGCTCGAGCTCGGCGATCTGGCTCAAGCGGTGGATGGGGAAGAGGAGGCCGGCTCCGGCGTTGAAGTTGCCCAACGAGTAGAAGGCGACACAGTCCCGGCCGTCCGAAGCACGGTAGTGGCCCGTGGGACAGAGCTCGTGGGGGTGGTGCCCGATGATCACGTCCACTCCCGCCTCGAAGAGGGCTTCAGCCCGCCGTACGATGCGCGCTGGCGGGTAGTACTCGAACTCCACGCCCCAGTGGTTGCAGGCGATGACGAAGTCCGCGCCTCGCTCTCGGGCCAGCGCGACGTGGCGCAAGACCAGGGAAGGATCGTAGTCCTCGTCCCGCAGGGCGTTGAAACGAACCAGGTTGGTCCCGTGCTCGAAGCCCGGCTCGAGGGGGATGTCGTTGGTGGAGAAGGTGTAGGACAGCACCGCGATGCGGGCGCCCCCCAGCTCCAGGATGGGGAAGTCGTCCTGTTCTTCGGGCGTGCGGTTGCCCCCGACATGGGCCATGCCGATGGAATCCAGCCAGTCACAAGTGGAGACGATGCCGGCGGACAGGGAATCGTTGATGTGGTTGTTACCCAGCGTGACCAGATCGAAACGTCCGAAGCGTGGATCCCCCAGCAAGGGCTGAGCGTGGGCCGGGGTCACGGAGAAACGCAAGGTCTCGAGGATGAAGTGATCGGGGTTGACCGCGAACTCCATGTTCCCGATGCACAGGTCCGCATCGAAGACGTACGGACCGGCCTCGTCCCAGAGCATCCGACCGCCGTCTCCGACCAGGTCCTCGCGGACCATCAGGTCGCCGGTGGCCTTGACCACCACCCGCCGGCTGTCCCGCAGCGGCTCGCGGGAAAACGCGAAGTCCATGGCGGCGAACTTCTCCTCGAGCCCCGAGCCCCGCTCGGCCCTGCGGATGGAGCGCAGCCACTTCTTGCCGTAGTAGAGGTGCCACCAGGGCGTAGACCGGTGGCTGTAGTCGCTCTCGGTGAGTAGCGGGTGTCGAAGCGGCCAGACGGCGTACACAGCCAGGGCCGCCAAGGCCAACCCCACGATCCCCAGCAACGTGTGGAGGACGATCATCGCTCCATGCCCTTCGACCGAGCCTTCCGCCCCTCGAGCAGCACGAGCAGGCAGGGGAAGAAGACAGTGGCCGCTACGAAGGTGCTTGCGATTCCCATGATCGCCAGGGAGCCCATGGAGCGTAAGCCAGCCCCGTGGCAGATCAGGGAAGAGCCGAAGCCCACCGCGGTGGTGAGCGAAGCCAGCCCGGCGGCCAACCCCGTGCGCCGGACGACCAGATCCACCGACCCAGGGCCTTCCACCCGATAACGATGGTAGACGTGCACCGCGTTGTCGATGCCGATGCCGATGACCGAGGGCACCACGATGATGTTGAACATGTTGATCTCTGCTCCCCAGGCGTGCATCGCGCCCACGAAGCAGAGCATGCCCACCAGCAGCGGGCTGGACACCAGGGCCACCCGCCACAGGCTGCGGAAGTCCAACAGCAGGAAGCCCAGCACCACGACGGAGGCGAGCAGGAGCAGGGGCGGTCCGTCCGCCTGGATCATGCGGTAGATCCAGGCGATGAACAGTGTCTCGTCCGCCATCTCGTGCTCGACCCCCTGCTCGAGCGCCCAGCCGGACAGCAACGACAGCTCGTCCTCCCAGTTGGCCGCCTGCCAGTCCGCGTGGTTCTGCTCGTCGGGCCAGACATAGACGAGCAGATCGTCCCCGTCGAGGGTCAGAAAACGCTGCCGAAAGGCATCGGGCAGGTCGTCGAGGGTCCACGGCACGGTGCGCACCATGCGGCGAGCCAGCTGGAGCCGGTTTGCGCGAGCGTCGTCGCTGGCTGCGACACGATCGAGCGCCGGGTTGTCCACGAGCCGGGCCAGCATCTCGATCCAGCCCCGGCGTGCCTGGAGATCGTCGGGGACCAGGTTGGCGACAGAGAAGACCGCGCCAACCCGCGAGGGCAGCCCGTCGGGTCGACCGTTGGCCCTCATCCACAGAGCGCGATCGGACAGCGCTCGCGCCGCGTCGATGTCGTCCACCATGAACACGGCCGGGTTGAATCCAAAGCCCAGGTTGGCATCCACGTACTCGAGAAAGTCGGTGGCGGGCGACTCGCCCCTCAGCAACCGGTAGTCGTTGCGGAAGGGGATGTTCCCCACGAACGGCAGGGAGGACAGGGCGAACAGGCCCACCACCACCACCATGGCCCAGGCCAGGCTCCGTCGAACGGGGCGGGGGTGGTACCCAGCGACCGCGGGCAAGCGGCGCGCCAGCCTGGCATCCAGCAACAGCATCAGGGGGGGCATGACCAGGAAGATGCTCACCAGGGTCATGACCACGCCCAGGCCGGCGATGAGCCCAAACTCGGAGAAGCCCCGGAAGTCCGCCCAGGCGAAGGACACGAAGGTGCCCGCCGTGGTCAAAGCCCCGGTCAAGGCTGGCGGCAAGGTACCCACCACTGCCGCTCGAACCGCCCCGGGACCCGTAGCGCCCGTCTTGCCACGCTCCTGCTGGTAGCGCAGCAGCAGGTGGATGCCGAAGTCGATGCCCAGGCCCAGCAGCACCGCCCCGAGAAAACCCGTGATCACGTTGACGTGACCCACCGTCAGCCGCACCACGGCGAAGGTCCAGCCCACCCCGGCCACCAGGGCCCCACCAACCACCAGCGGAGCGACCCACTTGCGGGTGACGACGGCCACCACGAGCACACCGAACAGCAGCGCCACGATGCCAGCGTTGCGCAGGTCCTTGCGGGTGGTCTCCTGGATCTCCTGGAAGACCATCATGTTGCCGGCGTACCGGACGGACACGCCCGAGGCCGCGGGGTCCAAGGACTCCACCGCGGCCACCATGTCGCCCACCATCTGCTCTGCGTGGTTCGACTCGGTGAACTTCACCGCCGGCACGTAGGTGAGGAAGCTGAAGCGGCCGTCCTTGCTGGTGAGCACGTCACCGTGGAAGGGCAGCCGCTCGCGCTGGCTGTCCACCCGCAGCTCCACACGCTTCCACGCCGTGTGGGGATCCACCATGCCGAAAGGGAAGGCGCTGGCCCGTACCGCCGTGTCCACGTCTCGCACCAGGCCCTCGAGCTGCTCGGCGTCCATCAGCCAGATGCCGCGATCGGCGAAGAAGCCTACGGGCAGCTCGAACTCGGCCGAGCGCACGTTCTTCACCTCGCGCAGCAGAGGCAGCAGCCTGCGGCCGAAGTCGAGGCGGGCTTCGGGGTCTTCCCCCTCGATGGCCACCACCACCTGCCGAAACCCCCCCGTGCGATCCCGCACCATCTGGATGTGCTGCACCTCGGGTGCACCCACGGGCAGCAGGGCGTCGTAGCTCGAGTCGAAGCGCAGCCCGATGGTGGCCAACCCGGCCACGATGGTGACCAGCAAGACCCCAATCAGGAAGCGCCAAGGCCGCACCAGCTGGGCGTCGACCAGCCGGCGGGCCCAGCCTTCGGGATCGATGTGGATGCGGGAGGGCATGGAGTTTCGCGAGTGCGGGGGGGGGTGCGCTGCTCTAACCGGGGGATCCCGTGAGGGCCGCCAGGGTGGTGCCGGCTCCTCCCTCGATCCCCACCATCCATCAACTCACCACCCAACCGTGGCCCGAAGACCGGGACGAACGGCCAGTCGCTGCTGGTCGCTCTCCAACAACGGAGCGATCTGGCCCGTCTCGGCGTCGATGTCGGTGACCAACAGCTCAGTGATGGTCGAGCGATACAGACGGACTCGGTCACCATGGGTGCGCATCTCCTGCACGGTCGTGCCAGGCACACCCTCGAAGTCCGGACCGACCACGAAGAAGGGCGCCGGCATGACTTTGACGTCCACGTCCAGGCTGGGGATTTCCAATGGGGTCGACCACCTCGACAAGAGGTCAGGCCCCACCCGCTCGACCCTGGCTTCGTCCCGGCCGAGAGGTCGGTAGAGCACGAAATCCGTGTCGCTCACGGTCACGGCAGCCGCGCCCATCAAGCGGCAGCTGGCCATCGATACGGTGACATCCACAGTGATGGTTCGGGCACTGGCCGTTGGCGCAGCCAGGGCGAGTAGCAGGGTTGTACTGCCCCGCCGTGAACCCGACTCTGGGGTGAGATCGTAATGGAGACACGGGGTGGGGCCGGTCTGGCCTGCTCCCTGTCTCGATCCTGTATCGCTGCCGTTCGCTTCGGCAAGGTCGCACCACCCCTTCCTCACCTGCCTGGAGCTGGTGGTACTCCAAGCCGAGGTGATGTCCAGGTGGCGGAGTGCCTTGGCGCCAGGCCACCTCGTGCAGGGGGCCCGCTGCTCCCCTGCCTTCGCTTCCGACAGCGAGGCGCGCTGCTCGACAGAGATCAAGCCGAGACAGAGCACGCGTCCTCCTGGGTGGCTTGTCGGGCAGCCCGGCGCTGCTCTCGCCGTCGTTCCCTGGCGAGCTCCAGCCTGTGATCGCGCTCGGCCCAGACTTCCTCCTGGCGTCCAGCGAGGCGGTCGGCTGGGGTCACGTAGCCGATGGCGGAGTGGAGCCGACGATTGTTGTAGTGGTCCACGAAGTCGCCCACGATGCGGCGGGCGTCCTCCAGGCTCTCTGGCGGCCGGACCCTGATCGCTTCGCCCTTCAGAGTCCTGTAGAAACGCTCCTTCTTCCCGTTGGACTGGGGGTATCCAGGAGAGATGCGCACATGGGTCATGCCCACCAGCCGAATGTACTTCTTCAGGTCCAATGCGATGAACTGTGGCCCGTTGTCGGAGATCAGCCGAGGCTGCTCGCCCGGGAACTTCTCTCGGGCACGCTGGATCACCAACTCCACGTCCTCCTCCTTCATCGACTCGTGGATCTCCCAGTGCACGATGTAGCGGCTGCAGCCGTCGAGGATGGAGCAAAGGTAGTAGAAGGTGCCCACGACGTTGATGTAGGCAATGTCGATGTGCCAGTGTTGGTGGGGCTTCGAAGGTTGTACGAAGCCGGTGCCTTTCCGTAGGGTCCCACGCTATCCCGCCGCGTGACCCCCATCCTTTCCGGGCATCACGATCAACCTGGGAGTGCCGATGATCACGCGCCGCTGGACCATGAAAAGCGATCTCGACTACTACGTCAAGACCGGTGAAAAGGAGCCCCACATCCTCTTGAAGCTCAAGTACAAGGCCCCGAGCGGGGCGACCAGCGACGTGGGGACCTACGGGCTCGATCTGGTCGCGCTCGCAGCCAAGGGCGTCGTGACCAGCCGCACGACCACCGATGGGGAGGTGTTCGACATTGAGATCGTGAAGCGACGCGAAACCTTCTGGCTCCAGGTCAGGGAAGGTACGTCGATCCCGTTGGACCGCTTCATAAAGCGCGGGCGGTCCTTCGACATAGAGGCTCCCGGCGTAGATTTCGACGCGTTGAAGGAGCGGCACCTCACGCGGATAGCCGACGTGCTGATCGGCCACGCCGAAGAAGGGTCAGGTGGTCACACGCGCCTGTTCGACACCCTCATCTCCGACTGCATGGTGTTCCTGGGGGGCTCCGAGGCTTGGAGCGCGCAGGAGGGGAGAGGGCGATACCGCGAGCATGTCGTACCCTGCAAGGTCCTGCGGGACACCGTGGCTGCTATGGTTGCGGACGCAGGAGGGGGGCCGGGCCCCGATGGGTTCACTGACTTGACCGACGACAGGCGGAAGGCCGTTCGCACCGACGCGGTGGAGATGCTGCGTCGGAGGCTAGGGGTGGTCTACCTGACCCAACGTGAGGCCGATGACCTGAACAAGATATCTGGGCTCAAGACGGGTATGCCGCAGGGCGTGGATTGGGACTGGAAGGACGACGACCAGTACCTCTCGCGACTCGACAAGGTGGAGGGCATCAAGCTCGTCAGGTATGAACGTGCAGCGGTGAGCGGGCAAGGCCAGCAGGCCGTCCGAAAAGGCGAGAAGGACGTGCCCGACGACGGCAAGGCTCGCGAGAGGAAGGTCAACGGCGTTGCCTTCGTCCGCAAGGAGTAGGCAAGACCGTCG
>PVBE011574362.1_pt1 | contig 12489 bp, 9 predicted proteins | sample 1631181 | NCBI WGS metagenome assembly PVBE01 (sample SAMN08397723, study PRJNA350692) | Marine metagenome, whole genome shotgun sequencing project. | isolation source: water | place: Pacific Ocean | collected 2012-04 | reverse complement strand
AGGCACTGATGCTTCTCTCCGACAGCCTCCAGCAGCAGCAACTGTCTGCCGGGATCCAGTTCCGCAAGAACGTCATCCAATAACAGCAGAGGGGGTTCACCGCAGAGTTCGCCTACGAGTTCTAGTTCGGCAAGCTTGAGCGCCAGCACCACGGTTCGCTGTTGTCCTGCTGAGCCAAAGCGGCGCGCTTCTAAATCGTTGAGTAGCAATCTCACCTCGTCGCGGTGAGGACCGATCCTGCAACTTCCTAATCGTTCCTCCTCACTGCGCTGGCCTAGGAGTTGCGTTTCGATCGCCAACCGCCAAGGCTCTTCCGCTTCCTCACCTTCCAGTTGGCTGCCTGGCTGATAGTCGAGTCGCAACCGTTCCTTGTGTTTGCTGAGGGTTTCCTGCCATCGGGCTGCGAGTGGTTCAAGGCGGGCGAGAGCTCGACTGCGACGTCGATGAATGCGTGTGCTGACTAAAGCCATCTGTACATCGAAGGCATCCAAGAGGGAATCACGCTCCTGAATCGGGATATGGCGCCACTGACGCCATAGCTGGTTTCGCTGACGCAGCAGCTTGTTGAAGCGACTGATCAGATCTGAATAGATCGGTTCAAGTTGTTGTACGACGCGATCAAGCCATTGGCGCCGCAGGGCAGGTTCGCCTCGAACGAGATTGAGATCGAGAGCGCTAAACCCCACGCAACGCAGTGGACCAATCAGATCCAATTGGCGGGTGAGCGTTTTGCCGTTGCGGCGGGCTTGTCGCCCTCCTTGCCGTCGTAACTCCAGTTCGAGCTTCTCAGTGTCATCAGCGATGGCGCGCAGCAGGGCTCGCTGTTCTTCCCAGTGGATCAAGTCTTGGTCGCTGCTGGCGCGATGCGAGCGCAGGCTGCCGAGCAGCTCTACGGCTTCGAGAAGGTTGGATTTACCGATGCCGTTGGGGCCAATGACCAGCAGACGATTTTCCGTCAACTCCAGCTGAAGCCTGCTGTAATTGCGGTACCCCTGCAGTTCGAGCTGGTGAAGCCGAATCGGTCTTGGAGCGGCATGAGGTTAAGGTACCTTGATTGAGGGGGCTTGAGAGTTGCTCTCATATAGCGGCATCCAGCCGATATTTGTGGGCATGTAGCTCAGTTGGATAGAGCATCAGATTCCGGTTCTGAGGGTCGGGGGTTCGAGTCCCTCCATGCTCGTATTTGCTTTAGCTCCCACACTCTTCAAGCGCTTTCAGCGGCATCGTTCAGCTGAAGCGCTTTTCGCAATTCAGGTTGTAGTCGGTCAAGCAAAGATGGCCAGAGTTCTGCAGTTCTCTCGCCATGCTTGGGTCACAAGCGTGGCGAGAGAGCTGAAGCAAGGATCGATAACGATGTTGACTCGACGACTTAGCGGAGTCGATAACTCATCGCTCGTATGCCATCAGGATCAACGATGAAGCCTTGATCCTTCAATGCTTGGAGGGAGATGGCAGGTGCCAATATTGAGATGCTGCAACCAGGCAGAATTCGGCGCAAATTTTCAAGCGCTTGATGCACGAGGACTGCAAGCAATTGTGCTTGTAATGAGCCGGGTTGGGCAACGAGATTCCAGAGGTTGACATTGAGGCCATGGTCGCTTGTGGCGCGCACAAAACCAACCAGGGTTCCGTTTGCTTGTTCGACAATGCTTAGATACCAAACGCTTCGCTCAAAGGCCAGGGCCCATTGCTCTGGGGTGTGAGTGGCTTCTCTACAACGAGTGAGAAGTTTGTTGAGTGCTCGAGGATTGGGTGGCTGTTCAAGGTCGAGCCGGAAGCCGGGGGGGAGTTCGGGCTGTTGAAGAAAGGCAAGCAAGGTGGTTTCAACCGGTGTTGCGCATGCCTGCAGCAATGCCGTTAATGGTGAGCAGTGCGCCTCTTAGCAGTTCGCTGCGGCTGTAAGTACGACCATCGCCAGCATCGTTCATTGGTGGCTGCCGGTTCTGATTACGCAGTTTGCGAAGCAGGGCCACTTGCAGAAAACCAAGTGGCACGATCGTGCGATTGCGAAGATCTACTGATTGCTGTAGGGCGGGATCGGCCCCGAGCAACCTGGGTTGTCCTGTGATGTTTAAGACCAACCGGCGGGTGAGGCTGTACTCCGTTTCGATGATCTCGAAGATACGGTTAAAGGCTTCACGGTAATCTTCGCTGCCAAGGCTAGTCATGTAGTGATGGGCCAGGTCTAGGTCTACTTTTGAAAGGGTCATCTCCACCTTGGAGATCAGCATTCGGAAGAAGGGCCAGCGTTGGTGCAGTCTGCGCAGAAGGTCAAGCTGGTCAGCGTCTGATTCGACTTCGGCGGCTAAGGCTGTTCCCACGCCAAACCAGCTCGGTAGCAGGAAGCGACTTTGCGTCCAGCCAAATACCCAGGGGATCGCTCGCAGGCTAGAGAGGTCCTTGGCGCCGCTTTTGCGTCGAGCAGGACGGCTGGAGATTTGCAATTTGCTGATTTCTTCGATCGGCGTGACCTGTTGGAAGAAGGCCACCAGATCAGGGTTGTTGTGGACGAGGGCCCGATAGTGCTCACGTGAACGACCAGCCAGTCTGGTCATCAGTTGGTTCCAGCTTGGGGTGGCATCCAGCTGGTTGGTTACCAGACTGTTTTGCAGGACGGCCGTTGTGAATGTTTCTAGGTTGTAAAGGGCTAGCTCGGGCAGGCTGTATTTCGATGCCAGCACTTCTCCCTGCTCAGTGATCTTGATTCGGCCGCGCACGGTTCCGCTTGGTTGGGCAAGGATTGCTTGGTAGGCGGGGCCTCCTCCTCTGCCAACAGATCCACCGCGTCCATGGAACAGGCGCAGAGCCACACCCTGGCGGTTAGCTAGATCTTGCAGGGCAATTTGGGCTTGATGGATTTCCCAATTGCTGGAGAGAAATCCGGAGTCTTTGTTGCTGTCCGAATAGCCGAGCATCAGCTCTTGCAGAGGTTGGACCTGTTCACTGACACGAGGGAGCAAATTGCGGTAGACAGGTGAATTCAAAAGTGCGTCCATCACTGCTGGAGCCCGCTGGAGATCCTCTACGGTTTCGAAGAGGGGTACCACAAGCAGTTCTGCATGGCCAGCCTCCGGATCCACGAGGTCGGCTTCTTTGGCTAGCAGCAGCACTTCGAGTAGATCGGAAACTGTGTGACTCATTGAGATCACATATGTGCGGCAGATTCGGCTGCCGAATTCCTCCTGCAGTCGGTGCAGCATGCGAAACACGGCCACCGTTTCTGCTGTACTGGGCGACCAGATAACGGCAGAGGGGATCAGGGGGCGGCGAGTCTGTAGTTCCTCCATTAACCATTGCACTCGCTCATTTTCGGGCATGTCGCCATAGGCCTTAGGGAGGTTTAGGTAACGGGTTACTTCGTCGAGAGCATCGCTGTGGCGATTGCTCTCCTGACGGATGTCGAGGCTGGCTAGTGAGAAAGCGAAGATGTGGACCTGATTTAAGAGGGTATCCAGAGGTTCACAGCTCAGATCTGTGCTGACCAGGCTGTTGCGGATCAGTTCCAGGTCGCTGCGGAATTCTGCTACTGATTTGTAGTGAAGGGCTTCTCCCGCACTAATCATATTGGGGCTGGGGTTGAGGCCTTCTGGTGGGGTTTGCCAGCCTGCTTCGGCCAATTGCTGGTTGCGTTGTTGAGTGAGTTTCAACCTCTCCAGGGTGTAGCTGAGTTTGAGGCGGTAAGGCTCGAGTCGATAGCGGGCTGCTCGTTCCTCGTAAACCTCGGGGAATCGAAGCCGGTCCATTTCCAGGGACTCCAACAGTGGAGTGCTTACCTGACTCCATTGCATGGAGATGCTGAGTTGATCACGGAGGCTTTGAACGGCATTGACATAGCGCTCCAGCATCAGCTGACGTTGATAACAGGCGGTTCGCCAGGTAATTTCTGGTGTAACGGAAGGATTTCCGTCTCGGTCTGATCCAACCCAAGATCCAAAGGTGCAGAAGGCAGCTTGTGGAATGTGTACGTCCGGATAGCTCTCGGCCATTGCGTTTATCAGGCGTTGCCGTAGCTGGGGCATGGCATCAAAAAGCACCTGTTGGAAATAGTGGAGGGCGTAATCCACCTCATCCAGAACGGAGGGCTTGAACTGATGAAGCTCATCGGTACGCCACCAGAGCCTGATCTCCTCCTCAAGCTGCAGCCTCAGGCTTTCTTTTTCAGATATCGATTTTGTTGGATCTGATTGCAACTGTTGCAACAGGCTTGCAACCCTGCGTTGCTTGTGGCGAACGGTATGACGGACGATTTCAGTGGGATGAGCAGTGAAAACTAGGCGGATATCCATCTCCTGTAGAAGGGTCTCCAGCTGAGCTGGGGGCACGTTGAGACGGCGAAGTCGTTCGAACAGTTCCCTGAATGTGGCTGGCTCTGTCTGAGTGGCGAGTGGTGGAGCAAAGGGGTCATAGAGTTTGTCCTGGTCATTGTTTCCTTTGCCAGAAGACATGCTGGCGAGGTAGCTGTCTTCCTCGATTCGTTGCTCGAGGATATTTACCAGTTGGAAATAGAGGGAGAAGGCGCGTGCTGCGGTGATCGCTTCGGCCAGGTCCATCTCTTTGATCAACAGCACGATTGCCGTGCTTGTGCTGTTTTCATCAGCCCCTTCAAGGGCCAAAGGTTCACTGAGTTGCTTAAGTCGAAGCAGTCGTTCTGCCTGATCCGGTGGACATTCGCTGCGGAGCACCGTTTGCCAAAGGTCTTCCACCAGTTCAAGGCGGTTCTGCAGTAAGCGTCCTGGCTGTTGTCCTTCCAAGATTGCCCTGGGCTGATCGCAATCAGGTTTTTGGGCGGAGGACTGCTGCATCGACGCGCTGGTGGACTCAGGTTTGGCCATGATCATCCCAAAATGGCCTCGGCTTTGCTTGTGTGGAGCTCTTCGGCGTTCATTTCGGCAATGCTGTCTTGAATGACAGTCTCCACAGACTTGCCATCGGCATAGTTCTGTAGCCATTGCATGGCTTGATTTCCCTTATTTAGGACTGAATGCAGCGGTGCAAGTTGTTCCTCCAGACCCAGATCTCTACTGATCGGTATGACTTCCCCCAACAATGTCTCGATCCAGGAGCGGCAAAGGATGGGGCTCCCATCTCGCCAGTGGTGCAGGGTTGCGTTCAGGCTCATTTGAGCGACAGCAGAATCATTTGCATCACTAAGATCAGCAAGTTCATCGGTAGTTAGTTGACTCACTTTCAGAGGATCCAGTTGGTTTGGGTTCTGAAGGAGGCTGAGTACGCGCAGTTCGATTAGGGCAGTCACTGCAAGCAGAACATCGGGATCGGTGATTAGGTCGCAGATGCGCAGCTCTAGACGGTTGAGTTGATAGGGGCGGCGAGGTCCGTTTGGCCGTACTGAGGTCCATAGATGACGCTCATTTTGCATCGTGCCAGTGGCTAGTTGTGCTTCAACCCAAGCGACATAGTCAGGATGGTTTTGGAAGAGTGGCACCCGCTCTGGAGTGAGTGGGAATTGCAGCCATCGCTGAGAGTGGCTTCCCGTCGGCTGGCCATCGAGGAAGGGGGAGCTTGCACTCAGGGCAAGAAAGAGGGCTGCTTCACAACGCACCAAGCGCAGTGCAGCAAATAGCAGCGGGAGATCTTCAATCCCTAGGTTGATGTGGACACTGGTGGTGACCACCCTGGTGCCGTAGTTGGCCTCAATCAAATCGTGATAAGGGTTGAGCGGATCAGATCGTTCAAAGCGATGACTGTCGCCCAGGCTGAGGGTGCTACCAGGAATCAAGGTGAGCTGACGTGGAACCAACCATTGACGCAGTCTTCGCCTCGGAGCCAACAGGGCTTCCCTCAATGGGCCGTAGTGTTGATTGGGCTCAGTGATGTATTCCAGATTTCGGTGGTCTGGTTCGGTGACGAAATCAGAGAGATCGCTTGCGGCGGCTGTTGCTACGCCGACGTGCTCACCGCTGAAGTGTCCTGTAAAAAGCTCCACTTCAAACCCCTTCAGTAGCAGCCGGGTATTCATGACTTGTGGGACTCGAGGCAGGCCAGGGCTGTGAGCATTCCCCTTGCTTTGTTGAGGGTCTCTTCGTATTCATTGGTGGGGATGGAATCGGCCACCACACCAGCGCCTGCTTGAACCTTGACTTGACAGCCGCCTTCAGGATGGGGGTGCACGATCATTGTGCGAATGGTTATAGCTGTATTCAGGGCACCGTTGAGATCTATGGACCCATACACACCTGAATAGGGTCCTCGTGAGTCGGGTTCGAGTTCATGAATGAGCTGCATGGCCCTGATTTTTGGGGCGCCACTGACCGTGCCTGCTGGGAATGAGGCCATGAGTAGATCCCAAACATCCTTGCCTTTGGCAAGCACACCTTCCACTGCACTGACGATGTGCATGACGTGGGAATATTTTTCGATCACCATCAGCTCTTTCACCGTCACACTGCCCGGCCTGCAAACGCGTCCAAGGTCATTGCGGCCAAGATCAACCAACATCACATGCTCGGCTCGTTCCTTGGGATCTGCCATCAACTCTGCTTCTAGATTTTGATCCTCCAGTTCGTTGCAGCCACGCGGACGCGTGCCGGCAATAGGCCGAAGGCTGACCTTAATGCCATCGGCGACAGGCTCCGCCTTGACCATGACCTCCGGGCTTGAGCCAATCAGCTGCCAGTCGCCGAAGTCAAAGAAAGCCATATATGGAGAAGGATTCACCATCCGCAGACTTCGGTAGAGCTCAAGTGGCTGTTGAGGAACTCTGGTCTCGAGCCGTTGACTGATCACAAGCTGGAACACATCACCTGCGGCGATGTGTTGTTTGGCCGTTTGAACTGCCTCCTCAAAGCATTGTTGGCTGTAGTTACTGATGGTGGAAGGTGGAGATTGACCTTTTGGTTGCCATTGCAGTGGTTGAATCGGCGCAAGTGGTTCCGCCATGCACTTTTCTAGGTCTTGAATGCGTGCTTGTGCCTTGTCCCAAGCGGCGTTAGCCGTTTGCTCCCCGCTCAGGTCTGCGTATGCCACGGCAGTGATGAGGCGTTTGACTTGATCAATGATCAAGATGCTGTCCATCAGCATCCAGATGCCATCAGGTGGATCGTTGTTGTCCCTCAAGTGAACGGGCACTGTTGGTTCAACCCACTTGATCAGTTCAAAACCCCACATGCCATAGAGCTGGCCAAGGGGGGGTAGGCCTGGGAGGGTTGCGGAGCGATAAGGAGCAAGCCATTGCCTGAGCCCTTCAAAAGGGTTGCCGATGGCTTCATCGGTTCGTCCGTCTCGCCAACGACGTGTGAGCTGATTGCCTCGGCAGGTGGCGGTCCAAAGTGGATTGCAGGCCACCACACTCCAACGCCCGAGCGTTTCTCCCCCTTCGACCGATTCGAGTAAGACCCCAGGGGGATTGCCTGCACCAACTTTTAACCAAGTTGTGAGAGGGGTCTCCAGATCCGCTGGCCAACTGTGGGCCAACGGAATGAAATTGGCACCACTAGCAGCCATCTCAAAGAAATGGGCACGATCAGAGCTGAGCATGAGGGAATCTTCGCAGCTGGTGCCGAGTCGTTGAAGATCCCCGTACCCTTCAGGCGAAAGGAGTTCAGGCGTCGTAGGTGTTGCGACCGCTGAATTTTAATTTCGCTGGATTGGCGTTTTCTCCGATCCGGCGATTGTTGAGGTTCACCATAACCCTCCCTTCATTGACTTTCTCGGGGAATACGCCGTCTTTTGGATGCAGGAATTCGGTATCACCACCAGGGAAGACGCGATAAATTTTGTAGTCCTCAATTTTGGGTTTGAACGTACGCAGTTGAGTGCCTAAGGCGAGGCATTGTTCTTTGCGAGCGAAGTACATGAGGTTCTCGCCCTCATTCATTTCAGCTGCGCCGCCAGTGGGTAGTTCGAACACCTGAGCTGTTGAGCTGCTCCAAGTGATGGCGTATTTCTCTTCGGTTTCAGCGGAATTTAGAAGGCCCCCGGTGCTCCCTAGATACTTGGGATACTGACCTGTCAACGCCGTTGCTGTCATGAGTAACCTCGAGAATCGGCATACCGTTACTGGTGAAAAGTAGCACTGCGTTTTGTGCCCTATGGCACTGCTTGGCAGCAAGCTTCACACCCGTCAACATTGTGGCTTGTTTTGGAGCTCAAAGTTTTTCCTCAGCGATGGGAAAAAATACTGTGAGTCCTTTGTCCCGACGCTGTGTCAGCCACCCACCCAGGCTAGCAAGCATTTGTTGGGTCGCAGCTTGGCTGAGTTGCAGGCTGCCGGTTTTTGGGTCCCAGCTCAGCACTGGGCCTAGATCAGCGTTTTGAGCCCTACCGGAGGCTGCTTGATCTTCAATATTGGGTATTTGGCTCAGGATTTGAAGCTTGAGGCGGTGGCCTGCAGGGCGAAGCGTGAGCGATAGGCTTCCACCTGCTGGCAGGCCGCGGCTCGTACGATCAATTAATCCACCCAGCATCGGTTCAAGACGTCCTGGATCACTAAGTACCTCTGGTAAATCAGGAGAGATATCGAGCTGGAGCTCTACCCCGCGGCGTTCGAGCTGCTGGCACCAGGCTGGATGAAGCATTGCCAGCATGGCGCCGAGGTCGGTATGGGCGAGCATGGAGGATTCCTGTGGCTGCCGCTGAAGTTCTGCGGCATGAAAAATCAGGCCGAATCGATCAATTTGCTCAGTGCACTCAGCATCGATCTGTTTGAGACGGTTGACTACGACACCAGGAAGGTCACTTCGCCGCAGCAGGGTGTGGATCAGGGTTCGGATTGTGGCTAGCGGGGTTCGCACCTCATGTGTGAGTGCTTCCAGCAGAATGAGTTCAGCACTCGTTTCTTGATTGGTTTCTCCTCTGGCTTTGGTCGGGTGTGATCTTTCAGGAAGCGGTTGCAGTGTGAGACTTGGGGCCATGCCGGCCAACCGTTCCGCAAGTCGAGGCCAGAAGATTTTTTCTAGTTCAGGGTTGCTTTGTAAAGGTCCTAGGTCTGCCAAAGCCTGACGAAGCTCAATGGCATGGTCAGGGTCTTCGCTGTTCAGTCTTAGGTCCAGCATCTTCAGGAGATCACTGAGGGTTTCTGGATCACAGCGCATCAGCAGATGGCGCTCTGCGGGTTTGCCATGCAGGGCCAGGGCAATTTGAACGTCCGGTGTGATGATCAGCAGAAGGGGATCGTGCCCATCGTTTTGGCGCAGTGGCAAACGTCGATAGCCCCCGACGGCTGAATTGCTTCTCTCATGGATTGACCTCACGCGACTGGGAGGTAAGAGCCCGCCCTGGGAAGAGTGGAGGCTTTCGATCTCGTCTGGTGCCCAGACCCATCCTTTTAAGCGTTCGAGCAGCCTTGGCTCGTAGAGGGCAGGTAGGGGTGCTGCCAGCCAAAGCCCCTTCTCAGGATCCATTGGCAGCAGGATGTCGTCTTGCAAGGTGTCCAGAGCTGCCCACCACAGACGTCGAACGGTGGGTTCATCGACCCGGCCAGGAGGGACACCTTCTGCAAGTCGTTGTTGGATCGTGGTGAGCGAGATGGAATTGCTCACCAGTTGTTGAGTCTTGTGTGGCCTCTGCGTGCCACCGAAAGACAGAGTCCAAGTGCTACGAAGTTCACCACCATTGCGGAGCGGCCATAGCTCATAAAGGGTAAGGGAATGCCAGTTACAGGACCAAGGCCAATGGTCATAAAGATGTTCACGACCACTTGGAACATCACCATCGTGGCGACGCCTATGACAACCAGTGATTCGAAGTCAGTGCGGGCTTCTCTGGCAACTTGTAGTAGGCGTCCCATTAGTAGCGCGAAGCCTGTTACGACAAGGATGGTCCCTATGAAGCCAGTTTCTTCCCCCAGGGCACTGAAGATGAAATCGGTGTGCTGCTCGGGGATGAAACGTAGCTTGGTGAGTTGACCTTGCAGCAGCCCTGTGCCAAATAGACCGCCAGAGCCAATGCCCACAGTGCTCTGCAGGAGGTGATACCCACCACCTAGGGGGTCTTTGGTGGGATCGAGAAACAGCACCAGCCGTTCTCTTTGATAGTCCTTGAGGCCATGCAACCAAAGCCAAGGGGTGGTAACAGCCACGATTCCTTGCAGCGCCAAAGTGAGCGAACTGGCCAGGCGTTTCCATGGCAGTGAGCGATAGGCCAGGAAACCCATCAGAGGGATCCATGCGCAGAGAGTCCAAGGCCATAGACCTGCAAGGAGTGCTGTAGCTAGAGGTGATAGGAGCAACAGGACCCATTCCCAGGGCATGTCAGACCAATAGAGCATTGTCACCAGCAAGGCGCCGAACACGAGTGAACTACCGAGGTCGGGTTGCAGGAAGACCAGTGTCCAGGGCACAGAAATCACGGCCAAAGGCCTCATCAGGTCGATGGGGCGTTCTATCGGGTGGCGGTCGAGTACTGCTGCCAAAAGGAGGATTGCTGAAAGTTTGGCGAATTCAGATGGCTGAACATTCACCCCACCGATGCTGATCCACCGCTGAGCGCCTAGGGCGGAGGTGCCGATTAGGCGAACGGCTACCAGGCTCAGAACAGTGAGTGCGTAGAGGGGAATTAATAGTGGTCGAAGTCTCTGGAGTGGCAATCGGGCCAGCAACAGAGCGACCAAGCATCCCAATCCAGCGGTGATCCAGTGGTGATACCAGTCGGCGTAATCAGCCTGTCTTTGAGTGCTGGCGATCAGGACGCCCGCAAGGATAACCATGGCCAATGGCACCCCCCAGAGCACTAGATCCAGTTCTTTCCACCATCTGTGTAGATGCCCCTTAGAACGGAAGGACTTGCCACCATTGCGTCGCCGCCTCTGGCTTGAAAGCATGGTCAGCTGGCCTGAGAGGTGCAATCCAGAACTTGTTTGGCTAATTGCTTGAAGGCTTTGGCACTCAATGATTCGGGTCGGCTATGAACGATGGGGCTACCTTCATTACCCCCCTCTTGCACAGGCATTTCCATAGGGATCTGTGCCAGCAGAGGGACATTATTTTCAATAGCCAGCTGCTCTCCCCCTCCAGACCCGAATAGGGCGTAACGACGCTCTGGTTGATCGGGGGGAACAAAGGCGGTCATGTTTTCGACCACCCCGAGCACGTTGACGCCCATTTGCTTGAACATTGCCAGTCCTCGGCGAGCATCCTGCAGTGAAACTTTCTGGGGGGTGGTGACAATCACCACCCCCGCCATGGGAACTGCTTGCGCTAGTGACAACTGTGCATCGCCAGTGCCTGGAGGTAGATCGACCACCAAAACATCCCGCTCCCCCCAGTAGGCCTGATAGAGGAACTGGCGGATAATTCCGTTCAGCATTGGGCCGCGCCAGATCACTGGTTGGTTCTCCTCGATCAGCAGACCCATCGACACCATGGCTATCCCATGACTTTCGATCGGGATGATGCATTGCTCAGCACCGTTGCCGCTGACCTCAGGCGTGCGATCAGCGACTCCAAGCATGGTTGGAGTATTTGGTCCATAGATATCGGCATCGAGCAGTCCCACGCTTAGGCCCTCCTGTGCTAGTGCGCAGGCCAGATTGACGGCCACGGTGCTTTTGCCAACACCTCCTTTACCACTGCTTACGGCGACAATCTGCCGAACCCCTTGGATGGCCTGGGGCTCGGCAGATTGTCCATGGCCGGATTGGCCTATAGGCCCCTGGCTGGCAGCTTCTCCAAGCTCAATTTGCACCTCACTGATTCCGTTGAGTTTCAGGAGCACTTGTCGAGCTTCTTGTGCCAATCGATCCCTTTGGCTTTGGGCAAATCCAGGCAAGGTGAGGCGGATGACGGCGCGAGGAGGAATGACACGGACTTGGTCAATCCAGCCCATGTCAATAGCCGAGCGGCCGCTGCCTGAATCCTTGACTTGATCAAGCGCATTGTGTGCCTGCTCGGCCGTGGCCATGCCTTCCCCTCAGGTGAGAGGATCCTATGTGTGGACTCCTGACAGTTCTCAAGGGCGATATCTGTAAAAGACACAAAAACAGATCTGCCCTTGCGCAAAATACAACGCAATTCTATTACTGTTGTCTGCATGATTTCTACTTTGATTGGCAATGTTATGGGTGCTTCTGAGAATGTTGGCCAAGCTCCTCCTCCTCACTCGCGCGAACGTGCGCGTGAGTTGGTACTCGGCTTGCAAGATGAGATCTGTAATGAACTAGAGCGTCTTGATGGTGGCCAATCTTTTAGAACTGACAGTTGGGAGCGGCCTGAAGGTGGTGGTGGGCGATCCAAGGTGATACGTGAGGGCCGGATTTTTGAACAGGGCGGCGTTAACTTTTCAGAGGTGCACGGCCAGGAGTTGCCACCGTCGATTCTTAATCAGCGACCTGATGCAAAGGGGCATCCCTGGTTTGCGACTGGCACCTCGATGGTGCTCCACCCACGTAATCCCTATGTGCCTACGGTTCACCTCAACTATCGCTATTTCGAGGCAGGACCGGTGTGGTGGTTTGGCGGTGGTGCTGATCTCACGCCGTTTTATCCTTATCTAGAGGATGCTCGTCATTTTCATCGTGTTCACAAGCAGGCTTGT
>PVBE011700757.1_pt1 | contig 12493 bp, 7 predicted proteins | sample 1631181 | NCBI WGS metagenome assembly PVBE01 (sample SAMN08397723, study PRJNA350692) | Marine metagenome, whole genome shotgun sequencing project. | isolation source: water | place: Pacific Ocean | collected 2012-04 | reverse complement strand
CTGACCGGGCGCCGGGGCCCGGGTCACCGGGTCACGGCAGAGCAGTCGGAGGCGGTGTGGGGGCGGGGGCGGGGGCGGGGGCGGGGGCAGGGCCGGGCTCGGGGCCCGGCCCGGGGGCGTCGTCCGGGGCCGGGCCGGGCGCTCGGTCAGGACCTGTGCCGGGGGGCACGAACTCCGCCAGCTCCGGTGAGAACTCCGCCTCCTCCGCCACGGCGAGCTCCTCCGCTGTGAGGTGCCCGCGGCGGACCATCAGCGCCATGGTCCGGCGGATCCGGCGCCGGTGCTTGCGGCCCAGGCGGCCTGCGGCGAACTGGCGGTGATAGAAGCGGGGGCCGGGGACCATGGTGGACAGGTAGATGCACTCGACCGGGGTGAGCGCCTCGGGAGACTTGCCGAAGTAGTGCTGGGCGGCCTTGCGCACGCCGTAGATGTGGGGGCCCCACTCGATGACGTTGACGTAGACCTCCAGGATGTCCGGCTTGTCGAGGAAGTGCTCCATCTGCCAGGTGATCAGCACCTCCTGGAGCTTTCGCGACACCGTCTTTTCGAGGGACAGGAACACGTTCTTCACCGTCTGCATGCTGATGGTGCTGGCGCCCCGGGCGAGCCGCCCCTCCTGGATGTCGCGGCGCAGCGCCCCCTTTACGTGCAGGAGGCTAAACCCGTCGTGCTTGAAGAAGCCCCCGTCCTCCTGGACCCGCAGCCCGGTCAGCAGCGAGGGCGGCACGCGCTCCAGGGGCACCCACCCGGGCGTGCCGGGGCCCGTCCGAAAGCTCGTGGGGTCATCGGTCTCGGGGTCGGCGTAGACCCGCTTGAACTTGCCCAGGACCTTGTCGAGGCGCACTTCGCCCATCCGGGCCGCCGTCAGCTTCTTCACGTCGAGGTCGATCTCGAGCACCAGGTCCTTGGGGGCGTCGGCGTCGATGTCGAAGCGGGCGTCCGCCGACCACTCGCCCTCCAGCTCGAGCGGCGCCAGCTTGGGGATAAGCGCCGGCGGGATGGCGCGGCTCAGGCGCTCTCCGTCGTGGGGGCCCGAGTGGACGGTCCCGACCACCTTGGGTGGGCCGGACAGGTCGACGTGGCCATCCACCTCGATGGGGAGCCCCGCGAGGGTCCACACGTTGCGGAAGACCTCGACGGTGCGCGCCCTCAAGTCCAGGGCGGCGTCGAGGTCCAGGTCGGCCCGCAGACCGCCGACCGATGTGGGGGCGAGCCAGGGGTGGTTCACCGCCACGGAGTCGAGGCTGACGTTGCCCGAGATGTCGGCCCGACTGAAGCCATCGAGCAGGTCCACTGCGACGCTGGCGGCGAGCCGGCCGGCCTGCACTTCGAACGGCAGCAGCTTGGCCAGCGGCGTCTCCGCCAGCTCGAGCCCCTCGACCTTCACGTCCAAGATCGCCGACGGCCCCTCCCTCAGCAGCATCCCCTTGAGCGACAGCTGCCCGGGTCCCTCGCCAGGGACCACCTTGGCGTCCAGCCGGGCGCGTCCGGGTGTGGAGGTGTGGATGGCCCCCCCGCCCACCAGCAAGGTGATCTCGGGCTCGGTGGCCGTGCCCATGCGGAGCAGGCTCGCCTCCTTGAGCGAGGCGTCGAGGCGCCCGCCGCCCTCGGCCGCAGCGTCCACCGACAGCGCCTTGAACCGGACCGCGAGATCCGCTGCGCCTACGGGCCAGGTGATGGCGGTGTCGCACTTGGCCGCCACACGCAGCCGGGCCCCGCCACGCGGGACCACGGTGCCATCCATCACGCAGGCGCCGCCGCCCATGGAGGCCTCGCCGGTGAGCGCCCAGGCCGCGCCTGCCTGTTCGGGGATCAGCCGGATGGCCACGCCGTCCAGGGCGAGCTCCCGCCCAGCGAGGCGCAGGGCGCCTCCCTCGACCCTCACCTCGGGCAGGTGTCGCTCCGCAGAGCCGCCGCCGGGCTTGTCGCTTCTGCGCTCACCGCCCGCCCCGGGCGGCGCCATCTTCCGAAGGACCGACAGATCGTCGATGCGCAGCGTGGGCGCCCGCAGCGTGACCACCTCGGGTTGCGGCCGACCGGACAGCAGCGAGTCTGCCCGGACCGACGCCTCGACGGCCCCCACGAAGACCTCCGCCCCCCCGCCGGGGGCCACGGCGCGGACGTCGGTGAGCGTCAGGGTCAGCGGGCCGGCGAACGCCGCATCTCCGACCGTCACGCTCCAGCCGAGCTTGCGCCGGGCCAGATCGATGCCTCGGTCGGCGGCCCGCCACGCGACGTCGCGTTGGAACATCCAACCGGCACCCGCCGCGCCCACGACGAGCCCGGCCGCCAGGGCGACGACACCCAGGACGATCCTGCCGACCTTCATGGGTGTGTGGTTACTTGCCCGGCGCAGTGAGCGCCAGGAATCCGGGGTCGCCGGTGAGGGCGATCAGGCGGGGATCGGCCTTGGCCTTGGCGCGGGCGCCGGGCTCGGCCCCGGCCAACGCGGTCTTGAGCGAGGCGACCGACGCGGCGACGTCGCCTCGCCCGGCCTGGATGATGGCGAGCTCGTAGTCGACAAAGGCCTCGCCGGGCCGCAACCTCCGAAGCTCCGCCACGATCGCCGTGGCGCCGTCCCAGTCCTTGGCCGCGGTGGCCAGGCGCAGCCGCGTCAGGCGGGCCGGAACGTTCCTGGGATCCCGCGTGAGGACCGACGCGAGCAGGGCCTGAGCGGGCTCTGCCTCTCCCTTGGCTGCGTGGACCTCGGCGAGGCGGTTGAGCGCGAACACGTCGTCGCGGCGATGGCTGAGCACCTCGCGAAGCATCGCCTGCGCCTCGTCCGGCTTGCCTGCGTGGAACAGCTGGATCGCCAGCTCCCGGCGACTGTCCACGCCCACCGTAGAGGCCGGGTGGCTCAGCTCGATGGCCTGCCGATACTCCGCCTGGGCCTGCGCCCCCTGACCGGACTCCTGCAGGGCGTTGGCCAGCAGCTGACGCGCCTGGCCGTTGGCCGGCGCGAGCTTGACCGCCTCCTGGTAGGCAGCGAGCGCCTTGCTCACCTCGCCCGCACGCATATGCACGTTGCCACGCATGCGGGCCTCGGTCGCCGGGTCGGCACAGGCCTCCCCGAGGACCGCCACAGCGATGGCGATGAAGATCAGACGTGGGGGTCGCCAAGGCACGCCTGGCTCCAGGTCAGCCGGGCCCTACTGCGGGCGGCACGCCGACAGGTTGTTCGGCTGGCAGGCGAACTGCCCGTCGATGTCGTCGCCCTGGTTGTCCTCGGCGTTACGGCAGCGCACGCGGCCGCCGAGCTGGGTGTCGTCGCACAGGCTGGCGTCGTCGTCGCCGTCATCACCGGTGCAGTCCAGCAGGCAGACGCCGACGTACACGTCCTCGTCCTCTGCGTCCGGGTCGCGCATGTGGTGGCAGGCGAAGCCGGTCGGGCAGTAGTCGTTGTCGTTGCAGTTGGTGCACTCCAGCCACGGCTTGCAGATGTTGCCGACGGACGGCAGCACGTCGTTGACCGGACCGGTGCGCTGGAAGAACTGCTCCTTGGCGCAGGAGAACAGGTCCGGGCAGTCATCGTCGGTCTCGCAGCCGGCGGAGCAGAAGCCCACCAGCTCGTCGTTCTCGATGCCCGGCACGCACAGGTTGCTCTCGCAGTCGTCGAAGGCGTTGCACTCGTCGCCGGTCTCGCCGTCACCGTCGGAGGCGCCGCACTTCCACTCCACACCCGTGGGCGCGTTCTCGGTGGGCTCGACCAGGATGTTCGGCAGGCAGAGCTCGCCGTCGTCGGCGCCCTCGACCCCGTCGCAGCTCTCGATGCCACCGGCGCAGGCCACCGCGGAACCACGCCAATCCGTGCAGAAGCCCCAGGAGAAGCCCGGGTCGTCCTGGTCGAGGCGCAGGATGCCGCAGACCTCGCCTTCGCCGCAGTGCGTGCTGTCGCCGCAGAGACCGGCGCAGACACCCGAGTTCAGGCAGAGGCCCGCCTGGCAGTCCTCGGCGCCCTGGCACGCCTCGCCGCCCGCAACCTGGCCGTCTTCGTACGGCTGGCAGCGGCCGTTGAGGATCAGCTCGAGGTCGACGCCGTCGGAGACACGGTTGCCCTCTTCGTCCTGGTAGTTGCCATCCTCGTCGATGACGACCAGGTCGATGGCGATCTGGCAGGCCTCGCCGTCCACCTCGCAGTCGACGTCACCGCCGCACAGCGCGTCGCTGCCGGGGGCGTAGATGCAGGCGTCGTAGGTGACCATGCGGGTGAAGCGCTGGCCGTCGTCCTCGACGCCCAACCACTGCGGCTCGCACTTGTAATCGTCGGGGCACGCCGCTTCGTCGGCGGGGTCGCAGGGCAGGGTGCAGCGGCGGTCGTTGAGCCACGCCCGCGTGTTGCACAGACCCTCGGCGCACCGAACGATGGGGCCGAACTGGTCGTTGCCGTTGCACTCCTCCTCGTACAGGCCCATCGCCGTGGGATCGGCGTTGTTCTGGGCGCAGCGGAAGCCGAGCAGGTCGGCGTCGGCGTCCCAGTCCAGGCGACCACACCACGAGTCCTCGGGGCAGGCGCCATCTGCGCCATCGTCGACGCCGGGCAGGCAGAGGCGACCGACACACAGGGCGAACTCGTCCGGAGCGTCGCTGAAGATGCGCTGGGTCTCGCCGCACTCAAGAGCGTCGGAGTAGGCGCAGTGCTCATCGTTCTCGCAGATGTGCAGGCAGTTGCCGGCGATCGAGCACAGGCTCTCGTTGCACCGCTGGACCTCGCCCTCGAGGGGATCGTCGTTGCAGGGCTCGCCCGGCGCCTGACCGCACTTGTAGTCGGTGCCGCAGAAGCCGGCCACGTGGCCGTCGCCGGTGCCGCGCAGGCGGCAGGACTCGCCCTCCTCCTCGCAGTCCGCCGAGGTGGCGCACAGCTGCTGGGTGCCCGGCACGCAGATGCCCGACTCCTGGCCGGCGGGAACGCTGCAGCTGAAGACGTCGCCCGCAGGGCCGTCCTCGGCGTCGGCGCAGTCGCCGTCTTCGCGGCAGCGCTGGCTGCAGTAGCCGCCGATGCAGATCTGGCTCTCGCACTGGTCCTCGAGGCACCGCTGGAACTCCTCCTCACCGAGGACGTCCGGGTGGCAGCGGGGGGTCAGGCCGCAGGCGCCGCCCAGCTTGTGGGACAGGCCGGCCTGGCCGAGGCAGCAGGTGCCGCACTGGGCGTCCAGGGGGTCGCAGTTGAGCTGGCAGTCGAACTGGCAGACGTCGTCGATGCAGGTCTGGCCGTCACCGCAGCGGCCGCCGCAGGGCGCCACGTCCCGGTCGACGCACACGTCGTTCTCGCAGTCCTGGTTGTCGGCGCAGGCGTCGCACGGGTCCTCGACCTGGCCGTCGTCGCCGTCGTCGTTGCCGTCGTCGCTGCCGTCGTCGTTGCCGTCGCCGTTTCCGTCGCCGTCGCCGTCGTCGCCGACGTTGTCCCCGCCCCCGTCGCCCTCGCCGTCGCCGTCGCCGTCATCGCCGACGTTGTCGCCGCCGTCCCCGGCGTCCTGATCGCCGCCAGCCGGGCCGCCACCGCCCGTTCCGCGCTCGACGTCGCTGCCACAGGCCGTCGCCATGGCCAGACAGGCGAAGACGATAAGGGACAACTGCAACGAATTCCTCATGGTGGGCTCCAACTTTGGGATATCGGGTCGGCGGTCTACCACCCCGCCTGGGGCAGGAAGTCGGGCGAACCCTAGCGACCCGAACTTTACGGGTCAAGGACCCCAAAAAGTGTCACGGGAGCCCCGTTCCAAGCGCTAGTGCGATCCTCAGGCCCGCGGGCGCGGCCTCGGATCCCAAGGGGTCCCCCGGGTCGGTCCAGGCGACGACCCCATCACCATCGGTGTCGCCTCGGCCTCGGACGGCCTGGAAGCCGTACGCCGCCCGGAGCGTTGACCCCCAGGGGGCATGGAACAGATTCAGCCGCAGACCCAGCTCGACCCCGACCTCGGTGAGCAGCCGCGGCCCCTGGGCGCCGTCATGCTGCAGGGGATTGTCCCGGCGCACGGTGCCGGGGACCGCGACCGGCCGCCCGGCGGCGTCCGTGACGAGCGCTCCCCCGGAGGTCCGCTGCCATCGGGCGGAGTGCCCCCAGGCATTGCCTGCGTCTGCGAACAGCTCGGCCCATCCCCCGGACATCGACATCGGGCCGGCGGTCCAGCGCCAGGAGGCGCCGAGCGGGACCCGCCAGCCGAGACCCGCGAGGAGCAAGGTCTCGCCGTGCACGGCGAACTCGTCGTACCCGCCCAGGCCAAAGCCCGCCCGATCGGGGCGCAGCCGATCGGCGGGGTGTACGAGGCCGGCGAACATCTCCTCCTCCGGGCTCACGTTGCGGCTGATCCAGCCCCCTCGGAGGCGCAGCTCGAGGCGTCTGCCGGCCGCAGACAGCCAGCCCGCGGGCAACCGCGCCGCGCCGTCCAGCAGGACCCGCTGGTAGGCGTAGTCGTAGCTCCCACCCGTCGCCTCGCCCCGGCCGATGACCTCCGCCGAGTCCCAGGTGGGCGCCGCGAGGTCCGTCACAAACAGGCCGTGCTCCAATCGCAGGCGACCTCGTGGATCCCGCGGTCCGCCGAACACCAGCGCCGCAGCGAGGCCCGCGCGGAGCACGTTCGGAGCGCCGACGCCCGCGACCCGCGCGTCCCCCGCGACGTGGAGCAGGTCACCAAACCCTTCGAGCGCCACCCCGGAGGCGAGCTGCGCCCGGACCCCGGCCCTTGCGGCGATCCAGTCGCTGTCCCCATCCGCCTCGACGGCGACGGCATGGCCCACCGTGTTTGGGTCGCCCTCCAGGTCCGCCGCAACAGCCAGGGGTCGGGAGATCGCCAACCAGCGCGCGGCCGTGAACACCGCGATCGGCCCACCGCTGTCGATCTCGAGGTGCGCCGCCGAGGCCGTGCCAAGCAGCAAGCCGGCGGACAGCGTCGGCCCCGCCGGGGCGGCCACGCCGACCCGCAGCCCCGCGCTGAGGGCCTCGTCCCAGACCGCCTGCGGGAGGAGGGTGATCGGCAGGACGGACCAGCCCGCGGCCGCGTCATCCACGCCGGGCGTGCCGTCCTGCTCCGGCAACAGCGAGCGGGCGACCTCCAGGGTGCTCGGCCGAGGGCTGGGGGAGCGATCGAGCGCCGGCGGATCCACCATGCGCCGGGTCTCGAAGCCGCGACGGCCGTAGTGCAGGTACAGCAGCGACCCGTCGGCGGACACCGCAGGAGACAGGGCGCCGCCGTGCACGCGGGTGATCCGCTCCACCTGCCCGGTGAGCAGGTCGAGGCGGCGGATGTCGAAGACGCCTGTGGCGTCGGACGAGAACCAGACCGCCCGCCCGCGGGGGTCGATCACCGGATCCCGCTCACGCGCGCCATCCCAGGTGAGCGGTCTGAGGTCGCCGCCGCCGCGACCGACCGCCCAGAGGTCCCATCGGCCGCCGCGGTACATCTCGAAGACGAGCCATCGGCCGTCCGCGGACCAGTCTGGGCGCCCGATCCACGCGCCGTCCATCGGGGCGAGGATCCAGGTGATCCCATCCTCCGGCCGCTCGGGATTGAGCAGACCGAGGCGCGATCGACCGTCCCGGCGGTGGACGAACGCGACGCTGTCCCCGCCCGGGGACCAGGCGGGGTCGATGGGCGCGAGCCCCTCGGTGAGCCTGCGCTCAACGCCGCTCACGACGTCCCACACGTACAGCTGGCCGTCGGAGACCACGACACGGCCGGAGTCCGGGGCCCAGTCGAGCCCGCCGGGCGCCGCTCGCCGGGCGATCCTCGGGGCGCGCTCCGGTCCCGCCCACCGCTCGGTGACGACGGCCTCGGCGCCGTCGGTCCAGGCCAGCCAGCGACCGTCGGCGGACAGGCGGAGGCGGTCCAGGTCGGGGCCCGCGATCGCCCAGGCGCCGCCGAGGTCGTCCGGGCTTGGCGGCGCGCCGCAGGCCTCCTCTCCGATCGCGTCGACCTGGTCGGCGTACACGGCCTCGGCCCGCGCCACCCAGTCGGCGAACAGCGCCTCGGGTTCGGCCCCGCTCCAAGGGTCGGGATCGAACCGCTCTGCGAGGAACCGGCTGAACGAGTAGCCCTGCACCGCGACCAGCCGCCGGTGCAGCGGGCTCGGGCCGTCGGCCATCGCCAGATCCGGCGAGCGGAGCAGCACGCCGCGCAGCACGGCGACGCGCAGCTGCATGTCGCGGACGGAGGTCCATCGGGCGCCCCCCGCGCGCTCGGTCCGAAGCCCCGCCTCGCCCACGGCCCGCCAGGCCGGGCGGCGCACATCGCCGATCGTGGCGACCCCTCCGGCCGTCAGCGGGGTCGGCGCGCCGCCCGCCAGCAGGGAGACCTCCATCCGGACGCCCAGGTCCTGCCGCTGGACCGCGGCCTGTCCCACCGCACGGGCCAGGGCCGCCTGCAGGGTGGGGTCGCCGCCGACGGCGCGATCGTCGCCGGGCGACGCCGGGACGTAGGCGACGCCGTCGCGCGCGCTCGCGAGGCCGCCCCGGTCGTCAAGGACGACGTCCAGGACTCCCTCGTCCACGGCGCGCGCAACCGTGTCGTCGCAGGCTGCAAGGACCCGGGCCGCGGCCCACGGCGTGGCATCGGACCAATGGACGCGACACCGCTCGGTGTCGGTGCGCCGCCATCCACCGTCGGGCCACGCCGCCAGCGGCGCGACCGTGACGAAGAGGAAGGCCACCGCGGTGCTGAGAGTCCTGTACACGGGATGTCGAGAGTACCCCGAAGCACCGTGGTATCATCCGCCGCCCTGCGCAGCCCCACCCGACATTGCGCATCAGCACGTGCGCGACTTGGCGACATGACCTCCACCGAATGAAGTTCTCCTGCCACCGGTGCAAGACTCGGTACTCGATCGCCGACGACAAGGTCCGCGGCAAGATCCTCAAGGTCCGGTGCAAGAAGTGCTCTGAGCTCATCGTCGTCCGGGAGCGCACGCTCACCTCCCCCAACGAGCTCGAGCGTGGCGGATCCGGCCTCCTCAAGATCGGACGGACCCCCCATCCGAGCGCGCCGCCGCCACCTCCGTCCGCCGCCGAGACCGACTGGTTCTACGCCGTGGACGGCAGGACCGAGGGCCCGCTGCTTCAGAGCCGCCTCATCGCGCTGCTCAAGGAGGAGGGGATCCCGCGAGGCGCCCACGCGTGGCGCGAGGGCATGGGCGTCTGGCGGCCCATGTCCGAGATCGAGGAGTTCGCCGCCTACGTTCCCGAAGCGATGACGGTGCCGCCACCGCCTCCGCCTCCCGGCGCTCCGACCGCGCCTGGCCCGCTGGCGCGCTCCGTCTCCTCCGTGGCCGCGCCCCCGGCGTTCGGCGCCCCCTCACCCACCCGACCACCCCCGCCGGCGACGCCCCCGGTCGACCCCGGCCGACCCGCGCCGCACACCAACGGCCGCAGCCCGTTCGACGAGTCGGCCCAAAGCCTGCCGTCGCTGGAGAGCCTCGCCGACCTCGAAGGGGAGGGGCCCGCGACCCTGCCCAACCACGCCAAGTCCAAGAAGACGGTGCCGCCGCCCGCGGCGCCCATGGGCGGCATCGGGGGACCGCAGCTGGCGCAGTCCGCGCCCCGTCAGCGGATCGCCTTGGTGGACGAGGCAGAGGTCCGGCGCAAGCTCATGCTGTACGCGCTCCCCGCGATCCTCGTCGCCATCCTCCTGGCGATTGTGCTGGCGGTGGTCTACGGCGACGATGAGGCCGACGCGCCCATCGCAGCGATCACGGAGATCGTGCCGACGCCCGAGGAGCTCGAGGAGCCGGCGACCATCGCCCTCGAGGAGGAGGAGCTTGAGCTGACGTTCGAGGACGGCGACGTGTTCTCCGGCGCAGCCCATCGCAAGAAGAAGGTAAAGGACGGCGGCAAGCGGAGCCGCGCAGGGCGTCGGCGGTCGGCCGGGGAGCTCGACAAGGAGGGCGTCGCGCGGGCGCCCGCCGACCGGAGGATGCGGCTACCGCCAGGCAGCTTCGGAGGCGGTGGCATGGTCAAGACGGAGAGCAGCACCGATCGGCTGCGGACCATCGGCCGGAAAGCCAGCCAGGGCCACCTGCCCAAGACCCTGGGCGGCCCGGAGATCATGGCCGTGATCAAGCAACACCGGCGGGGCCTCAAGGGGTGCCTGGAACGTCACCTCAAGCGGGAGGGGGCGGACAGCGTGGGGAACAAGAAGGTCACCATCTCCTGGAAGGTCTCCGGGAGCGGGCGGGCCTCGGCCATCAAGCTGTCCCACGGCATGAGCAGCTCCGTGTTCGGCAACTGCGTCAAGGGCCAGCTCAAGAACTGGAGCTTCCCCCGCCATCGGGGTGCCCCGATCCCGGTCAAATACCCGGTGATCCTGACGGCGAGCCCCTGACCGCGCTCCCCGCCGCCGGAGGCCCAGCGCAGACCGGCCCCGCCGATCTCCGATCCCAGCGCAGACCGGCCCCGCCGATGATCCACAAACAGCCCGAAGCTCCCTAGACGCCCTCAGTCGCCGCCGCGTCCCGATGCAGCTCCGCTGCCAGCGCGGCGTCCAGGCTGGCCTCGTCCGGATACCCGATGGGCTTGGCGAACGCGTAGTCGTCCGGCAGCCGGCGAGCGTGCGGCGCCAGGGTGCGCACCGTCTCCGCGAGGACCCGGTATCGCTCATCCGGGGCGGCGTCGGGTGGCAGGTGGAACAGGGCGTCGAAGTCTGTCTGAGCCACGATCACCCGCAGCCCTGAGGCCACCGGGCCCTTGGGCGTGACGTGCCACGACGTGATCAGGTCGAGCACCGGGCCGACGTCGCCAGAGATGCCGGACGCCACCCACCGGACCTCATCCCAGCGCTGCTCGACCACCGAGGCGCCGACCCCCAGGATCGCGCGGTCGTCGCGCAGGCTGACCATGCGCGCCCGGCGAAGCATGAGACGCGGGGCCTTGCCCGGCGGCGTGCCCACCTTGGGCGTCTCTCCGGTGATCGTCCTCCCCCTGCGGGTGACGAGCTTGGCGCCCGCGGGCCGGTCGAGGAGATCGGGGGCGTCCGGCAACTCCGGGGCGGTGACCTGCGCCGCGGCCTCGGCCACTGTGGGCACGTCCGACTCGCGCCGCCGCCCCGAGGGGAGCGTGAGACGATCGGCGTCCACGTCCGGGGCGGTGCGCTTGACCATCGGCCGTCGGGACAACGCGCCCACCAGCGCGCCCAGGATCAAGGGCGGGCCCACCAGCGCGAGGTTGGAGGCCGCAGGACCGCCCTGGGGCCAGGCGGTCGCTAGGATCCAGGCCAGCCCGGCCAGCGGCACGGCGGGCACGGACAGCCGGCCCGAGCGGAACCACCAGTAGGCCCAGAAGACCCGGACCCTCCCCCGGGGAGCGGCGACGACGGCCGCCGCCAGCGTCGCCGCAAGGGACGCGCCCGCCCCCAGGATGGGCCCCCGCCCCCCGGCGCCGCCCGCCGCGACCACGCCCATGGCGCCGCCGACGAGGAAGAGCAACGGGAGCGCAGGCGCCTTCAGCCTAAGCTCAATCGTGGGCCCCACCAGCCACAGGCCCAGGAGCGCCGCCAGGAACGCGGGCAGACCGGCGTGCAGCAGGAGGGACGTCAAGGGGCTCAGCCACCGCGGGGCGCCCGCGTCATAGGCGAACTGGCTCTCGGACAGCCTTCGTCGAAGCGCGTCGGCGGTCACCGCCTTGCGCTGCAGCGTCGCCCGCAGGGCCGCCCCGCCCTGGGTGGGCACCCTGCGCCGCAAGTCCTGGGGTCCGGCGACGTATCCGGGGAGATCACACCCTGGCCAGCGCGGGGCATCCCGCGCCAGCCGCGGATGCATGACGACCAGATGCGTAGCCTCTCCACACAGCTCCGCCCGTTGGGCCTGCAGCGGCGCGTCGAGCGCCGTCGTCGCGGCGAAGCCCAGACACCACAGTCCGAGGAGGGCGAACGTCGCCTTGGGCGGACGCACACCGGCGTCCTCGTGGGCATAGGGGAAGGCGAGCATTTCGGCGCGGGCGATGCTAGCATTGGCGCAGAGCCCCCCACCAAGACCCAGCCCAGGCCCATGCGCTGGCTATTTGACAGCCCTGCGAGTGGGGGCGAAAAGGGATGACATGAGCGCAGCGAAGGGTCCTATGGACCTGTATCCGGTGTACGACCCGATGGTCGCCTGCCGGACCCTCGACGGGGAGGCGGTCGTCGTCCACAGCAGAACGCGGCGGCTGCACGTCCTCGACGAGGTCGGATCATTTATCTGGGAGGCCTTCTCGAAGGGAGATCGAACCGTCGGCCAGGTCATTGACAGCCTGGTGCAGGAGTTCGAGGTGGACCGCCCAACAGCAGAACGAGACACGCGCCAGTTTCTCGAAGAGTTGTCCCGCGAGAAGCTCGTGCGCCTACAGGAGAGCCCAGCAGTCTGAGCGACCTGCGCCAAGCCACAGGCCAACTCCGCTGCGCCTGATCCCCGGCAAGAAGCCCATGCCGGCAGGGAGGGAACGAAAGCTATGACCTCATTGAACCGACTGATCGCACCGATCCTCCTCTTCTCCGTGGCCGTCGGCATCGGGGTTTGGATCATAATGGTCTGG
>PVBE012764001.1_pt1 | contig 12494 bp, 14 predicted proteins | sample 1631181 | NCBI WGS metagenome assembly PVBE01 (sample SAMN08397723, study PRJNA350692) | Marine metagenome, whole genome shotgun sequencing project. | isolation source: water | place: Pacific Ocean | collected 2012-04 | reverse complement strand
GAAGGTGCAGTCGGAACTGTCCAGTATGCGATTCTGAAAAGTTCGAACTGCGGCTTTGTTCGTTTAGGGCTTCGTACCGGTCTCGACAATGTCGTCGAGGTAGCTAACCGTCTCTTAGGTCGCGACGCAGAAAATTCTTTCCGCCCCTACCTCTCAATGTCTTTAGGGGCCCAAGAAGTAACCCCACTTGAGCAAGCGGTTGCATACGCCGCTATCGCCAATGGAGGCCTGAGAATGGAGCCCTTCTTCATCAGTAAGATTGAAGATGCTAACGGGTCAGTTCTGTACCAGCATGTCCCTCGCGGACGTCGTGCCATTAAAGCGACCACTGCTGCTTGGGTCTCGGAGGTACTTGCTAATAATGTCGTTGCGGGCACTGGTAAGCGAGCTCGCCTCGAAAGCGGCCAACCATCAGCAGGCAAAACTGGAACGGCGCAAGATTTCAGTGATGCTTGGTACGTCGGTTTCACCCCCCACCTAAGTACCGCTGTTTGGATGGGTCACCCGGAAGAGAAAGTCTCCATGACCGATGTGCAAGGTCGAGAGGGAACAGGAGGCTGGGTTCCGGCACGTATCTGGGGTTCTTATATGACTCGCGTCTTGGAACAAGAGGAGATCGTACCTCTACCGAAACCACCCCCTCCGCAGCGGACTTCCCAGCTTTTGTATCTACCAGAAGAGAAATGTGTTGTTGACATAGACCTGGGCCCCGAACGTGGTCTTATGCCATTTGATTTGCCGTGCGCAATGACCCAAGTCGACCTCAACGCCGGTATCTTCTTGCCGCACCCGGAGGCTAATTGCAGAATGACCGAACTTTCAGCCTGGGGTATCCATCGAGATGAATATTTGAATTGTGCGCTCGTGTCGAATCGGAACCCTGTTACAACAACGACCGAGCCCCCTGCAGAAAATTAGAATGGGGCGTAACCGACACGTAGCGTGATAGAACCGGTGTCAGGAGTTAAGGGTTCCCTATCAACAAGGAGGAGGCTTTGAGCGAGCTTGAGGTCTTAGTCGAACTTCAGGAGCTTGACACTCGGCTGTCACAATTAGATCACCGATCTAAGACGCTGCCTGAACACGGACAGCTGGTCACTCTTAAGGCTGAAGACGAGAACCTCCAAAGTAGCTTCAAGGAAATTGAGACGGACTTGTCACTCCTCCGTCAGAGTCAAAACGACAGAGAAGTTGAAATCCAACAGTTAGAAGACAAGATCGCAAAGGCCACTAGCTCTTTGTATGGCGGCGATATGACCTCACCTAAAGAAGCAGCAGCGCTACAAAGCGAAATTGACTCTCTTTTGAGACGACAGTCAATCTTGGAGGACCAGATCATTGAACTGATGGAGAAAATTGAGCCGTACGCGACTGAAGAAGGCCGAATTGAAACAGCTCGAAGTGCCTGCCAGGAGGCGATAAGTGCCACTACAGAAAAAATAGCGGCCGTCTTGTTAGAGATTGAAGACGAACGCGACGCGGTGAGCAACGAACAAAGAGGTGTCGAGGAACGAGCCGGCAACGAGCTTGTGAAACTCTACGAAGACAATCGCAAGCGAATGGGCAACCATACGGCGGTAGGCCGGTTAGTAGGGACTTCTTGTGGTGCGTGTTTCTTGGAAATCGCGGCAGTCGAAATTGACCGCATTCGAAGATTGTCAAGTGACCAACCCTCGGAATGTCCTGAATGCGGCGCTCTGTTAGTGCGGTAAAGATCTGATGTTGTTGTGGTTTGTTGGCACGGCCTTAATAGCGATGTGGTTCACCTTTCGTGATCCCGCGATTGATCATCGTCTGGTAATAGTCGGTGCTGTCCTACCTGACGCGGTGGATGCTTTGTCAGTTGAGACGAACCTGATGCATACCCTCGCTGCTCCGATTGTGCTGATGATGGGGTTGATGGTCTGCACGATCGGTCGACGTCGTTTTCGTCGGCACGCCCTAGCTCTCCCAATTGGCATATTTTGGCATTCTGTGTTTGATGGGGCATGGATGAACACTGAAGCGTTTTGGTGGCCAGTCACGCGCCTAACAAACGGTGACACAAACATCCCATTAGCTGAGCGTGAGGTTTTATTGATCGTCGTCATGGAGATAATTGGCTTAGCCCTTCTCGTCTGGAGTTGGCGACTGATGGGAATGAACGAACCTGCACGACGGCGACTGTTTCTGCGAACTGGCCGTCTTGATCGCGACCTAATCGATTCAAAGACGAAAGGTTAGCCATGCTGCTAATTGTTCGTCATGGCAGGACTGTGGCCAACGCGACAGGCCTTCTTCAAGGAAGAGTGGACAATCCCCTTGATGTGGAGGGACTGCGTCAAGCTGAGCGAATACGAACTGCGCTGAGTTCGGTTGAGGTGGTCGTGTCATCTCCGCTGCAGCGGGCACTTCAAACAGCAGAACCACTGGGGTTGCCATGTCGCGTTGATGAACGATGGGTGGAGCTTGATTACGGAGAATGGGACGAGAAACCCATAAGTGAAATCACAAAGGAGCAATGGGCCCGGTGGCGGAGCGACTCAAGCTTTGCGCCGCCGGGGGGAGAATCTTTGGACGAATTGGATCGAAGGGTCGCCGAGGGGTGTCAGGACTTGCTGCTTGAAGCTGAGGAATCAAATGTTGCAGTATTTACACACGTTTCCCCGATTAAATCTGCTGTTTCCTGGGCGTTGGGAACCGATACGCAAATTTCATGGAACTTAAATGTTGGCCAGGCTCAAATCACTCGAATTGCGGTGAGGGATGGAAGCCCTGTGTTGACGTCTTTTAACGAGACAGCACACCTTGAAGCGTTGTAGTTCCCGGCTGTCAAACAGATAGGTAGCTACCCTCGCTTACTTCCAGAACGCGACCTTGTTTGATCATGCGAGCAATGTGAATCTGAGCGGAACGAGTTTCGACATGATCAACAAAGTTCATGTCGACGGAGGGCCTATACACGAATCGATGTGACGCACAATCATTGACGGATTTCGGTTCACTCATGAAGTCGAGCATCGCTAGCTCTCTGTTGGAGATCACATTTTCGAAATCATCAAGCATTTGAAGGAATAGCTCTCGACCAGAGATCACCCACTTGTGATGAAACGTAACGAAATGGTCAGCGTCTAGGGAACGGCATCGATTAAGTGAGTGCTCAAAGCTGTCCAACGAAGAATGTGCATCAAAGTAGTAAGGCCCAAATCCGGACAACTCGATATCGCCGAGAAAAGCGGTTCGGGCTTGGGGGATCAAAAACGCACAATGTCCTCGGGTGTGACCAGGAGTGTGTATGACTTGTATCTCAACTCCTCCTAAATCGAAAACCTCACCATCTGAAAAGGTTGACACGTCACTTCGAGGCTCATAACTAAAGTCTTCAATTACCTCCTGCCGGAATTCTCTTTCCACGGCTGGAGGTAATCCATACATAGACATCAATCCGTCGATCGAAGTGAGCCCTACTGCATCTGCCTCATGACACGACACGGGCACGCCTTTGAGTCGAGTCATTCCAGGAACATGGTCCTCGTGGACATGAGACAGGAATATTCGATCTATCTGCCTAGGCGTTCCGCGATCGGCGACAGTGAGAGAAGGGTCAATGAGAATGGTCTGATGAGACCCCTCAACAAGCATCGAATTGCCATGTGGGTATTTGCCCTTCTCTAAACCGGTCAAAACCGTCACGGGGCCTAGTTCGAGGGCATCAGGCCAGTCGATACTCAGGGGTCTCCGATTCATTGTCGAGGACGTTAGCTTGCTAGTCGGTGTGGTGCAGGAATCGATATTGGTGGCGGTGAGTCAGCCTGTAGGCGGGATTCTGTCCAGTGAGTTCAATCACTTGTGTGACCATCCATCTCAGCGGTCTACCCGGAATCGTTAGACGGGCCGTCTGATTCCTGCTTGACCTTGCTCCGAGTGGGGTTTGCAAGCCATGCAAGTCACCCTGCATGCTGGTGCGCTCTTACCGCACCCTTTCAGCCTTACCTGTGAATAGCAGTGCTAGACCATCGGCGGTTTACTTTCTGTTGCACTTTCCGTCGCCTCACGGCGCCTGGTTTTCTCCCAGCACCCTGCCCTATGGAGTCCCGACCTTCCTCAATTTGCCTCGTCTCTAAAGGTGAGACCAACTGCGGTCACCCAGCCGACTCACCGCCACTATCACTGTATCGCTGAGCAAGGCTTGTCATGCCGGTGGGAATTGTTTACTCAAAGAGAGAGCCCCGGTTGGGAGTCCACCGTCCGCCCAGCACTCCTCCCAATGTTGCCAACGAAACAGCCAGAAAGCTGACCACAATCAGGCTCAGCCAAGAAACTGAACGAACACCGCGACCCATCCTGATGCACTGGAAAACAAAGCCAATAAGTAATGCGGGGCAACTGGTGAGCATCCCATGAACAATGTGAGAGCGCGAGGCCCTCCAGGATGCAATAAATCCGCCAAGGATAAGCCCAATGGAGATAGCAGCAGTCACTAGTAGTGAATTGTCGCTGTTTTCGTCAACCAGGTTGCCAACCACTAACCCAAAGCCAAGAACTACCATTAGTGAGAAAAAAGACCCGCTTAACCACGAACGGCGGTCAATTCGGTGGCCGAAGATCAAAAACTCGTTTACCACTCCAGATTCCTTCCTCAAATAATTACCGAACGATCAATTAGTCTGGACAATCCCACTCTCAATGGGAAAGAATCCTGATTGAGATGAGCATCAGCGACCCGATTCACAGCACAGTTTTACATTCAAGTCGCGGAGACGCGCTGACTGATGTATTTCAGAGCTCACTCCCGTTTGCTCCGGGGCTCAAAGGATGGGAACAAGTCGCGGCCTGCCGTGGCATTGATTCGTCAGTTTTCTTTCCTGATGATGAAGATGATAATGCTGAGCTTGCCAAGGAAATTTGTCATGGCTGCTCAGTCGTAAGGCCCTGCCTTGAATACGCGATAACCGTACGCGAGAAGGAAGGGGTCTGGGGGGGCGCGACCCAACGGGAGAGACGAAGCATTATTAGACGAAGGCGCCGCGCAGCGGCACGACAGCGAGCCATGCTCGAAACTGAGACAACAAACGAACGATAGAGTCCCCAAGGTGACTTCAAGTAAGAGCAGCTCAACTATGGACGCCTCCTTGGATTTTTACGGTGGTTGGTCCGGAGTTTTGAGTGACCTAGTTACCGGGGTTGATTTAACTCCGGCTGCAGCGCGTGCCGCACTTGGATCAATTCTGCGAGGAGAAGCAACAGACGCTCAGGTCGCAGGTTTCATAATTGCTTTGGGTATGAAGGGGGGTTCGGTACTAGAACTCACCGGCTTAGTGGATGCAATGATGGACGCAGCTTCCCCTTTGGATGTTCCAAATGGAACAATCGATATTGTCGGAAGCGGCGGCGCCCCGTCTCGACGAAGCCATGCGCTCAGTGTTTCCACGATGGCCTGTTTTGTCGCCTCGGCGGCTGGAGCAATAGTTTGTAAACACGGTTCCGTCGCGGCTTCTTCGAGTAGTGGATCTTTCGACACATTGGATGTGTTAGGACTAGCGATCGAACTAGATGGAGATCAGGTGGCGCGATGTGTTGCAGAAGTCGATCTCGGTTTTGCCTTTGCCAAGAATTTCCATCCGGCAATGAGGTTTGTCGGTCCGGTTCGCTCCGAACTTGGTGTTCCAACAACTTTTAATTTTCTTGGCCCGTTGTCGCACCCTGGAGGAGTGAAACGCCAAGTAGTAGGGGTAAGTGACCCGACGATGGCCCCACGAGTTGCAGGTGTATTAGCTGCTAGAGGCAGTGAGCACGCGCTCGTCGTTCACGGAGGTGACCGTCTTGATGAAATCACAACCACTGATTCGACTCGCATCTACGAGGTTCGTGACGGCGAAGTTATTGGCGAGAGCGAATTTGAACCTGAATCTGTGGGTATTCGTCGGGTGAATAGAGCCGAAATTCAGGGCGGCACCCCACAAGACAATGTGCGAATAATGCATGAGTTGTTCGCGGGAGCCGACGTGGGTCCGCGAGCTGACATCGTTGCTATCAATGCCGCAGCAGGTCTTCTTGTCGCTGGTGTAGTCGAAAACTTGGAGGCTGGACTGGAGGCGGCCAGGTCAGTTATGGTCAATGGTCTAGCTGCTGCCAAGGTTGAAGCGGTGGTCGATCTCAGCAATGAGATGGCTGACTAATCATGGTGATTGGACAAGCTCTTCCCTATGGGGTTGGAGATGTTGTCCGATTAACAGCAACATCAGATGATAGTCGCCAGCATTTGGTAGGCCAGACAGGGACTGTGGTTGCGATTCAGCCAGGCAACCGGTTTGTTATGGCAGCGGTCAAATTTGAAGACAGTGAACGAAGGTGGACCATGGTCTATGACGTCGACGAGTTAGAACTAGTTGAGAGATACGGGCACGGGGTCAACTTTTTAGGTCGCAAAGAACAAACTGAATAAAATTCTTCCCTAGGCGCGTACGAGGTCTTTCTTGATTTGGAAGTCGTCTAGAGAGGGGTAGCGAGATGACAGTGGGCGGTCACAGTAAATGAGGCGAAGATTGCGGGCTTCGCTTTCAAGCCAATTGGCGACACACCACAATTCCGCAATTTCTCGTTTCCCTGCCACCGTAAGGAGGTTGCCTTGTTGCATTTCGACGTAGCCGAGTTCACTAGAGGACTCGACGAGGTAGCCATTTTCAAGTGTCATGAGACCAGCTTCAGGGCATTCAACTACGACACGCCCAGAAGAACGGAGAGCGTCTACTTGGTGCTGACGGCGCAGAGTGTTCGATAGCGCGAAAGCTTGACGACGGAGATCAGCAGCTTCCTCAAAGCGCTGCTGACTTGCAAGTCCCAACATTCGAAGACGTAATGGGTTCAGTAGTTTTTCGGGCTGACTATTTAGGGCCACGAGAGCATTGTCGACAATCTCTGAGTAGTCGGTCTCGGTTATCCCGCCAGAGCAGGGACACACACTGGTGCCTAGTTGAGCTGCGACACAGGGTCCGGCAGTCATTCGTTGAGGTACTCTTTTGGTGCATCGACGAAGAGGCAAGACAGTCTCGATTGCGGCAACTACATCTCGAGCGACACGCCTAGAAGAAATCGGGCCTAAGTAGAAACCTCCGTCTTCTTTGGGTTCACTCACAATCGATAATCGGGGGAATCGTTCTGCCAAGGTCAATTTTACGTATGCATACTTCGCCCAATTTTTTGAACGTCGGTTAAAACGGGGACGAAGATCTTGAATCAAACGCAACTCAAGCACTTCGGCTTGCAGTGGTCCTGGACATATCGTGTGCTCGATTGATTCGGTCTCTCGGAGGAGCTGGTCAACTTTGCGACGGTTGTCACTAGAAAAATATGACCGGACGCGGGAACGTATGTTCACTGCTTTGCCGATATAGAGAACTTCACCTCGAGTATCGATAAAACGATAAATCCCGGCCGAACGCGGAAGGTCTTCAGTGAGCCGCAGTTTCTTTGCTTGAGGGTGACGTTGCATTGTTGGGAGTTGTTGTAAGTCGTCTAGCCCTAAGACCCCTAGCGCTGAGGCCTGTTCGAGCAGGTGGTGGAGTAAATCGGCGGTCGCCTTGGCATCGTCTAAGGCACGGTGGTTTGGTTGACGGCTTAAACGCAAACACCTAGCGAGCGTGGAAAGTTTGTGATTCGGGACGTCGTTGCGGAGTAGTCGACGCGAAATAGCTAGCGTGTCGACTTTCTGACCGCTCCAGGGTTCCCTTCCGGCCCTACGTAAAGCTGCATTGAAGAACGCAAGGTCGAAACCGACGTTGTGTCCAACGATGACGGCCCCTCCCAGGAACTCCAAGAGAGTAGGAAGGACGTGGTCGATCTTTGGCGCTCGCGACACCATGGCACTTGTGATGCCAGTGAGCACTGTTATTTCCGGAGGTATAGAACATCCTGGGTCGACGAGTGTCTGGAAGGTTCCGAGTTCCTCGCCCCCGCGATATTTTACAGCGCCTATCTCAGTAATCATGTCGCTGTCTCTCCGGCTGCCTGTCGTCTCGAAATCAAGCACACAGAAGGTGACTTCATGCAAAGGCGTACCTAGATCATCTAACGATTGCTGAAACACAAAGACGAATATAGCGAACAAGTGTTCGATTTAGGGTTATTGAAACTTGACGGTCTGGTTTAGCGCCGGCCAGCTATTTTGCCCAAGAGCCCGCGTTTTCGTGGTTTCAGGTCAGCTTTTTGCACAGTAGCAAGGGCGGCGGCGAAATCAGCTCCGCTTTCGAATCGATCGCTCGGAGCTTTGGACATTGACCGCAAAATGATTTCGGCAAGGTCGTCAGCAACTCCAACTCCGCGTGGGTCTGGTGGTGCCAATTTTACATGGGCATGGAGAAGCTCGTTTCTTTCACCATAAAAGGGAGCAGCTCCCACAGCTAACCGATAAAGAGTTGCGCCCAGACTGTAGAGATCGGTCCTTCCGTCAACATGACCTCCAATTGCTTGCTCGGGCGCCAAGAACATTGGGGACCCATATACCCTGCCCTCAGGCGGAGGTGGCCCGTCAAGGTCGTGTGCAAGGCCGAAATCAAAGAGGACTGAACGCTCACCCTCTTCGTCCAACATGATGTTGGATGGTTTGACATCTCGGTGGACGATTCGATGATGGTGAATGTGATCCAGAGCGGAACACATTTGTTGAATGATCGCGATCGCCTCTGGAAGGCCCATTGGTTTGGAAGATTGGAGGCATTCCCAAAGGGTTTCACCGTTTATTGGTTCGATCTCCATGTAGTGAGTGCCAGCAATTACGCCGGCCTGCATTGCTTTGAGTACGTTGGGATGGTCAACGCGAACCATGAGTTCAAACTCTTGCTCAAAAAGAGAACGGATCTCTTGTCTCGCCTCAGCAAAGGGTGTCAAGACCTTGAGGGCGACTTCGCTGCCGTCACGTAGGCCAGCTTTATAGACGTGAGCTACCGTGCCGCGACCTAAGAGCTCCTTGATGCTGTAAGGCCCATACTGGCGGCCTACCCAAACGTCTGCTTCTTCGGCGAACATTTCCATCCCCTGGATTAGAGAATACTCATCTCTTTGAAGCGATATAGCCATTAGCGCAATGCTGTCTCACCCCAGTTCTAGCTTGACCTAATACCTAGACAAAGGACAAAGAGAAGTGAGAGACACTGGATTTACGACGGACACTCCTAGGGGAACTTGTGTTGATGGAGAGTCATTACTTATTGATTGTGATCTCTGTGAATACTCAGGCTCTGAGACTTGTGACGATTGCCTCATCACGTACTTATGCAGATCTGACCGTAACTCAGTTGTGATCGAATTATCTGACGTTCGTGCTCTTAGAACACTCGGTAAGTCTGGCCTGGTCCCAGGATTGAAGCTTCGGAAATCTGTTGGATCCAACTTCGGACGGTAACTTTTAACAAGGTAAACCTGTTAGCACGCCGGGTGCTACTTGTCTTTTCCTTGAGTGTTATGGAAGTGTCGTCATGCGGGTTCCCAATCTTGAGAACATAAAGCAGATAGCTCTTAATGCCGGGTTGGATGATATTGCCGTAACCGGAGTAGAGCCGTTAGCAGAGGCTCGCGTCGCTATTGAGGAACGAAAACGTCAAGGCCTTCACGCGGGGATGAATTTCACCTATGGCAATCCGGAACGGGCTACAGACCCATCGCAGTTGTTTAACGGAGCACAGACCATTTTGGTAGCCGTCCGCCGGTACAAACCGCCTTCTGTTGATGACCAGCAAACCTCCGGCACTGGGGCCAAGGAAGAAGCGAACTCGCCTAAAGGCCTTGTTGCTTCTTACGTTTGTTCTGATGAATATGGGATGCTCCGTAAAGGATTGACGGTGGCAGCTAAGTACCTCGAAGAATTCGGGGCACGAGTTGAAATAGTGATGGACGACAACCGGCTGGCCGATAGGGCAGTCGCCGCTAGAGCCGGGCTCGGGTGGTTAGGGCGAAACACTATGTTGCTCCACCCAGAGCTTGGATCCTGGACCGTAATTGGCTCGGTTGTGACGGATATTCATATAGAGGGACACTCTGAGAAGGCCTACGACGGGTGTGGCACTTGCCGACGATGCAGTGTCGACTGTCCCACAGGGGCTATTGACGAGTTTGGGGTCCTTGACGCCAACAAATGTTTGGCCTGGCTCTTGCAGGCAAAAGGAATATTTCCTCGTCAATATCGAATAGCGCTTGGTGATCGACTTTACGGCTGCGATGACTGCCAAGTTCTGTGCCCGATTAACGATGAGACAATGAACGCTTCAAAAACCGTTTCGGCCAAAGATTCAAAGATCGATATTATTGCGCTGCTCGACAGTTCAGACGAAGAACTAATGGAGCAGTTTGGTCACTGGTACATCCCCAGGCGACGCCCTGAATATTTACGAAGGAACGCGCTGGTCGTGCTGGGCAACAGTCAAAGGTGTGATGATCCCGAAGTGGATCGAGTGTTAGTGAAGTGTCTTGTCTCATCGGAGCCCCTGGTTCGAAGTCATGGGGTATGGGCAGTGCTACGACTGGGCAAGAGCCACCTCATCGGCCCTGATATAGCCGAGTTGTTACCTGAACATGACCCCGATGGCTTCGTACGTGCCGAGCTTGATGAATGGGGCATATCTTTGGACTCGGATACTCAATGAAGCGACACCTTCTTGTTACCAATGACTACCCGCCAAAAGTAGGGGGAATTCAGAACTACCTTTGGGAGCTTTGGCGACGCCTGCCGGGGGACGGGGTCACAATTCTCACTCCGGACCATCCGGAGGCTGAGGGCTTTGACGCGGAGCAATCGCATCGCGTCGTCAGGGACAAACGAAAAGTGTTCCTTCCAACCAGACAGCTTGCTGCCGAAATTAAGGAATTGGCCCAAGAAGTAGGAGCTGAACTCGTTGTGCTAGATCCAGCACTTCCTTTAGGGCACTTGGCACCAGGCCTAAATCTTCCGTACGCAATCGTCGCACATGGGGCAGAAATCACCGTTCCAGGTCGACTCCCAGGTACTCGGCACCTTCTACGCAGAGTGTTACGAAACGCCGAATTTGTTGTCACAGCAGGTGGTTATCCGGCTCGCGAAGCCTCTAGGGCTGCTGGCCGTCCCTTAACGACCATTGAGATCCCGCCAGGTGTCGACCAGAACCGTTTCGTGCCACGCGGTCTTGATGAACGAATCAGACACCGCAAAGATTTCGGGCTTAGCCAGGCACCTCTTGTTGTCGGAGTGAGCCGACTTGTTCCTCGAAAAGGATTTGATAGGGCCATAGAGGCCGTAGCAAGTCTTCAACTTGAGTTGCCTGGTATACAACTAGCGATAGCTGGCACAGGTAGAGATAAAAGACGCCTAGAGCGTTTAGCTCGAAGGTTGAATTTTCCAGTGGCTTTTCTTGGACGGGTAGCTGAATCTGACCTTCCGGCAGTGTTCGCTATGGGAGATGTCTTCGTGATGCCTTGTCGGAATCGATGGGGCGGACTAGAACAAGAAGGCTTCGGCATTGTCTTTACCGAAGCAGCAGCGTCTGGCGTCCCACAGGTAGCTGGCCGTTCCGGTGGCGCCCACGAAGCTGTAGTTGATGGTCTTACCGGCATAGTCGTGGAACACCCCAGAGAGGTGAGTGAAGTTGCTGCTGCCATCCTTTCGATTCTTCAAAATCCAGAACAGGCGCAAGAAATGTCAATAGAGAGCCGAAATCGCTCCAAGAACTCCCTGTCTTATGACCTCTTAGCTGACCGCCTAAAGGAAACACTTTCATGAAACCAGGAGCGGCTGATCCCACTAGGAACCCGGGACAATATTTGCTGCGTCTCACCTGGCAATCAACGGTGTTGTTGGCGGTAGTAGCAGCATTCGGTCTCATGACACCAGAGTCATTTGGGTCGCTTGTGGTCATCGTTTCCTCAACGATGTTTGTAGCTGGTTTGTTCCTCCTCCTACTTGGCCTGGCGTATGGGATCAAACGAAGCCGCGTTGAAACAGTGACCGTTGCCGGTTTGTTCTTATTGCAAGACAGCGCCCCACGGCCAGTTCAACGACTCTTTGGTTGGTCAATGGTTGCGCAACTGACAGTAGCTTTCACGGCAGCGGCGCTTAAACCATACAGTGATATCGCATTCGTGATACTGGCTCCGATGTTGCCGGTAGGTTCGGCATCTTTATGGTCAGCGCAGCACGGATTCTTCCCCACACGCGATTGCGACCCCGCCTAGCCCCCGGGGCGTGGCAGAATAAAAGAGCCGTTGGATAGGACAAGCTGATGATCGACAAATTAAAAGTTTCTCGTATCGTCAACGCCGATGCACAACAGTGCCACGCCTTGGTTGCTGACGTCGAAAGTTACGGATCTTGGGTCAGCGACCTGCGCGAAGTGTCGATAGGGGCTCGCGATGATCAGGGCAGAGTGACAGAGGCAACTTTTCGAGTGGCAGCGATGGGCAGAAGCGCCTCTTATTCACTCGTTTATGACTACTCGGAGTCACCTTCACTTATTAAATGGGAATTAGCGAGCGGCGACATCATCAAAAGG
>PVBE010815966.1_pt1 | contig 12494 bp, 8 predicted proteins | sample 1631181 | NCBI WGS metagenome assembly PVBE01 (sample SAMN08397723, study PRJNA350692) | Marine metagenome, whole genome shotgun sequencing project. | isolation source: water | place: Pacific Ocean | collected 2012-04 | reverse complement strand
CCCGAAACCATCAACTACCGAACACAAAAACCAGAAAAGAACGGTTTGTTCGCAGAAGAAATTTTTGGTCCCTCAAAAGACTGGGAATGTTATTGTGGAAAGTATAAAAAAATTCGATACAAAGGAATCGTTTGTGATAAATGTGGTGTAGAAGTCACTCACAGTATTGTTAGGCGTGAACGAATGGGGCACATTGAACTTGCTGCGCCAATCACACATATTTGGTTCCTAAGAGGTGTGCCATCAAAGATTGGTGCAATTCTTGACTTATCTATTCAGAATCTTGAGAAGATTATTTACTTCGCAAGTTTCTTGGTGACAAAAGTAAACGAAGAGGCAAAAGAACAAACAATCGAGCAAGTACAACAAGAATACAAGAGTAAGAAAAAGATGATCGAAGGGGAATTCAAACGAGATGCTGGAAGGCTTGCTCAGAAGTTTGAAAATGATGAAAAGAAAATCAAATCAGAGACTAAAAAACTCGAACAGATTCAGGATCAGAAATTCGAAGAACTAGAAAGTGACTTTGATGAAGTGATGACAGATCTAAAGGAACTGAAGCTCATGAAAATTATTTCAGAGCAGACGTATCATGACTGGTCACTTAAGTACGGTCATATTTTTGAAGCAGGAATCGGTGCTGATGCGATTAAAGAAATGCTTGAACGCATCAATGTTGAAGAAACAATGATCATGCTTCAGGAAGAACTTAAAGGAGCAACAAAGACAAAGCGAGATCGATTAATCAGACGACTTAAGTTGATCAAGTCTTTGTACATCAATGAAATCAAACCAGAGTGGATGGTGCTTCAGGCGGTTCCTGTTATTCCACCGGATCTTCGACCAATGGTACCGCTAGATGGTGGACGATTTGCTACATCAGATTTGAACGATCTATACAGACGCGTAATCAACCGAAACAACCGATTGAAACGACTGTTTGAGTTACATGCTCCAGAAGTTATCTCACGAAACGAGAAACGAATGCTTCAGGAAGCAGTAGATGCACTCATCGACAATAGTGCGCGTCATAGTAAAACAGTAATTGCAGCTACAGGAAAGAAACGACAGCTAAAGTCTCTTGCCGATCAGCTTAAAGGAAAGCAAGGACGATTTAGACAGAACCTTCTTGGAAAACGAATCGATTATTCAGGACGTTCTGTTATTGTTGTGGGTCCTCATCTTCGATTGGACCAATGTGGAATTCCAAAAAAGATGGCGCTCGAACTTTTTAAGCCATTTATTATCTCAAAGTTGATTGAACGAGAGTACGTACATAACATTCGGTCTGCGAACAGATTTATTGAATCTGATCGACCAGAGACATGGGATATTCTTGAAGAGGTTACAAAAGATGCATTCGTGCTTCTTAACCGAGCGCCTACACTTCACCGTCTAGGTATTCAGGCATTTAGACCAACGCTTATTGAAGGAAAAGCGCTTCAAATTCACCCACTTGTTTGTGATGCATACAACGCTGACTTTGATGGTGACCAAATGGCTGTTCATGTTCCTCTTACAGAAGAAGCTCGAGCTGAGGCAAGGGAAATCATGCTTGCAACAAAGAACCTCTTGAAACCAGCCCATGGTGCTCCAGTAGCAACTCCAGGAAAAGATATTGCTTGGGGAATTTTCTTCCTAACAATGGAATTGACACCAGAGCCAGAAGACACAAAAGGTCTTCCGTGGTTCTCTTCTTCAAAAGATGCTGTTTACGCAGTACAGCTAGGAAAGATGAAGTTTAGAGACTGGTGTGTGTGTAGATTAGACTCAGGTGAAATTGTAACAACAACTCCTGGACGTCTATTTGTGAACGATCAGTTCCCAGATGAAATTGAATTCAAAAACGAGGTAATGGGAAAGAAAAAGCTTTCAGCAATTGTAAAATACTACCTCGAGCTTCATGGATCTGAAGCAACAGCAAAATTCCTAGATCTTCTTAAAGAGATTGGGTTTACATACTCAACACAAGCAGGATACTCATGGGGAATGTCTGATCTGCCGGATGTAAGCAACAAAGAAGAGCTTCTTGAAGAGGGTGATAACAAAGTACGAGAAATTGAAGACTACTTTGCACAAGGACTTCTTACCGGAACAGAAAGACATACTTCAATTATCAAAATCTGGAACGACATTAAGGATCGAATTGCAGAACAGGCAAAGAAAGTTCTTCCAACAGACAACCCAGCGTATACAATGATCGAGTCAGGTGCTCGTGGTTCATGGGGCCAGATGACACAGATGGTTGGTATGAAAGGATTGGTGGCTAACCCTGCCGGTGAAATTATTGAGCTTCCTGTTAAGTCATCTTTCAAAGAAGGATATGATGTTCTTGAGTTCTTCATCTCATCTCATGGTGTGCGAAAAGGAATGACAGACACTGCTCTTCGTACTGCTAACGCGGGTTACCTAACACGTCGACTGGTTGATGTGGCGCAGGACGTCATTGTTAGAGAGGTTGATTGTGGTGATGAAAAAGGGGTCCTTCTTACAAAAGAAGAGTCAGATGAAATCGGTGAGCCGCTTCTTATTCGAATCCTTGGACGATTTACTCTCTCTGACATCAAGAAACCAGGTGGAAGAAAAGTGATTATTCCAGCAGGTGAGATAATTACAGAGGATGCGATTCGTGCACTTGAAGGTGCAAAAGCAGAACTCACAGAGGCGCACATACGTTCAGTTATGACATGTCATCTGCGTCGCGGAGTTTGTCAGAGATGTTACGGATACGATCTTGCATACAACAAGCTTGCGAAAATGGGTACATCAGTTGGCATCATGGCAGCACAATCTATTGGTGAGCCAGGAACCCAGCTAACAATGCGTACATTCCATACTGGAGGAGTTGCGGGTAAAGATATTACTCAAGGTCTTCCGCGTGTTGAAGAATTGTTTGAGGCGCGAAATCCAAAACAAAAAGCAATCATGACAGAAGTTTCAGGAAAGGCAGAGATTGAAACTGCACAACGTGAAATCGTACAGGCTGGAACAGGAAAGCAGATCATTGATATGCGACCTGGGCAAAAGACTGTAAAGATCGCCTATCTTGGAACAGACGACGAGAGCTTTAGTTATGGAAAGACTGGTGAAACGTATGTGAAAGATGGCGACACAGTGAAAGCAGGACAATTACTAGCAGTGAAAGGATCTGGAGTAGAGTTTCTTGCTCCAAGCGATGGTGTAATTACTGTTAAAAAGGAAAACACAATCACGATCATCTTTGAGACAACTATGATCAGAGAGCACATTATCCCACCAGGGTTCACTCTCTATGTAAAAGATGGAGATGAGGTATCGGCAGGTGATCAACTTACAGATGGAAATCTTGACTTGCAGCTTCTGTTCAAACACAAAGGACAGTATGCCGTGCAGCAGTATCTTTCAAAGGAGATCCAGTTCATCTACGCCAGTCAGGGACAGAAACTTAACAACAAACACATTGAGATTATCATTAAACAAATGTTCTCACGTGTACGTGTGGTAGATCCGGGTGATACCGACCTATTGCCGGGAGAGATAATCGAAAGAGCAACGTTTGAAGATGCTGTTGACCTTCTTGAGAAGGGGCAAAATGAAGCAACAAACGAACCATTGTTCCTAGGAATTACAAAGATCTCTCTTTCTACCGACTCATGGTTGTCATCAGCTTCTTTCCAGGAGACTGCAAAGGTACTTATCAACGCAGCTGTAACCGGAAAAGTAGATCGACTAGAAGGTCTAAAAGAAAACGTGATTATTGGAAGGCTCATTCCTGCAGGAACAGGATTTGAAGGAATGGAGGAAGAGCTAATTGGAAAAGTTGGTGAGAAAAAAGACCAGCCGGTTGAAGAAGATGTTTCTTCTGAAGTCGAGGAAGCTTTTTCTGACAACAAGTCCGTAAGTGAAGGAAAAGAAAGTGCTAAGGAAGCATAAAAAAATACGCCCGAAAGGGCGTATTTTTATATTCCAAATTTTTTTGTCTAAGCTGCGAGTTCTGATCCAGATGTGTTGGATGGCTCATTAAGAGCACTAAGTATGGTCTGCGCAGACTCAAGAAGCTTTTCTGGAGAACTGGCATCTACAGCAAGAGACTGATCCAGTAGTCCTGCATCTCGGGCCTCTTTAAGTGCTACTTCCAAAACCCTTTGCCTTAGAGATGTGTCTACCAACCATTCTTCTCCATCAAGAGCACCTTGCTCAACGGTCAATTCGTGTACAAAACTCTCAAGTCTTGTTGAAAGCAGTTCTTTTACGTTTTGTGCTTCACTTTCTACAGGAGGGGCGTCAAATGAGGGTTGTGATTCATTCATAATAAAATCAATAGGTAACTTAGTTGAAACAATCATATCGATACACTTGAAAATGGCAATAGAGATAGAAAAATCAGCAAATTTCTGATAGGATTTGATCAATATGAGTGGACACAGTAAATGGCACACGATACAAAAAAAGAAGGGGGCCACAGATGCAAAACGTGGTCAGATATTCACAAAGCTCGCAAAGGCAATCACGGTCGCAGTAAAATCTGGTGGAGATACGAATCCAGATTTCAATTTTCAACTGCGTGTTGCTATCGATCAAGCTAAAGCAGCCAACATGCCCAAAGACAATGTCGAGCGAGCTATAAAACGCGGGGCCGGAGATGCGAACGAAGGAAATATTGAAGAAGTAATTTATGAAGGGTTCGGTCCAGGAAATACAGGTCTTCTTATTCAGTGTCTTACAGACAACAGAAACAGATCTGTCAGTGAGGTGCGAAATGTGATGAATAAAAAAGGCGGAAGTATGGCGGGGCAAGGTTCTGTAAAATGGATGTATGACAGAAAAGGAGTCGTGCGCCTGAAAGAGGGTGTGAGCATCGAGGACAGGGATGTCTTTGAGCTTGCTATGATTGAAGCAGGGGCTGAGGATCTAAAAGAGAACGAGCAATGGGAGATCATTTCTTCAGTTGAAGATTTGAAACAAGTACTTGAAAAGCTAAATGAACATGATCTTGTAGTTGACTCAGGTGCAGTTGAGTATGTTGCAAAAGAAACACTTGAATTGTCTGATGCTGATGAAGAACAGCTTGCTATACTTCTTGAGCATTTGAGCGAACTTGAGGATACGGATAATGTTTTTGTAAACGCGAATTGATATGAAGGAGGAAATGACAATCATGGGAATAGATCCGGGGTACGGGCGTATGGGCTTTGGAATTATTCATGTACAAAAAGGAAATGTATCCTTGGTTGATTACGGTGTTGCAACCACAGAGTCAGCAGATGCATTTGAAGACAGGTTGCTGCACCTAGCAAATGATTTACACGATCTTTTTGAACACCATCAACCACATCTTGTTGCGGTCGAAAAGTTGTTTTTTGGAAAGAATACTACAACCGCTTTAAAGGTGGCTCATGCACGGGGAATAGCACTGCTAATGGCAGCGCAGAGTAAAACACCAGTCATAGAATATACTCCCTCACAAATTAAAAAAGCAGTTACAGGGGACGGAAAGGCAGGTAAGAGCGCAATGCAGAAAATGGTAAAAGAATTGCTTAGTCTTGCAAGAATTCCAAAACCAGATGACGCAGCAGATGCTCTGGCAGTTGCGATTACAGCATCAACGGCTAGATGGAAGTAATCATAAAATGAAAAAGACCACCCACTGGGTGGTCTTGTGTTTGGGGAGGGTCTAGTGACTGTTCCCGTTAGGGCGAAGCATCTCCGCCAGGAGTGCCATGCGGACGAAAGGTCCGTTGTCCGCCTGCCTGAAGTAGGCTGCGCGAGGATCTGTGTCGACGTTTGTGTCGATTTCATCCACGCGAGGGAGAGGGTGAAGTATTGCCATCTTCGGCTTGGCGTCTTCCAGCATTGGAGCATTCAGAATGTAGCATCCCCGCGAACGCTCGTACTCATCGAGGTCCGCGAACCGTTCTTTCTGAATACGTGTCATGTAGATGACGTCTGCTTGCGGTATGGCGGATGCCAGATCGGTTTCCTCCCGAAACTCGACCCCGGCTCGTGACAGTGTTGATCGTATCTGTGTTGGAACGCGCAGATTCTCCGGTGAAACGAAGATGATCTTCACATTGAAGTGGCACAGAAGCTTGGCAAGAGAGTGAATGGTCCTCCCATGCTTGAGATCACCCACCATCATGATGGTGATGTCATTCAGGGTTCCAAGTTCATTCTGTATCGTATAGAGATCGAGCAGTGCTTGCGTCGGGTGTTCTCCTGGTCCGTCTCCTTCGTTGATGCTAGGTACGCGACTCACGATAGAGGCACGCTTCGCAGCGCCGATATCTGTGTGTCGAAGCACAATGACGTCGGCTTGTCCGCTCACAATGCGGATAGAATCCTCGAGCGTTTCTCCCTTGGCAGCAGATGAGAAGTCTTTCGCATTCTCTGCGCCGATCACCTGGCCACCAAGGCGGATCATTGCCGCCTCGTGGCTAAACCGTGTCCGGGTAGAGACTTCGTAGAAGTACGAAGCCATGATATACCCAGAAAGAAGCTGGCTCGCGTGGTGGCGAGCCACTGCCTTCATCTCTTCGACACGTCCGAACAGTCCTTCTATGATTGGGACTGAGAGCTGGTCAACGCTTACCAAATGTTTTAAAAGAACCATAATCCTCCGTTCGCGCGGGTTGCTTGGGAAAAGGGAAATGTCCCGGGCGCTGCGCTGAGTATAATGATCAAAAGAACTCTTGTCAAAATGCGATAGATCAGGTAGTATTTTCTCGCAGTCAAAGGAGAAAGAAACTAATCATTTTAAAGACAAAAAGTGCGGGTATGGTATAAAGGCTATTATTTCTGCCTTCCAAGCAGACGATGCGGGTTCGATTCCCGCTACCCGCTCCAAAACAAAAACCTCGGTGTTAACCGGGGTTTTTGTTTTTCTAAGCTGAATTGTTTATTCGCAAGTGGAAAGACTTACGAGAGTGACAATGTCTTGAAAATCAGCGGTCGAATCGTTCAAGTTCGTTGTCCATAGCTCGAATAGATAGATCGCTTCACTTTCTCCTACAATTCAATAATAGTATCCCGCTCCAATCGATTGTTGGCAGTTTTAAGCAACTTTTCAATACCCTTTTTTTCACTTCACCTTTTTTTCTTTTTTGCAGGAGTATGTTTTGTTTTTTCTCAGAAACCTTTTTAAATAGTGGAAACATACGTGTAAACATTACACGCCAAAAAAGTGCTTGCGTTTGCAAAATCGTGTTATACTTATATCAAGTTTAATTAAAAAAATTATGCAACGAAACAAACAAGGATTCACTCTGATCGAGCTTCTTATCGTGATTGCAGTGATTGCCATTTTGGCAGCAGCAGTCTTTGTAGCTCTTGATCCAATTCAGCGCTTCCAGGACGCACGAGACTCACGTCGAGCTAACGACATTTCAAACGTAATTACTGCCGTTAAGACCGACCAGGTTGATAATGGTGGGGCGTATGTCGCAGCAATCGCAGGTCTAACCGATGACCTATACTATGTTATTGGTACAGACGGATCTGGGTGTAATACAGGGTGTACAGCTCAGACTACTCAGGCTGCTTGCGCAGACATCTCTGCTCTAGTTACAGAAAGGTACCTAGGATCAGTTCCAATGGATCCAAGTACCGGAACAGCAGCTCAAACTGATTACTATATTTCCAGCCGTGCAAACGGATCGATTATGGTAGGAGCTTGCGACCCAGAAGTCGAAGCAACAATCAGTCTTTCGCGTTAAATTCCAAAATCAAAAAACAGGGCCATTGACTCTGTTTTTTTATTGGTACTCTGGTCGGGGTGACAGGACTCGAACCTGCGACCTCTTGATCCCAAATCAAGCACTCTAGCCTGCTGAGCTACACCCCGGAGTTTCAATTCACAACCTCAAAACAATCAGATTGCTCGCGAAGTGTAGCAAATCATCGCGTTTTTTTCAAGATAGATTGGCAAGGAGCTTTCTCTGGGATATTATGGTTCTAGATATGAGAAAAAATGAACAAAAAAAGGAAAAATACTGATTGCAGAGGACGAACCGCTCATCAGACAGGTCTATAAGGAGTTCCTTGAGTCAAGCGGTTATGAAGTGTTCGAAGCCAAAGACGGCCATGAAGGACTTAAAGTTGCATTGGAACAAAAACCCGATATCCTCCTTCTAGATTTTCTTATGCCAAAAATGGATGGCATGACAATGCTTAAGCACCTAAGAAGGCACAAGTGGGGAAGGGAAGCATCAGTAATCATTCTCACAAATCTGAGCAAAGAAGAACATGAGCTTCTGGCAGCAAAACATAAGGTCTACGACTTTCTCGTGAAGTCCAACAACTCGTTAGATGAGATAGAGCAAAGAACAGAACTCATCATGAGCTTACGTACACAAGTTATATAAACAAAAGACACGCCTCGCGTGTCTTTTTGGTATACTAGTACCAACATGGAATCAACAAAGTTTCATAAAACGAAACTTTTTTTTGGGGCTGCACTCTGCATGCTTATATTTTTCGTACCCATACTTCCTCTTCATGCAATTTCAGAAGTTTCGATGACGCCACTTACATTAAGGCCGGACACAAGAGCAACATATTTAGTTGAGTTTATTGCAAGTCAGGATATTAATAGTGGAGAAAGAATTCAGCTCACTTTAGATGATGAATACCAGGCACCCGAGAGTATATGGGCAAATGATGTTGTGCTAACCGTGAATGAGAGAGTGATTGACATGAAGGGTGTTGGTGATCCGGGATTAATGCCAACGCTTATTGATCAAGATGGTTTTTCATTTCAGATAGAGCTTGTAGAAACCATTGAGGCAGGGGGTGATGTTTCGCTTCTTGTTGGTATTGATCAAGAATTCAAGAACCCAGTAATTGCAGATACTTATCAGTACACGGTTTCAGTATACTCAGGGGAAGAAGAGTTGGATTATCTTTCTGGAGCAATGCTTACGCAAGATACAGCTGTAAGTGTTGGTGTAGATATTCCTGATGGTGAGGATGATGATGGTGAATTTGATCTACCACCTGATCCACCAGAAGAAACAACGGGAGGAACTGAAGGATTTTCTCCAGAGACTGAAGTGCCTTCAAAAGAAAAGGAAGAAGAACCAACAGACGTTCTTATATATCTTGATCCAATTACTAGAGTACCGCTAGGAGAAGAGTCTCCATCCTTTCCTGCGATAATTACAGATGAAGAAATCATCGAAGAAAGTATTCTTCCAGAAATAATTATTGATGCCGGTCCAGATGAAGCGCTTGGTCCAGAATTTCTACAGGCAGATCTAAATAAGGATGGAGAAGTCGATATTCTAGATGCCCACATCCTTTTGGAATTTATGGGTAATTTTCCAAAAGAGGAATATGACCTGAATCATGACGGTATAATTTCTTTAAAAGATTTATCTGTTCTTCTTGGTGAGTGGACAGCAGGATTGATACAAAGAGCTATGCCCGGGGTTCCACCAAGCGCACCAAACAAAAAAGATAAAGTACTCATTCATACTGTCTCAAACGATAATGGTACCGGAATGTTTATCAGGGCAGATAGTGATGAAGAATCAGAAAAATTAGCGCTTAGAGAAAATCTCCTAACCACATATGTGCTTATAGACACTGGAAAAGTTGGGGTTAATGCAGGGGAACTGCTACTAACATATGATCCTGACGTTCTTTTTTTGGAGGGGATATATGTAGACGCATCTATATTTTCAATTTGGAGCCATAAACCTGATATCAGTGAACCTGGAATAATTTATCTTGCCGGTGGATCAGAGGATTTATTTGCGGGGACAAACGGAACTCTGCTCGAGCTTCAGTTTGCAAAAAAAGATCTTGATGCTCCTGTAGTTTTCGATGCTCCATACAGTAGTTTCTACGTGAATGGGAAAGATCTCGAATCAGAGTTTGTTGATGGCCCAGGGTATATTTTTGAAAGGCTGGAGATTTTAGAAAAGCTAAAACATTTAGACTGGCCAGTACCAAGACAGAGGACAGAACAGGAAAGCAATATTCCATCTGTCGACTTAGTTTCAGAGACTCATCCGTTAGAAGGGTTTTGGTACAACGAACCTAATGTAACAATGGATTGGTCAAACGACCCAAACCATCAAGAGGGGGATATTTACTATTACGGAATAAGTACTTTTCTCCTTGCTCCAGATGAATTTTTGGAAAACAAAACCAAAGACACTGCGATTGATTTCTATGTTCCAGCAGATGCCAGGTGGTCTTTTCATATTTATTGACTGAGGGGCGGGGAGAAAAGTGCACTGTCAGTTTACGAACTCGCGATCGACAGTACTCCTCCAGAAAGTTTTGAAATTCAAAAAGGTTTCTTTGAGGTTTTTACAAGTGATTTAAAATACTTACTTTCTGCAAAAACAATAGATAAAACATCAGGTTTATCTCATTACCAAGTCTTTAAAAATGGTACACTAGAGGATGAAGTTCCAGAGGGTGCTTACGTTGTAAGTGATTATGATCCAGGGATTTATATATATATCAGATAGCTGCTATTGATCGGGCGGGAAATTCGAGAGTAAGATCAATGGATGTGATGATTAAGCGCATACCAAACATTTTGGTGGCCCTATTAATAAGGATACTAGCGATTCTATCAATAATATTGTTTTGGAATCACGAGCGGGGGAAAAGAAAAAAAATACATGCTAGAAAAGTTATTCAAAAAATTGCATAGTCGAGCCGAGCAGTTGGAAAGAGACTCCAAAAACGGTTTTTTGCGCAGGTTGGCTCATTTGTTTCATAGAGGTTTCCTAAAAAGCTTGTATCACACCGTGTGTGTACCAAGCTATTTTTCTCATCCTCTTAACGGATATGAAAAAACAGTTAAAGCCACTTGCGGTTTATTCGAAGATACATACGAGAGATATGTGAATCGAAGAAAGAAGTATGCCATGGCTGGCATTTTACTACTCGCGTCTGCAAGCGGAGCTGTTCAGGTGGGGCCAGTTCAGCAAAACACATTAAAGATTGTGTCTGAATCAAGATCAGTTCTCTCTAGTGAATATTTTGACGGTGTTGATTGGGAGGTTCAGATTTGGGATTTTCAATCAAGCTATTATTCAAAGAATGACATTGATGATCGAAATGTTGATCATGGTGGAGCACTTGCAGTTTGGCAGCGTCTAACGGATCAGGGTTGGGAAATTGAGTATTGGACGCTTGTAGATGAGAAGCCGCAATTTCTAACGAACAATTTTTTTGATGACACGAAGCCAAGGACGGACGGACAGTACATTGCTTGGCAGCAAAAAAGAAACGGGACCTGGCAGGTAATGTATGTGGACATGTTTAGTGAAGAAAGGGTTATCGAGCAGTTATCAAACGATGGTCCAGCAACGGATGTCGATGTAAAAGAAGGTTTAATTACATTTCAACAATGGATAAATGATAATTGGGAGATTATGGTGTGGCACCCATTGTTTGGAATTCAGCGTGCAACATATAACGATACTCCTGATCTTCATCCGACGATCTCAGATGGAAAAGTTTTTTTTGAAGGGGTTGTAAAGGGTGAAACTGACAAAGAAATTTTGGAATTCGATATTCTAACAGGTCTTGTGTCTAAGGTTACTGATAATGAAATTGATCATGAAGGACTCACGGCTAAGACAGGGAAGTTAAGATGGTTTGAAAGAAGAGGGGGTGTGTCAGCGCTTGTGGAAAGAGATAAAGGAAAACCTCACCACAAGCTCTTGAAGATTCTTCCCGCACTGCAACAAGACTTAAGTAAAGAAGATGCAAACGGAGGGGGTGGTACAGAAAACAAAGAAAGTCAGGGAAATAGTGAGGAGCATAGACAGGATGATAAAAATGACAGTGAAGAAGAGGGCGAGGATCAGGAAACAGAAGATATTGAGATGTCTGAAGATCAAGAGATGAATCCAGAAACTGATGTGAATCTGAATGAAGAAGAGTCTGTGTCATCAGTTCAGGAAGCTGAAGAAACAGACCAAGAAAACAACCAAGAAAGTGAAGTAACAACTGAAGAGCCATTACCTCAAGAATAACGTCATGGTAAGCGACCGCATTATGTATCCAGCAAGGATATATTCATGGAGAATCAAAATACTCGCAGCATCCTTTTTGGCAATAGGATTATTTTTGTTTGCACAAAGCGCGCAGGCAGCGTTAACACAAAACGATTACAGGTTGTATGTAAATACTGACGCGACTGAACCAACCGACCCATGGCCTTCTGGTCCATCTGATTTGGCGGAAAATACAGCTGCAAATAGCGAAAATGGTCTTCAAAACCTTGCTGTTATTCGATTGAGGATGAGTGTGAACGTAACAACATCAAACGAATCTGGTTTAGATTTCAAACTTCAGTATAAAGAAGGTGCAATCTGTTCGGCGGGAACTTGGACAGATGTTGGAGCTGTCGGATCAGGGAGTATGTGGAGAGGGTTTGATAATGGGTCTCCAGATGACGGTGTTGCAATCACGTCTGCACTTCTTGGTGTTTCAGATGTTCTGGAGACTTATGAAGAGGGTAATAACTCGACAGTAATGCCAAACGGAAT
>PVBE010116136.1_pt1 | contig 12494 bp, 16 predicted proteins | sample 1631181 | NCBI WGS metagenome assembly PVBE01 (sample SAMN08397723, study PRJNA350692) | Marine metagenome, whole genome shotgun sequencing project. | isolation source: water | place: Pacific Ocean | collected 2012-04 | reverse complement strand
GGGCACCGGCGGCAGCGTGACGACATGGTATGTCGACGACAGGGCCCATGTGGACGCTATATGGGGTGAATCCGACGAGTATCGAGAAAAGCTCGTCGAGTTCTTCTTGGGCGGATTGTCTTGACTACAACGGAAACTAGGGCGACCACTGGCTAAGTCATTCGTCAGTCCGCCCCGTCGAAGCCCAGCACTCTTGTATGGTAGATCTCTATGAGCACAAAGTCGACCTCTCCCAATATCTGTTGAGCATACTCCGCTGCCTTGTCAGGAGCCAGATAGTGGTGCGCCAGGGCGGTGACGATCACATCAATATCGTCGGGCCTTGACAGAGAAGCCTTACCGTTCACCTGAACCCAGGGCTGAGGGGAAGCACTAATCCCATGTCCCCTGTCCGCCGCTACTACCAGCGAGACACGGGAATCGTTGGCGATGTTCTCGGCCTTCACTGTTGACGAGCCAGTCGCTACCAATGCCTTCCCATCTCGCATCATATGCCAGACAGGAGATGTATGCGGCGAGCCATCCTGGTTAAGCGTAGTTATGAATGATATGATCGGCCTTGATAAGAGCTCCGAAATCTCTCTGCTACTCAGTTTTCCCATGGGACTCCCCTTTTTTCATAAACCCTATACAAATCAACATTTTGTCGACCAATTAAAAGCGGGACATGGCAACAAGAAACCGTGACCAGCCAGACATGGAGTTAATATACACCTACCCCAAGCGGGTAGGGAGGCGTGGCCTGGCCCCCTTGTTCCTTGCGGAAGCCCTAATTGCCTAATTTCTTCCCGCCTGTGGTTGGCTCCTGTGGCCTTCTTAAGCCTCGCGAACCCCGCTCCTGTTAACGTGAGCGGTAGTTATCCGCGTATTGGCATGTGAGAGTGACATACTGATCGCCGTAGGTTGTGCCGGGCTCAATCTCGGTGCCCTCAATCCACTCATTAAGCGATTTCACCAGTAGCAAATCTCCGTGAGTTTGCGGGATGACGGAGTAGGTGTCAGCATAGTACTCGCCATTGCGGCGGTCGCGGGCAAAATGTTCAGCGGTGGAGCGCAGGTCGATCGGCGCGTTCACCGAGCGCGTATCGTCAAAACCCGGCGCGATCGTATCTGCGAAGTACAAGCCTCCGAGGGGCAAGTTGCCTTGGGCTTCGACGGCGCGCAGCGCGTTGGCCCAGCGTGGTTGTTTGAGCCAAGAGTCAGGGTATTGCGCATGGTCAATGCGATAGACATACAGGCCATCGAAAAGCGGATTGAAAGTCGTTGCCAACCCCTCGGCGAACCAAATGGAATTGTGATCGGGATCAACCGCAGCGCGGATGCGTGCCCACCCATCCAGCGCGGCGGCATCGCTCCCCCACGGGCGCGGCATATCGGTAAACATCAGTACCGGCCGCCCGCCAAGGCGCAAGTAGTTTGGACCGTGCGCCCAGGAAGCAAGCGCGAATTTGTAAGCATCAATAATATCCTGCTCGGTAACGCCAGGCAGGATGTTCGTTTGGAAGACGATGACATGGCGCAGGTTTGTCCCCATCGAAGCAAGGAGTAATTGATTGAAGTTGTTCGTGGTACGGCCATCCTGCGGGCCGTACCAATGCGCAGATAACCCGTCGAGGCAGGCTTGCTGGGCGAGATTTACATGGCGTTGGACGGTCGCCGGATCGTCCGAATTGTACGCCCCAGCGGAAGGAACATCCCACGTCATGCTGCCATCGAAAACCCACGGGTCATACCACATCATGTAATCGGCAAGGACAACCTTTTCGGTGTCGAGGTGATTGATACCCGCAGCCGTAGCTGGTTCGGCGGGCGTTGCCGTGGCGGCGGGTGTGGCGGTATGCGTTGCCGTGGCAGTGTGTGTGGCGGTGGGCGTTGGTGTGGCAGTGTGTGTGGCTGTGGGCGTTGGCGTGGGAGGAAACGCGGTGGCGCCCGGAAACGAGAAGTTTATTGGAATCCCGGTCGGCGTAGCCACATAAGTAACCGTGGGTATGACGGTGTGTGGCTGAGGATTTGTGGGAAACGGGTTTTGAGTGGGAAGGGACGCGCGGGTTGATAAAGGAATGAGTGCTGCATGCGCCATCTCAGTTTCTTGTACTGCTACCGCAACTCTCGATTGGAATTCAGTAGTCACCGCCACCGTCGTGCGCGCGATGTCTTCAGCTCGCGGGTCACAGGCGGATAGCAGACTTATAGCTGGCAAGACAAATACGCCCAAACGTTTCATGACCAAACCAGTCTTACGCTCTTCTACACTATACACTCGTCCCCAGTAGGTCGGCAAGCATTGCTTACCCAAAAAGAAAAACCCGCTCCTATTTGAAGCGGGTCAGATGTCATTCGGGGCAGGGCGGTAGGTTAGGGCGTTACTGCTCACGTCCGCCTATTTTTTGCCAAATTCTGCGCGTTAAGTGGTCGATTCGGGTGATTTTTGATGTGGATTTGCATCCTCAGAAAACGTTTGCGACTCAACCCCGGCCCTTTCAAGCGCTGATTGCACTGTTTGCGCTGCTTGGTCCGCCGTACCCCATTCTCCGGCGGCGTTCACTTTGATCCAGTAATAAGCCATAAGCTCAATGCTTTTCTCTCCAAAATTCTGGAAGACTACACGCGGAGAAGGATCCTCAGCGATCACGCCGGGTACATTTCTCAATGCCTTTTGCACGGTTTGCTCTGCCGTTTGCACCCCGGAACCGTACGCGATGTTGATGGGCAGCTCCAGACATCGCTGTTCAACCCGGTTGAAATTCTTGACCGGTTTAGAATACACAGTAGTATTTGGAATCAGCACCAAAATGCCATCGAAAGTCTGCATTTCAGTTGCCCTGAGGTTGATGTTGGTAATGATGCCGGCAAATCCGCCTACTTCGACTGTGTCTCCAATGTCAAATGGCTGCTGCAGAAGCAGCAGAACACCCGCGATAAGATTTTTTGACACATCCTGCAACGCGAACCCCAGTGTGAATCCAATGATACCCAGGCCAGCCACAAATGCAGTGAGATCAAAACCAACCTGTTGCAGCGCGATGATGGTGCCCGTGATCACGATTGCAAGTTTTGCCGACCGAGCCAGCAGGAGCGATAGCTCTTGATCCGTCTTCCGCAACTTCAGAGCGCGACTTACCGCGCGCGCGGCCACAGCAGACAGATACAGGGTAACCAAAAAGACAACCAGGCTCGTGATCAGTCTAGGTAAGAATTGAAGAAACGTTTGGATTAAGGGAATCGATGCTCCAGAAATATTGTCCATGGCAGTCCTCACAAGGTGCAGTGTGCAGTCAGTCGGTTTTGTTCAGCGCGCCATTGCAAATCAACTATACACCCGCCCCCAGTGGATAAGCAAGTATGGCTTGTTCAACAAGATTGACCCGCTTCACACAGAAGCGGGTCAATCTTGTTAGTCGAGGCGGGGGGCTACCATTCCAATTTTAGCACTATCTACTGTTGCAGAGGGCAGTTATCCGTTGTGCGAGGTAACGCTCCTGCCGAGCGGCGCACATCAAAACCTCCGGTCTCCTGGGTCAGAGAAAGGACGGGCTGCTCGCTATGGCCATAGTTGCCTAAATGGCCCTCCGCATAAATGGTCTATTGCTGCCTCTCTCTCAGGCTCACAAGAGCTAGTTCGCGAAGGGCGCCAAGTTCGCCGACGTGGATAGATTCGTGCCCCATATTTTGGGCGAAGTGCTCAATCACCGTCTTCCAGTACCCCAAATAACCCTTCCTAATGAGGATGTCCCGCCTGGACTCCGCTGCAAGTCCTATCGGGTTGCTCTTCAACCATCTGATGATTGCGTCGTATGTTTGCGTTTGTAGCTCCACTAGCCGTTCGAAGTCAACCGGCTGGCTTTCAACAGTAATAGGTTTCGAGCCTGCATCATACAGCTTGGCCTCAGCTTCTGTCATGTATTCTGGCTGGCGAATGTCAGCTAGCATTCCATCGCGGAACGTAGCTATATGGCCGAGCACCCAGTTCATGCAGTTGCTTTCACCTGGCAACTGCAACAAGCTCTCGGCGTGGGACAAGCCTCAATAGCCCTTCCGATAGCGTCCTGATTGCGCCGAAAAATTGCGGCAAAGACCTCCGCTTTGTTCATGGTTGTCTCCCCATAGCTATAAAAGGCTCAACTATACACCCGTCCTCAGGCGGTCGGCAAGCATCGCTCATTAAAAAGAAAAACCCGCTCCCATCTTAAGCGGGTCGTATGTCAGTCGAGCCGGAGGCAAAATGACTAAGGAGCGAGCATTGTGAGCCGCTCTACCTCGAGGTGGCATTGCGTCCGCCGGGGGAGGTATATAGCACTGCCAATTTACGCATTTTCGATGGCATGTTCGAAAAGCATGCTCATCTTCTGGTTCAGGCCCCGCCTCAGTGGCCTCCGCGGTAGGTCCAGGTTTGCCCGTGCAAATCAGTCGACCACATCCTCCTAGGTGTCACGGTAAATGTCCCAGTCACGGGTGATGTCCTGACTTTGGACCATTTGGGCATAGAGGCCGTTCGCAGCCATCAGTGTGACGCCTGTGCCTGACTCGACGACGTGCCCCTTGGCGATTACGATGATCTTGTCCGCGTTGCGGATGGTGGAGAGGCGGTGAGCGATGACGACGGAGGTTCGGTTGCGAGCGAGTCGAGTGATGGCCTGCTGGATGAGGGATTCCGATTCCGCGTCGACCGAGGAAGTTGCCTCGTCGAGGATGAGAATGGGGGCGTCCTTGAGTAACGCTCGCGCGATGGAGAGACGTTGCTTCTGGCCTCCGGACCGGCGAACCCCGCGTTCGCCGGTGACTGTGTCATAGCCGTCGGGGAGATCGAGGATGAATTCCTCGGCGTATGCGGCCTGCGCCGCCTCGACGATCTGCCGGTCGCTGGCACCGGGCCGGCCGAACTGGATGTTTTCGAGAACCGTGCCATGGAACAGAAACACATCCTGAAGGACGGAGGAGACGTTTCCGCGCGGAATTTGAGCTGAAGGTCCCGAACATCATGGTTGGCCACGCGTACGGTACCGGATTGGGTATCCCAGAAGCGGGGAATCAGGGTCGAGATGGTTGTCTTTCCTGCGCCCGTTGGGCCCACGAGTGCGACGATTTCCCCGGGGGACACGTCGAAGCTGACATCGTGCAGCACGGGGGCGTCCGGTTCGTATCCGAACGTGACGTTTTCGAAGGCAATGTCGAAGTCCACGTTGTCGGGCGCGATAGCCCCGGGACGGTCGATGATGTCCGGTTCCTCCGACAGCAGCGTGAACACGGGGTCGATGCTGGCAGCCGCTTTCTGCAGGACGTCGTTGATCGAGGCGAGCGCCAGGAAGGGTTGGTAGATGTGGCTCATATAGACGATGAAGACGAACAGGTCGGCGACACTGGCGTGTCCGCGAAGCGCCATGTCTCCGCCTGTCCAGATGACGAGGATAAGGCCCAGCCCACCGGCCGACTCGATGATTCCCATTGGCATCATGGATATGGTGTTCGCGCGTATCATCGCGTCGCGGAAGCGACTGCTACGGTCCTGGACGAGGCCTGCCCGACGGTTCTCCTGCGAGAACGCCTTGATGACGGCAATGCCGGAGAGGTTATCCTGAACGAGGGCTACGAGGTCGGCCAAGCGCTCACGGATGCCGCGCCACATTAGCCGAACTTGCGAAACATGTCGGTAGGCGAGCCACGACGCAAGCGGGATGGGCACGAGCGCGATCAGGGCGAGTTGGGGGTTGAGGACGATGAGGACGGCCATCATCGAGATGGGAATGATGGTGGCCAGGAAGGTCTCCGGGATGCCGTGGGCGACGAAGTCCTAGATGGCTTCGATGTCGTTGATGGATTGCGAGATTAGGATGCCCGTGCGCCGATCGTTGAAAAAGCGGTGGGGTAGACGCTGTAGATGCTTATAGACTCGGGTCATCAGGTCGTGCATCACTCGGTAGGCGGATACATGTGAGAAAAACCCATACCCGTAGCGCGTGGCCCCGCGCACCAGGTAGACGCCAAAGAGAAACGCAGTCATGCTGATGAGGTCGGACGATTCCGCTCCACCTTCGGTAATCCACTGGATCAGACGGCGTATCAGCAAGGGTGGAGTGAGGTTGGTAGCGGCGAACAGGAGCCCGCAGACGACTGACCCGGTCATGAGAAGTCGACACCCTTGAAGGATATTGTAAACGTTCTTGATTAATCTCAAGGTCCCTGCCTGTCTGCGAAGCAGGTGCGTCGAATATCATACAGGTTGTACGAAATGGAATTATCACTCAGGCCCGCTCGCCCAAAGCCCATATTATTGCACCGGCAGTATTAGTCTGAACAGAAGTTTCATGAACCAGATATCATCCTTGATGAAGCCTCTTTTCACGGCGAATCGGAGTAGTAGCTCTACCACAAAGATGGCTGCGGCCAACACTAGAAGATAGAGGAATATAGTTTCCATGATGGAGTACCTAACGGGACATGAAAATCTCTAAGGCAGTGGACGATTGTATATCAGATTGCGAAACTGAAATAGCCTCGCAAACTTATCTCATTGCTCGCGATAGAGGCAGCAGAGGTGTTGGAGCACTTTCGGTGGGAGGGCGCCACGCCCGACACTGAAATGCCTGGGGCCTAACTGGCCGATGTTGGTCTGTATCTACTGCAACTGGCGAAGCTGCGCGAGAACCAAGGGAGAGACTGGGATTGAGAGCTATTTGCCCGCTTGCCCCCAGCGGGTCAGCAAGCATGGCCTTCTGGAAACAAAAAACTACCTCCCACGCAAATGGGTCGGTTGTCAGTCGAGGAGGGGGGCAGCGTCCAGTTGTTACCTCCCTTTTAGGAGATGTTGTTAGCGGCGGTGGGATTCCTCTCCTGTTCCTCATCACGCACCTTTGCGAGTGCCGATGCGAACAAATCGGTGGGCATTGCGACAATTCCTAGACCTATCATCAGCAAAATGAATGTGAACAATTTACCACCAGCGGTAACCGGATACATGTCACCATGCCCGGCGGTGGTGAGGGCAGTGGTAGCCCACCAAAGGCCAAGGAGACCAGATTTAAACCATGCTGGCTGAGCCGTACGCTCGAAACAGTAAATACCCACGGCAGGTAGGTGGAGGAGAATGATTGCAACGAAGCCAATCGGTGATCCCTGCCTGCGGGTTGCGTGCCATTAGTGGAACCACCTTCCCCCATTGATATCAATCGTCTCGCCAGTCATAAAGGCGCTGGCATCGCTGGCCATCATGATGCACGCCCCAACAATGTCTTCCGCCGTGCCGTTGCGCAACAGCGGCGTAGTCTTGGCAATCTCTACCCACCGCTCTGGGGTGAGTTGGCCCTCATGAAAGGGCGTTTCCAACACGCCCGGTGCGACCGCGTTTACGCGGATCTTATCAGGCGCTAATTCTTTCGACCAACCCATGGTCAGAACATGCACTGTTCCCTTCGCCGAGGCGTAGGTCACCCCGCCCGGCCCGCCACCATTGCGGCCGGCAGTCGAACCGACGTTGATAATGGTCGCGCCCCTAGCTGCCTTAAGCGCAGGCAGACATGCCTGACTGATCCACATCAAGCTATCGACATTGAGCGCGAAGACCTGCCGCCACAGCTCTGTCGACATATCCTCCAGCTTACACCAGGGTCCACTGGCGCCGGCGTTGTTCATCAAAACGTGCATCACACCTCCTGCCGCCTCGACGAATCTGGCGGCCATCGCCTTGGCCTGATCTTCCTGGGTGATGTCAGCCTGTAGCAGCACGGCCTTACTGCCCGCTGCTTCCACCCGCGTGACGGTAGCCTCGGCCTCCTCCTGCGATCGGTTGTAGTGGACACCCACCATCGCCGCGCCGGCTCTGGCAAATCCCTCGGCCGCCGCCGCCCCAAGCCCGGTGCTGGCGCCGGTTACGAGAATATTCTTCCCTTCCAACGAAAATATTTGCACGCCCATGTTATTTCCCTCTGATAGTCAATATTATAACCCGCCCCTGACGGGCGCTCCGAATCTAGCAACCCAGAGCTTTTTGGTCATAGGGGTTAGTAGCTCGTGGCCTTCTTCGGTCACGAGAATGTCATCTGCTCCAAGTAGAAGAAAGCGTTTGTCACCTCCCAGTCTGGGTCATCTGTGATGGCTGGCTCAGTCGCCAGCACCATCCCAGCCTCCAGAACCTCATCATTATCCACACGCAAATCCGGCGCTCCTTTCAAATTCGGGTCTATGCCGTGCCCGGTCGCGCCGCTGCCGACCATATTAAGGGGACTCACCCCGTGCTCCTCAAGTGGCCTGTTGCCTGCGAGACTGGCCGAAATGCTAACCACTCCTGCGAAGGCTAGGGCGATGCCCGCCAAATGCCTAACCGTCATAACTTCTTTGAAGAAGACTATACCAAATAGTGAGCCAAACAGCATCGTGGTAGTCAGGAGCGGCGCGGCCACCACAGTGGGGATGTCCCGTAGCGCGTGATAGTATGCGAGGTTACCCCCTACGTAGGTCATTAAGCCCATAACGGCGATTGACCCTAGTTTGCTGGCATCGATTCGGATGTCCTGGCCTCTCCTCATGACCATGATGTAGAAGCCAGTCACGCAGATGATCATCTGCGCCAGGCTGAGAGTCAGTGGCGGGACGAGCTGTAAGACATACTTGGCGATGACAATGAAAGCGGCCGTCGACAGGGCGCACGAAAGTGATAGCCCGATTATCGGAAGATTACCAGACACGCGGGCGCGCGAAGACGATTCCGGAGCGACCGTCAATAGAGCCAAGCTCCCCAGGACCATAACCGAGCCAAGGACGAGCACGAAAGTTACCTGTTCGCGCAAGAAAACGATAGCTAGCACGAAGACGAAAAATGGATAGCTTTGTGTCACCGGGGATACCAAACTGAGATTGCCCATTTGAACAGCTTTAAGGTAGAATACACTCCCTAGAAAAAAGAACACCCCACTGATGAACATGGCTGCAACATATGTGGCCGGGAGGCCGCTGACCCCCCGCCATTCCTCAACGCTCACGAAAATGATTAGCGAGACTGCCAATCCGACCAGAGCACGGTACATACCCAGCACGTCAGAGTCCACGCGCCGCAGAATCGATTTACCCAGCGCTGACCCAAGACCCGTACAGATCGCCGCGACGAGGACCAATGATAGACTGATTGCATATGGCATCGTTGATCCGCTGTTCGTGATAACTCACTGTCCTGTCGCTTCAACCTGATTGGCGTTCGAGCCGACCACTCGCGAAGCGCTCACGTCCCATCTAATGCCCAATCGGTCCCCAAGCTGATGCACAACGGTGCCGGGCGGGTTGGCTTGCTTCACAATCACCGAGTCGCCTCCTCCCAGGTCGATTCTGTACCGGATCGAGTCGCCCAGATAGATCGCTTCCTCGACAACCCCATAGTGAGTATTAGCCTCTAGATTGATATCGTCGACAAAGACCAAGCTTTCAGGCCTGAGAGATAAAACAATCTGGTCGTCCTTGGCGAGGCCGTCTTCCCCGGATAAGCGCACCTTTAAGCCACCCGCCGTCTCGGCGAGGCACGTCTCGTCGCCAACGCCTACAACTCGCGCGGTGAGCAGGTTGGTCTCACCAATAAACTCAGCTACAAAACGATTGACGGGAGCCCCGTAGACTTCGTGGGGAGAGCCGATTTGTTGAATCTTGCCCTGATCCATCACAACGATGCGGTCAGACATCGTCAGCGCCTCAGATTGGTCATGAGTCACGTATATTACGGTGATGTTAACGTCCTTATGAATGCGTATAATTTCGAGCTGCATGTATTCGCGGAGTTGCTTATCCAGACTACCCAGTGGCTCATCCATCAATAGAACTTTGGGATTGAAGACCATCGCTCGAGCGAGCGCGACCCGTTGCCGCTGGCCCCCACTCAACTGGTCGGGCTTGCGGTCTTCGTAACCTGGCAGTTGTACCAGCTCGAGCACCGCTTCCGCGCGGCGTCTGACCTCGTCTTTGGGCAATCTCCGCATATTCAGTGGAAAGGCGACATTATCAAACACGTTCATGTGCGGAAATAGGGCGTAATTCTGAAATACCATGCCGATGTCACGCTTGTTGGGCGGCATGAATGTTACCGGCTCACCATCTATACTAATCACGCCGAACGTCGGCTCTAGGAAGCCGGCGATCATGTTTAGGGTTGTCGTCTTACCCGATCCGCTGGGACCTAGCAGTGTCACAAACTCGCCTTGCGCTACATCCAGGCTAAAATCGTCAACCGCTACGAATTCGCCGAAGCGTTTGGCAACCTGCTTCAGACGCAGAAATGGTTTTGGCTGAGTGTCCATATCTCCCCACCTCATATGTTAGCTAATCCTGCGAACAGTCTCTTAGCTCTGCTAACCGGCAGTCGCTGTTCGGGCCCGTTCCACACGATGGCGAATAAGCTGGGTCGAAATAAGCAGAAGCGTTGTTAGTAGAGTCATGAGCGACGAGGCTGCTGCCACAGTCAAGTCTGTCACATCGAACATGGCGTCGAACATGGTCTTGGGTAGGGTGGCGATCCGATATCCACTGATGAAGATCGTGATCACGGCCTCATCGAACGCAGCTCGAAATGCAAACAAGGCTGCCGTCAGAATCGCAGGGCGGATCAAAGGTACTGTGATGACGACGAATGCCCGCAGCCGGCTTGCCCCCAGATTCATGGCAGCCCGTTCCAACTCCTCGTCCACGCCTTGCAAGCCGGCCGCGACGACAAGAACCACAAAGGGCAGCGCCAGCACAGTATAGACCAAGACGAAGCCCAGCGCTGTGCCCTTGATTCCAAGGGCAGTCAGTAGAAAGAAGGAGCTTAGCCCAATGATGATCGCCGGTACAACGAGCGGCGACAACAGCACTGCCTGTAAGATACCTTTGCCTCGCACGTTGCCCCGCATCAATCCAATGGCGGATGCCGTTCCAATTGCAGTAGCGGCTATAGTCGTAAGCGCGGCCACTTGGAAACTCAGAATGGTGGAGGAAATCCAGATTCTGTCTGTGAAGAACGATTGATACCACCGGAGCGAAAAGCCTCTGGGCGGAAAGTGGAGGTAGTCGAATGGGTGCACGGATACCGGAAACACGACGATTACAGGAAAGACGAGATAAAACAAGATGAAGGACACAATTAGCGACAGCGCAACCTTGCCGAACGCTATGGGGCGCTTTCGTGCTGGTTCGTGCGTTGCATTTGTGCTCGCCATCAGAATAACCTGCCTGAAAGGATATCTACATTGAAAAACTGCTTGAGAAGGCCAAGGATCAAGAGGGTAAAGATCAGCAGCACAATGGCTTCAGCTGAGGCGAAGCCCCATTCTAGTAAAGTATTGACGTTGATCTCGATAGACTGGGCGATCATCGTATTCTGCGGCCCACCCAGCAGCGCTGGGGTAAGGAAGAAGCCAAGCGAGATGACAAAAATCAGGACGGCTCCGCTAACGACGCCTGGGATACTGAGCGGCAAGAAAACCTTCCGAAACGCCCGGAATGCATTTGCGCCCAGGCTTCTGGCTGCCGGCACGAGGTCGGGGTCAATGGCAGTCATTACGCTGTAGAGGGGCAATATCATGAACGGCAGCATCACGTGCACCGTGCCTACGTGAACGCCTTGGCTGTTGTAGAGCAGTGTTAGCGGCTGATCGAGGATGCCAAGCGTCGTCAACGCCTCATTGATGATCCCTCGCCGGCCCAAGAGGATCCGCCAGGCAAAGGTCCGGACGAGAAAGCTGGTGAAGAAAGGCAGAACGACGAGGATAAGCATCAGCGCGGCGACGCTGCGCTTGACGTGGACCATCAGGTAGGCCACCGGGTAGCCAAGCAATGCGCAGAGGGCTGTGACGGACAGGGCAGTTCTAAACGTACGAATCAATTGCCGCGAGTAGATAGGTACCGTAAAAAGACGCTGATAGTGTTCTAGCGAAAAAGTAGGATCGAAGAGGCTGAGCCTGAGGATGCGAAACAGGGGGATGATGAGAACAAAAATGATGAGCAGGATGGCAGGCAAAACCAGAAGGGCCGGAAGCCAGCCTTGCATGAGATTGCTAAGACGATCACGCCAGGGCAAACTTGAACCTATAGGGCTGAGTGTCTGATAACGTGGATAACGTGGACATGAATCTTACCTCGTGGATCTCATAATTATTGTTGGGTCGCAATAGGGCTATGCTTGCAGGTCGCCTCACATTGCCCCTACGGGCGCGCGGCTACCCTCTGTCACCGATGGCGGCACTTTTACTTGCTTGTAACTATTCAACTTGTATGCTCCAAGAGCCGTGCGTGACCGCCGCCTTGGGAAAAGTTACGCTGCATATGAGGCCAAAGTCGAGGGTCACAGACCCTCTCCGGGCCCGAGCGAGGTGAATAATTACACGTGCTTTACCATGCTAACGTTGCCACGACGGGTGCTCACTTCGCTTTTGGGGTCGGTTCCCCCGACGACCGGAGCCCGAGGCGTGCTGCATGTAGGGCGGCACGGGCAAAACCACCGCCCTACATGCGTGCTTCTGATGTTCTACTGTTCCACCCATTCC
>PVBE010109955.1_pt1 | contig 12494 bp, 9 predicted proteins | sample 1631181 | NCBI WGS metagenome assembly PVBE01 (sample SAMN08397723, study PRJNA350692) | Marine metagenome, whole genome shotgun sequencing project. | isolation source: water | place: Pacific Ocean | collected 2012-04 | reverse complement strand
ATTAGCGATGCGGGCGACTAGCTTGCCGGTTGCTAGCCTCAATCGAGGGATCTGCAATGCGACTACAGCGTTTAGGGCCTGTATTTGGGGCCGAAATCACCGACATCGATTTGAACTCAGTTGCTCCAAATGAGGGCCTCGAGGAAATCAATGAGTTGATCAGCAAACACGAAGTACTGGTAATTCGCGACCAGCGCCTTGACCCAGACCAACAGTTAGAGTTCGGCCGACTATTTGGCAGGTTAGCAATCTCTCCATTTTCACCAAGATCCGCTACCCAACCCGAACTCATCGTGCTGGAAGTCAATGCAGACTCCAAGAAACCTCTTACCGATATTTGGCATGCCGACGAAACATACAAATTGGAGCCCCCAAAGTTCACCATCTTGAAGGCGCTAATTAGTCCCGAACTGGGTGGCGACACCATGTTCTGTTCGATGCGTGGAGCATATGATTTCCTTAGTAGCCGCATGCAGGCTTACCGCACCGGGTTGACCGCTTTGCATGGGTTTGGCCGCTTCCGGGACTTGTTAAAAAACGATCGTGAGACTCTGCGCGAGATTGAAGACACCTTCCCACTGGCAAACCATCCCGTGATTACCCGACACCCCGAAACCTCATCATCTGTCTTATATGTCAACCGACACTTCACCGAGCGGATAAACGAACTTCCAGATGAAGAAAGCCGATCGATCCTCGAGTTTCTGTTACAGCAAACAAGCCGCCCCGAAATTCAACTCAGAGTCACCTGGAAGCCAGGAACAGTCGTGATGTGGGATAACCGCTCGGTCCAACATTACGCTCCGGCCGATTATTGGCCGCAGCGACGTCGAATGGAAAGAGTGACGGTGGAAGGTGAAGCGCCGATCCCTGCATCAACGGACAACCAAGTTGCCCACCATCGGGTCGAGGTGGACGACGTTGTTGTCGAGCTTCCAGAACAAGAAGATATGACGGCTCGAAATTACGAATTTGGGAGGACTGAAGGCGACGCCCACTAGTTGCACGACAGCCTGAAACTAGACGGCCGCATCGAGGTGTGGTCCCAAGAGAGTTCCTCAACCTGGACACGGCGTTATGTGAAACTCCTGTGGCCCGGTCCCAAGCTAGGAAATATCTATCCGATACAACGCAGCGGCATTGTCTTGAAGCATTGCACGGATGTCTGCATCTTCTAGGCCTTCGAACGCCTCGAGAAGCTGAACATCATCTCTCGGGTACAGACACGTTGGGTGAGGGAAGTCAGTTTCGAATAACAGACAGTGGCTTCCAAGGAATTCGACGGTCGGCTTAATGGTGGACCTCTCAAACCAGAAGCATCCAAAAAACTGACGTCGAAAATATTCCGACGGCAGAAGCGATAATCCAGCCAGCTCGTTTGGAGCTGTCTCAGCCATCTGATGGTCGAGGATCTCAAGAAAAAACGGGATCCAACCAACCCCACTTTCAACAGAAACAAACTTCAGTGAAGGAAACCGCTCTGGAATGCCTGAATAGATCAAATTACCGATAGTCCGAGCATTGCCCATAAATAAATTTGCCGAACCAACCGCGAGCTTGCGCTCTGCACCGAAAGAGGGCCACGGAGCGCGCCCAAAAAAGTCCATGTTCCCCTTCGAAGAACCGATGTGAAAGTTCACCGGCATATCGAGGTCTGAACATGTTTGCCACACTGCATCCCAGTGCTTGGTCCCCATATCTGGAAGCCCAGCTTCTTCTGGGTTGGCGCACGTCACTATTCCCCTAAGTCCGTTCGCATGTGCTCGTTCTATTTCTCGCACTGCCGCATCAAGGTTCCACCAAGGTAATAAAGCCATCCCGAAAACTCGCTGGCCTGTGTCTGTTTGAAACTCGGCGAGCGCGTCGTTGTAAATCTCGACGCTTAATAGTCGCAAAGCTTCATCAGGAGACTTGAGGAAGTTTTGATTTCCGAAACCCGCGACATTGGGATACATAATTTGGGCATGAATTCCTAGAGCATCGAGCATCGCTACCCGAGCCTCCGGATCAAAGCTGGCTCGGTGCACGACTTCGTTATCCATATCGAAGAAGGCGGTCCCAGTGATCTTTTCACCATCGGGGTCAATAACCGAAGAAGCGATTGGAAGACCAATCGGGATGTCGCCGTCGAACCACCATCGACGTTTCCCTTCGCGTTCCACCATTTGTGGAACACGGTCCCGCCACTTGGCTGGCGCTCGACTAGTCCAAAGGTCGTAGGGCTCTGACCAATGACTATCGGTGTCTATCACTTTTAAGTCATCGAAGAGCTTGGTGGTCACTTCGGACGCTCACCAAATTCGGGCCGTTCTGTCCGGGTCTTTTTCAACTCCCAGAATCCATCGATATCTCCGAGCGCGAGCATCGCGTCCCACAGCTTCAATGCCTCATCTTTTTTCGGTGCTCTAGTTATCACCGGCCCGAAGAGCGCGACCCGGTCACCATCGTCACGGTTCCAGGCAATTATCGGCGTCCCGACGTCATCACCTACGAGCGATAAACCGTCGTCCATTTTTTCTCTAATAACGTCATCCCATTTTTCGTCATCTGCAGCAGCTGAGTACTCCCCAGAAACCCCGGCAGTCACCAATGCTTCTGCCAGATCGAAAGTTCTGTCGCCGTCATGATGGATGCGACTGCCGAATTCCCAATACAAATCGAAGACCTTCTCTTCATCTTCAGCGGACCGTACTGCTTCCATAACTCTCAACATTTTGTGTGTCAGAGAGGTGGATTCGTAGTACGGGGTGCCCTCCGCAGGTTCATTTTTAAACAGAAGGCTGATTGGCTGCCAAGTGATTGAAAGGTCGCGCTCTGCAGCGACTTCGTCGACGACCCAACGGGCCGTCACCCAGCACCACGGTCATATAGGGTCAACCCAAAATCCAATGTTCTTTGCCATAAAGGCAGAATAACCCGCTTCTGACCGTAAATTCAGAAGCAAACTTAAAGGAAACTTCGTTCTGGTGTGGCGCGCGAGTGCTTTCATCCGCGATCATTCCGGAGGACAACAGGGGGACACCGTGAACCTGGGAATGTTGCTTTTCATGCCGGCGTCGATAGCTGGCGAGCAGATAATTCTGATAGATACCTCAACTGAGGGCGGAGGAGCACCCGCGCGTGAAGTCACGTACAGCGAACTTCTCGAAAATGTAAGTAAGACCGCAGGGCTCCTGACGACGCTCGGAGTCGAGGTTGGAGACCGTGTCGGCGTATTCGCTACCAATAGCGTTGAGTGCGTTGAGGCAATTTTTGGCGCGGCATTCGTTGGAGCCACTGTCGTACCAATGAACTTCCGTGCAGGTGCCGAAGAGACAGCACACCTCATGTCAGATAGTGGAGTGAAGGTCCTCTTCACGGAAACGCGCTACAGAGACCTAGTAGACGAAAATCGTCCGGACAGTGTTGAGCACGTTTTCATGCTCGATGAGGTCGACTCATATGCCCAAGCTCGAGACGAAGCATTTGAACTACCGGTACCAGAGGACGTTGACCCCGATGGGCTGTGTGCTCTTCTCTATACAAGCGGCACAACGTCTTTACCGAAAGGCGTCAAACTGACCAATGGTGCTCTCACCGGATACGTCATGGGAACCAACGACGCTGCTACAGGTGAAGACATGGGCAGAATGGCTCTTGCCGCGCCGCTGTACCACATAGCCGGTGTTACCTCGATGTTGAACGCCCTATACAGCGGCCGTGTGGTCGTGTTGCTGCCTCAGTTTGAAGCTTCGGCGTGGATCGACACCGTCCAAAAACATTCAGTGACTCACGCATTTCTTGTACCCACGATGTTGGGTCGGGTAATGGAAGCAGAGAACTTCACGCCTGAAGCGTTTAGTGGGATGGAGGCGATTACATATGGAGCAGCCCCAATGCCGCCTTCTGTGATTCGTAGGGCGATAGGTGAATTCCCATCTAACGTCTCCTTTGCCGGCGCGTATGGCCAGACCGAAACCACTTCGACCGTTGCCGTGCTTGATCCCGATGATCACCGGGTAGAGGGCACAGAGGAAGAACAAGCGTTGACACTCAAACGTCTTTCCTCAGTCGGCCAGGTTCTCGATGATGTCGAAGTAAGAGTCGTCGACGAAGATGGGAACCCAGTTGAGGCGGGAACTCTTGGAGAAGTGCAACTTCGAACCTTCCGAGCAATGGACGGATATTGGGGGAATGAAGAAAAAACGCGCGTCACCGTGGACGACGAAGGATGGGTTCACACCGGAGATCTCGGATATCTAGACGAAGATGACTACCTATTTCTAGGTGGGCGAACTGGAGACATGATCATTCGGGGCGGAGAGAACGTGTCTCCCGATGAAGTTGAAGCAGTTCTGTATGAAAATAGTGCTGTTCTCGAATGTGCGGTTGTAGGCGTTGCTTCTGAGGAATGGGGTGAGCGTGTCGTAGCTGCAGCGGTGATCCGCGAAGGGAGCGGAGTTACTGCCGAGGATCTGGTCGCATCCGCTAAAGAGAAGCTTGCACCCTTCAAGAGACCTGAAGCGGTTCACTTGATGGAAGAGCTACCTCGTACCTCCACAGGCAAACTATTGAGGAAAGACCTGATTCCCTTGCTCGAAGAACTAGGTATCTAAAGCCGATGACCTCGCTCCTCGTAAGAGGAAAGGTCCATACCTTCGATAAGAACCGACCCGTGGCAACGAAATTGTTGGTACGCGACGGAACGGTTTACGAAATTGATTCCGGCGCTGATGAAGCGGACCAGATTATCGAACTCGGATCGGATGAAATTCTTCAGCCGGGGTGGCGAGACGACCATCTTCATCTGCTGTCCACGCTGGCAAGCCGTTGTTCAATTGACTTGTCGAAAGCGACGTCTGTAGATGAGGTACTCCAACTCCTTACACAGCGCTCCGCGGGAGATAACGGTTGGATGCGCGGATGGGGTTATGAACCAAACTTTTTAAGAGAGAAGCGTCACCCGACCAGGTCAGAGTTGGATCAAGTGACATTAGAGATCCCTACAGTGGTTCATGATCGCTCAGGACACGTCGCTGTTGTCAATAGCGCGGCTGCTGAACTTTTGAAGATTAAGGGCTTTCCGGACGGAATATTGGTTGAGCGAGAAGACGTGCTCAGTCAAGTGCCGAGGCTAGAAATCGCAGAACTGAAAAGGACCGCCACCGAGGTTTTCAAAGAGTGGCGGCGGATGGGTGTAGTCGCGGTTACTGACGCAACCCACACCAATGATCAAGGTTCGTTAGACGTGTTAGCCGAAATACGAGAAGAGTGTGGTGGTCCTCGTATCACAGCGATGATTGGCGCAGACCGGTTAGGGGATTTACGTTTCGGCGAAACGTACAAAGGCATCGAAATCGGTCACGCAAAAGTGATGCCTGACGTAGGCCTCCAAGAAGATCTCAGCACATTGGTTGCTACAGCCCACCGAGCCGGTTTTCCCGTAGCGGTTCACGTGATGGATATCGACATGCTCGATGAAACATTGCTTGCGCTTGAAACATCATCACCACCGCCGTCGACGATCGATCGGCTTGAACACTGCTCACTGGCAATGCCCGAACAACTTGATCGCGTGGCGCAACTCGGGGTTTCAGTGTGTACTCAGCCTTCATTCCTGAGTCGACGCTTAGACAAATACCTTGAAGACATATCCCCAATAGAACAGTCGTGGCTATGGCCATTGTCGTCGCTCGTTGAACGCGACATCAGTGTGACCCTCTCATCTGACTCACCAGTTGTTCCGGTAGACCCTGATGAGTGGATTCATGTTGCGACAACACGGCCAATACAAAACCGGGAAGCCATCTCTGAATCTGATGCAAGAGCTATGACTGTCGTGTCACCGATAGTTCCAGGTCTACCCGCCGACTTGCTAGTAAGAGCAACGCTGTCAGGTTACGAAGCCCTAGGTGGCTTCGACTGACTACGATCCTGCTTCAGGTGGCTGTTTCCTGGAGACAGCCACATTGAGATCACCGAAATGAAGGAATTGGGAGTCATCCCGTGATGAAAACGGCACTGGAATCTCTTCTTGTAATGGAAATCGGTGACTCTGTAGCCGGCGCATACGTTGGAAAATTGTTCGCCGATTACGGCAGCGAAGTTCATGTGAGCCGAGATGGTCACGATTCAGTGGCTAACCCATTCTTCGACGGGTCAAAACATGTCGGTGATGTCAATGTGGCTGCGCAGGCTGACGTGGTTATCCAATCATCGAGTAACGATCCCTTGGACTCACTCTTTGAACCCCAACATTCTCGACAAGTGGTCCTCCGCATTTCACCGTTTGCTTCTCAGGGGCCTTATTCGAATTGGAGGTCCACTGACCTCGTTGACGCCGCGATTGCAGGACACCTGAGACTCAGCGGGGACCCTCAACGGGAACCACTGAACGGTGTTCCTGACATTGTTCATATGGCGGCTGGCGTTACTGGATTTATCGGAGCGCTCGCTGCGCTCATGACGCTAGCTCGGACCGGCCAAGGTCAAGTCGTCGAAACCTCACATCAAGAAGTCATAGCTGCTTTACATCAGTTCAGCCTTCTCCGATATACCCATAATGGGGCAATTCTGAATCGCATGGGAAACCGGTACAGCGGACCTGGAACCCCCATCGGCGGATACGAATGTGCCGATGGTTGGATCGGATTAGCAATTAGCCAAAGTGATCAGATGGAGCGATTGTTGGAGGTCGCGGGTCTGACAGCCCTGTTGGAACGCGATGACGTTGAAACGATTTACGACGTTATGACAAACCAAGAACTCCTTGACGGTGCACTAATTCCGTTCTTAAAGACACAGCGGCGAGACCAGTTAGTGGAATTGTTCCAAGCTCTACGACTGCCGGTAGCACCCATATCGACAGTTGATGATTTGTTTGAAGATCCACATCTTCAAGAACGAGATTTCTGGCAGTTAGATAGCCACGGAACTCAGATTCCGGGGCCACCGTTTCAAATGAGCAAACACGGTTGGCGACTTGGACCCAAAAATCGTACCGGCACATTTCCATCAGGTAACGAGTCCCTCGATGAACTCACCGATGGGCCCTTAACTGGATTCCGGATAGTCGATATGACCCGAGTATGGGCAGGGCCACTGGCGGCGCGAATCCTGGCTGATCTAGGGGCAGAAGTTCTCATGGCAGAGGTCCCCTGGACTCGAACGCCGCTCGAAGTCCCGCAAAGCTATGCCGAATCGACCCATTTCTTTCCAGATGATGATGCAGGGGAACAGCCCTGGAATAGAACCGGCTTCCACAACAAGTACGCCAATAACAAACTTTCAATGGTCGTCGAACTCGATAAGCAAGAAGGAAGAGACTTTTTTGTCCAGATCCTTCCCAAAGTAGATGTCGTAATTGAAAATTACGCCCCGAGGGTTATGCCTAACTTCGGCTTGGATGAAATTACCTTGAGAACTCATAATCCAGATTTGATCTATGTCACGATGCCCGGATACGGAAGATCGGGACCCAATAAGGATTGGGTTGCTTACGGACCGACTATCGACGGTCACGCCGGCCACACCTGGCTGACTGGCTATCAAGATGAAATTCCATGGAAGTGCGGAATCGCATGGCCTGATCCGACCGCAGGGCTTCATGCAGCGGCTGCCACCTTGGTTGCCCTGCTCGATAGACAATGCTGCGGTTTGACCGGACAAACCGTTGAAGTAGCTCAAGCGGAGACAGCGATAAATATGATCGGACAACACCTCGTCGCCGCTCAAATTAACGAAACCCCACGAAGGTGGGGAAACCGGCGACCAGGACGAGCTCCCCAAGGCGTTTATCGATGCAGCGGACACGATCGATGGATAGCTATAGCCGTCATAGATGACGCATCGTGGAAAAGTCTTTGCGAAATAACCGGCTGGACTGATCTTTCTCAACTCAGTGTCAAGGAGAGATGGCAACGTCACGATGAGATCGACGAACGGCTCTCATCTTTCACCGCAGAACACGAGGATCGATCTCTTATGAAGGCTCTCCAAGCGGCTGGAGTTCCCGCAGGCGCGGTTTTCGACGCTGGAAATGTCGTCAATGACCCTCAATTGGAGAGTGTTGAATTCTTCGTTCCCCTGGCCCATCCTGAAGCAGGTACCCACGTTTGGCCAAGATTTGCTGCCCGGCTTTCGTTGACTCCAGCTACCATGCGCCGCCACGCGGCCACCATGGGCGAACACAACGACTATGCCGCCCTTGAGTTGGCAGAGATCGAGCCGGCTCATTACACGACCCTGCTTGAAACTGGTGTGGTTCGTACAACGCCTCCCGAATAGACGGTCGACTGAGCAACACTCAACCATCTTTAGCTGTTGGTCTTCTCCCAGATGAATTGAGTCACCTCATCGATCGCCAAACTTGCTTCTTCAAATAGCCCGACGCAGGCGTGCCAAACATGAAACATTTCGGGCCAAATTCGCAGTTCAACGTCAACACCAGATGTTGTGGCTTTTTCAGTGAATCGCTCGCTGTCGGACAAAAGAATTTCTTCATCACCAACTTGAAGCAACAACGGGGGAAGACCACCCAGATCGGCTTCGAGAGGGGATGCCAACGGGTCCTTCATCTGATCTTCAGAAATAAAAAGTTCGCGAGTTCGAGGCATAGATATAGCTGAGATCGACGAATCCTTTTCATCGTTAGTGACCATGCTTTCACCGGTAAGGGACATGTCTAGCCAAGGTGAAATCAGAACAGCAGCAGCGGGGAGCGGTAATTGTTTATTGCGGAGATCGATTAGACAAGCCGCTGTGAGTCCACCGCCCGCAGAGTCACCTGCCAGCGCGATGTTCTCCGGCTCGTACCCATTAGCAAGCGCCCACTGGTAGCTCGTCACAGCATCTTCTACAGCTGCGGGATGGGCATGTTCTGGTGCGAGCCGATATTCAACCGATAAAACGCCATACCGAGACCGAAGAGCAAGATGGCCAGTCAAATTTCGGTGAGTGGCGATAGAGCCCCCTATGTAGCCGCCGCCATGGAAATAAATGATCAGATTTTCCGTTGCAGCGTCCTGCGTGACTTGCAGTTCAGCCGGCACCCCACCAGCGTCGATCATGGTCCCGTCCACTTCGGCGGGAAGGTCCCGAGCAGTCGTTTCCATATTTGCCCGGAACTTTTCAAGATTGACGGGGCGATCACTTGAATTACGTCTCGATGCGATGATTTCTCTGATCCGATGATATTCAGGGCTGGCCAAAGTTGTCTCCTGTTGCCATAAGTAGCGCACGTATGACCTTACTGCCGCTAAATTCGCGCCGTCTTAACTTCAAGGGAGCGCTAATGCTGTTGACCGACAAAGTAGCGATCGTCACCGGAGGTGGATCCGGGATAGGTGAAGCCACCTCACTGCGTTTTTCGCAAGAGGGTGCTGCGGTAATCGTCGCGGACATGCGACTGAGAAAAGCTGAAGCAGTCGCAAATCAAATCAACGAAGAAGGCGGACATGCCTTAGCAATTGAAGTTGACGTTTCGATAGCAGAATCAGTGGCAACGCTGGTTGATAGGACTGTTGCCCAATACGGCCGGTTGGATGTGATGTTTAACAATGCAGGGACGCTGCGCCCCGGCACTGTCATCGAGTTGGATGTCGATGACTGGGACTTGGTAATGGGGGTTAACGTTCGCTCTGTATACCTCGGAGGGAAATTCGCTATTCCAGCGATGTTGAGCTCAGGAGGGGGTTCGATTATTAACACTGCCTCTATCTCAGGACTTCACGGCGATGGGGGAGCCGTTGCTTATGCGGCTAGTAAAGCTGCGGTGATCAATCTCACTAGGGCAATGAGTACCGATCACGCAGCTGACGGCATCCGAGTGAACGCGATTTGTCCTGGCACTATTGAAACTCCACCCGTGATGCGAATGATGGAAGATCCGGTGGCTCTAGAAACAAATATGCGTGCTCATGCCATAGGTCGATTGGGTCGTCCCGAAGAAATCGCGAGTGCAGCCTTATGGCTTGCGAGTGATGAGTCTTCCTTCGTAAGTGGAGAGGCAATAGTGGTTGATGGTGGTTTGCGAGCACAGTCCCCGTTAGGGCGTCTAGCTGACCCCCGCCCCAAACACCTGAGGTGATTTAACTTCAGGAAAGACCGACCTAAATGAGGCCTTAGCGCTCGCAGTAGACCAGAATTCTCTGGTGACTGATTCTGGTAGCGTCAGCCAACCTGATTCGAACGCTCGCGGGGAAGCCCAAAACGCTCTCGCCGTTCCTGACTACAGGCGCCTGTGGATCAACAATCTCGTCTATATGTTTGTAAGCAACGCCCAACGCTTTGCCGTTGGATGGCTGGTTTTAGACGGCCTCGGAGGCAACGAAACCAGCCAAGGGATGGCAGTGTTTATGCTCGGCATCCCGGCCGCTTTCATTGTTATGCAGGCTGGTGTGCTTGCCGATCGAGTTGATGGTCGCACCTTGTTGCTGTACAGCCAGTTGGGTTTCCTAGCTGTAGTTGTAGCCACACTCGTCTTGTTAGGTATGGACCGACTCAACTATGGGTGGGTACTTGTTCTGTCCGTCTTTTCGGGCATCGCCCAAGCTTTTGGTGGGCCGGTTCGACAGGCTCTAATCCCACTTCTAGTGCCTGAGCGTCTGCTCATGAACGCAGTTGCGTTGAATGCATTAGCGATGACGTCCAGCATGGTTCTTTCGGCTCCGTTAGTGAAGATCACCGGCGACCTATTCGATTTTGAGGGCGTTTATGCGTTACAGGTAGTGATGCTGGTCGCAGGACTTGGCGTGCTACGAAAATTGGAAACCCCACAGGTTCAAGAACGAGAAAAACGTCGACTCCTGCAAGAAGCCATATCAGCATTGCGACACGTTGTAGGTGACATTCGGTTGCGGGTCCTTTTCCTGCTACTGGCAATGGCAGCGGTCAGTGTTAACGCGGCGATCATGGTGACCATGCAGGCCAAAGTAAAAGAAGAACTTCTGCGTGATAGCGGCGACACGGCTTATCTGTTGGCGGTAATGGCGGTTGGTATATCGATTACGTCTGTCATCGTTATGCGCAAAGGTGACATGAAACGCAAAGGCGGAAAGTTTCAACGAGCGATGATGTGTGGCTCACTGCTTGTGATGTGCATGGGACAGGCGTCATCGTTTCTGCTTCTAATTCCCCTTTTTTTCCTTATGGGCTTGGCAGGTGGTTTCTTCATCACCATGAACCAAGGGCTTATTCAATCGACTACCCCAAAGGACATCATGGGACGAGTTATGGGACTGTATTTGTTGGTTCAGGTCGGACTAATGCCGCTTGGTGCCCTAGGACTTGGTTGGGCAGCATCACAGATCGGTGCCGGAAATGTGGTCTCAATTTGTGGAGCGGTATCACTGCTCGTAGTGACCTGGACTCACTTGGGGTTTCCAGCAGTCCGCAACCTGGACTAGTTTCGGGCTTCTCAAAAGGGGGTGGATGACATGATCAGACCGATTCTCGCGTCTGTTATAGATGCCAGTTGGGCACCAGCTGTAGTTCCACCGCCCTATGACGCTTTAACTCAAGAAGAACGCGAACAACACCTTGGCGAACATGCTCACTCCTTCCTCCATGTCACGAGGTCGGCGGACGCCAGCCACGGCCATCCAACGGAACATCTTCGACTAGCTACCGAGGGAAACTCCGCTCTCACTGACCTCATCGCGGCGGGGGCATATACACCTCGAACCGAGGAACGACTCTTCCTCCAAAAAATAGAAGCCGAAGGCGTAACTCAACGATCAATTGTTGGGGCGATCAACTTGTCCGAAGTGGACCCGATGCCACATGAGGCTGTGCACCCGGGTCGTGTGCAGGCACTGGCAGCCCATTTTCGACAAGCACGCTCAATGTCGAGCCCGGTAGTGATCACCTCGCGATCAGATGATCTAGACCTTCGACGGTTGGAAGAGTCGGACCAAACAGAATTGGTGACAAGTTTCGTTGCGACCGACGGAACTGAACTTACTTTGTGGGAGATCGACCCTACCTTCGTTGTCGACTTCGAGCGCGTGTACATCATTGATGGCCATCATCGAATCGCAGCGGCACGTGAGGCGAAGTTCGATCATCTCCTAGTGGCCTATGTGCCACCGTCTGAACTTTGTATCGGAAGTTTTGACCGAGACATCGACGAACTCGAGTTCCTGCCCAGAAAGACAGTGGATGAACTCGCGAACTGGTGTGATGTTCGTGGGTCCTCCGAATCAGAATCCACGAAGCCAGTTGACAAAGGAGTCCTGCGATTCCGATTTGGTGATGACTGGTATTGGGCGGAGCGTAAAGAACCCATCGGTTTGGATTCTGAGTTTGTTCATACGACGTTGCTACCCGACTTGTTTGGCATCAATGATGCTGATGACCCGCGATTGTCGTACCGCCCATCGGGCGCCGGGGTTGCAAGCAGCCCAGCGACAATTCGCCTCGCCCCAGCTGAACTGGAAGATGTGTTCAACGTTGCTGATGAAGGCCTTGTGATGCCCCCGAAGTCAACCTACTTCTTTCCTAAAGCACGATCAGGT
>PVBE011026565.1_pt1 | contig 12495 bp, 13 predicted proteins | sample 1631181 | NCBI WGS metagenome assembly PVBE01 (sample SAMN08397723, study PRJNA350692) | Marine metagenome, whole genome shotgun sequencing project. | isolation source: water | place: Pacific Ocean | collected 2012-04 | reverse complement strand
TTTTTTAAAGAATTTCCTCTTTTAATCAAATTGATTGATGCTCATGACAAACTCAGTATTCAAGTACATCCCGATCAAAAATCTGCAAAAAAGTTGAAAGGAAAACCGAAAGAAGATATGATTGGGGTTCCTTTTGAAGATTTACGGATTAAAGAAGTGATTGATCTAATCGATTATCAAGGTATAGCAATACCTGAAATTCAATCTTCTTCATTTCATGAAATGAACCATATTTTACAATCTTTTAAAGATCTTGTTGCAAAATCTGAAAAAAACATTCGAATTCAGGATATTTTGTGAAAAAGCTTTATCCCATTTACTTTCACCCTGTTTATAAAAACGCTGTTTGGGGTGGCCAAAAGATTTCAACTTTTTTTAACCGAAATACAAAAGAAAAAAAAATAGCAGAATCTTGGGAAATCTCTGACAGAAAAGAGGGGATGAGTAAGGTTGCAAATGGTTTCTATAAGGGAGCTGATCTTTGTGATTTAATGAATCTTTTGAAAAATGATCTTACGGGGGATCATTTTTTTAAAGAATTTCCTCTTTTAATCAAATTGATTGATGCTCATGACAAACTCAGTATTCAAGTACATCCCGATCAAAAATCTGCAAAAAAGTTGAAAGGAAAACCGAAAGAAGAAATGTGGTATATCCTTCATGCGGAAGAAAATGCATCAGTACTTGTAGGATTTAAGAAAAAAATGAGCTCCTATGAATTTAAAGAGGCTTTAAAAAATCAAATAATAGACACTTTAATACATAAAATTTATGTGCAAAAAAATGATGCAATCTATGTTCCTTCCCGTACTATTCATGCAATTTTAAAGGGAACTCTTTTATTAGAAGTACAACAAAATTCAAATACTACTTACCGCATTCATGACTGGGGAAGAAACCGTCCTCTTCATACACAAGAGGCTCTTGAGTCGCTTAATTTTGAAAAAGCAAAGATCGAGTCTGATATTTTAAAAAAAAACCAACAAAGTACCTCATTTAAGGCTCCTTCTTTTAAGGTAGAAAAAATTCAAGCAAAAAAATGGGAAAGTTTTGCTTTTCATAAAAGCTTTCAAATCTTTTTTGTTCTTCAAGGAGAGGGGATGATCTTTGGTGATGGAATGGGTGAGCCTATTTTTTCTGGAAGAACTTTTTTATGTCCTGCTGCTCTAAAACATGTAGAGCTTGTAAGCAATCAGAAAGAATTTTCTTTTCTAAGAATTACTCTTTAAGATCTTTTCAAAAATTGATACCCTAATTCGATATAAAAGATTCGTTTAATTTTTTGCTCCTGCCGCGTAACGTCAGTGAATTAGGAGAGCCTCATGAAAGAAATAGTTCTTTCCCACTCAGCAAGAAAGGCTATTTTTTCTCTTTTCTTCTTTGTCGGATTTATTATCTTTTTCTACTTATTTGATTTTGCAAATCTTTTTTCAAAGTCCTTTTTCATTACGACTGTTATCTTGTTTTGTCTGTTTTTGTTGATGGCCGTTGCTTTTTTTGCAAAGCTCATCAGTCCCTATCTTTCTAAAAATCTTAAAGAGACAGCTCATTGGATTCATGCAATCATTTGGGATGTGTTGTTCCAGATCAGTGCCTATCTTATGTTGCCTTTGAGTATGAAAAAATGGGAGTCTCAAAAAAATCAAAAAAAACCGATACTTTTAGTCCATGGTTATCTTCATTTTAACTCTGTTTGGCTCTATCACATCAAAAAACTTGAAAAAAGGTATGGTCCGATTTACACCCTCAACTTAGGATACCCCTTCTCTTCGATCGAAACATTTTCAGCTAAAGTACTTGAAAAAATAACTGAAATTCAAAAACAGACGAAGAAAAAAGAGATTATTTTGATCGGTCATTCCATGGGAGGTCTTATTTGTTCTTATTTAACTCTTTTCAAAAAGTCTTCTATGAAAATTTGTGCTGTGATGACCTTAGGATCTCCTTTAAAGGGAACGAAAATAGCATCGATAGCACTCGGGACATGTGCTAAACAAATGTCTTACGGATCTGATTTCACAAAAAAAGTTGAGCAAAAAATAAAGAAAAATACAAGCATTCCTTTTTTTCATCTTGCAGCAAAAAGAGACCAAATCATAAGGCCCTTTTCATCTGCTTTAATGGGAATAAATAATCAAAAGGAAAAAATTTTAGATGATGTGGGGCATGTAGGACTTCTTTTTTCCCAAAAAGTTGCTATGACCTTAGAAAATTGGCTCAGTGAAATTTAATTTACCCTTATTTCAGATCCTTGAATCGTGATAGTAATCCAAACATCTCGTTCTGTAATCACAATTTGTTTTACATATGTTTGTGCGCTAAAAGAATCAGAAAATTGATCCAATGCCCAGCGCATTTCATAATTTCCGGGATACATCCAAGCATACAGTTTTCCTCGTACATTAGAGGGGCTTGGAGCTCTAAGAGGAATGGTTTGCCTATCAAAAGAAGCGCTTATAATTCTGCCTGAGTTATCAGCAGGATCTTGAATAATAATTTGAACAGGAACTTTTTTTTGGGGTCCTATGTTACGCTTGGGAGCATCATAATAAGATTCATCTAAGGCAAGTAAAGATCCTGAATTTACAAAACCAATAGTAAAAAAAAGTAGGGCCCAAAAATATTTAACCATTTTACCTATCCTTATCCTTATAAAAACTACAAGACTCTTTTTTTGCAAGCTCTAGGCAGTAACTTCCTCTTGAATATAAAATTAAAAAAAATATTTGACTTTTTTAAACTAAATAAGAAAACTCGCTTGCTTATTGAAAATTTTAACAAATAGAGGTTGATATGAGCTGCGAAGGGACTCGAGAAATATGCACACCCATACCTAAGGGATCTTTACAAGGCTGTACAGAATCATATTCTACTTTTGATCCTTTATATTCTCCATATCCACAAGGTGGTATTTTGGATACTACATCTTCTCAAGAGCCACGATATGAAAAAGAGTTGGAAGCTTTAATAGGACAAGAAGATACTATTCGATATATTTTTGAAGAGAAAGAAGATATTATTCGATCTATTCATTATAATTATTGGAGGGAAAATTTTCAATTTGAATACCATAGAAGAGATGTTTCTCAATTAAGTCCTGATAAAGAGGGAACAAAAAATTATATCATTAGAACTTATATACTTGAATTTGCTGTAGAATCTGGATTTTTATCGATTAATATTACAGGTAGTTTCAGTAAGTGTGTACTTAGTGAGTTAAAAGAGCTTCAAGAAAAGAGAAGAGGGGTGATTATAAGGATTCATGAATTATGGATCAGATATTTTGAACTTCAAGCCCAACTGCAAGAAGGTGAAGAACAAATGATACATAATTTTAGCACATATTTTGGTGGCATTTTACGTACAAAAACTCATAGAAAGCCTCCTCAGGCACTGCACTTTGAAAGTAACGTTGAAATAAGAAGCAGTGGTTCTAAGAGTTATACTTAAATATTTTGAGGCAGCTCCATTAATTGAATTCTCTTCACGTAATGTCAGTTATTAACTGACTTTACGCGACAAGAGTGAAAAAAAGAAATGAGAGATTTTTCTATCAAACTGTTTCAAAATATGAAGAGATATTCAATGAATATCTTTAAATATTTTGGAAAAATCTGATGGGAAAAGATTCATTTAATTTTTTGCTCCTGCCGCGTAACGTCAGTTATTAATTGCAAAAAAAAAGAAAAATGTTCGAAAAAGGAAGAAACAGGAGTCTTTATGCGAATTGTGATTTTTCTTTTATTGGCAGTGAGTGTGTTTGGAGAAAGTTTTACAGCTCGTAATGAAGATCACACTGAAGGAAGAGTGCAGATTGTTCCTGTAGAGTCAAGTCCTGAGCCTGATCAGGCATCTCTTCGTATTGTATTTCCTGAATTAGGTAAAATGACAAGTAGCCCTTTTATACAGATGAGGGTCAGAGGCTTTGCACTCGGAACAAATACAAATCTTCCTAGAGTTTTTCAGATTCTTAATTCAAAAATGGGGCAAACCATTCACATTGTCATTGATGATGAACCTTATTTTGCTTATAACGGCCCTAGTATGGACCCTTTTGATGAAGAAGGGGACTTTTATCAGCAAAATTTCCGGCTTAAAATTCCGTTTTCACTAAAAGATGGCATGCATACTATCCGCGCATTTCTTTGTAGATCTTATGGAGAGAGTTTAAAAGGGTCTAAATGTTTTAGCGCTGTTTACTTTTTTATAAAGGATAAAAAAATAGATAGATCGATGAGTCTTCGAACTCCTTATCTTACCTATAATGAACCGAGTGAACATGTAACGTATTCTGTAGATGTGCCTGTTTTACTCGATTTTTATATCCGTAACTGTGAGCTTTCAAAAGATGGTTATAAAGTCAAGTTATCCATTGATGATGAACATATTATGGATCTTGACAAATGGCGTCCTTACTATATTTATGGTCTGAAAAAGGGTAAGCATATAGTGCGCTTACAGTTATTAGATGCAGAGGGTGCAGAGGCTCCGGGAGTTTTTAATGATGTTAAACAAAAGATCAAAGTACGTTGAACTTATCTTTATAAAGAATTTAACTTGCAAAAGAATTTTTCTTTCCAATGATCGAGCGCTTCTTTGATTGTTTTTTTGAAAAGAGATGCTTGTTCCATATCATCAAAACGATAGGCATATCCTAAAGTGGTTACTTCATAAATATTGACAAGAGAACTCGTAAGGTCAGAAGAAGGGATTTTTAATTTTTGAATGGAGTTTTGAACGTATTCTTTAAAACCTGATGCGGGAGCGCTCATCATGATAAGAAGGTATCTAGTCTCAATTTGTACGTTCAAGGTGTAGGCTTCGGTTGAAGAATCTTGGTCTATTGCATCTAGAAAAAGTAAAAAAAGAGCTTTCATGATTTTTGTGCTTAATACACTTTGCATCACAGCAGGTCTTAGCGAATAGAAAAAGTTTTCCAGCAAAAATTCGCCTCTTTTTCCTAAATGTTTGAGCAAAATTCTGAGCTTTTCCAATGCCTCAGACTGTTTAACGATCATCCCTCCGTTATAATCTCGAAACTCTCCCACTAAATAGGTGATCTCATGAACTACGCGTCTTCTTGCTTTTTGTAGATCTAGTGAAAAATCTTTTCGGAAAAAAGGTGATTTGCCTAGATAGATACGAAAAATATTAGCTTCTTTGGGATATCTTTTTAAATAGCCAATGATTTTTATTTCATCTTGAATAATTTTGAGATGAGAGGCTTCTTTAAAAATGTTTTTTAGAGATTCACTATTTTGTTTGAGAAGACGAACCAAGATGACGGTAAAAATGATTTCTTTATCTGTTTGTTTATCATAGGTAATAATGATTTGGGGAATATCTCGAACATACTTTAACTGCTTGGATAAGATAATAATATTTCGAATAATTTCTTCTTCATTTCGTGGCATAAAAATAGGATGAACGACATTTTCTACACGATCTTGAACCTCTTTTGAAAGTTCATTTTTGAGTTCTTTTATCTCTTCAAAGCTGAAATTGCCGCCATCTTTTTTTTCAATTTCTAAATAAATCGAGCGTACCTTTTCTTCACTTCTCTCTAAGATGTAAGACTCTTTCACATAGTGAATATCGGGGATATAAGTTTTTACAGCTTCGAGGACATGGCGTTTGTCAAAACGTTCTGTATCCTTGACAAAGTTCATAGCGATTAAGATACCGATTACGGTTCTCTCTTTATCATCCGATTTAATACGTGTTTTTAAAATTTTTAGGCTGAGATGTCTTTCGTTTGGAGCTTTTTTGATCGATTGTAGAATGGTTTTTTTGAATAAATACTGAAAAGCGATTACACGACTGATATGACGAGGATCTCGATTAACGGTAAATTTGTCTCGAAATAATACAGTAAAATGTCTGATTTCATAAAATACATCATGGTCAAAATTTTTAGGCCTGCTATTCATAAGACTAGAAATATTTTCTTTTACCTGATGATATTTTTGTTCAGCAGAAAGTTTAAGTAAAAACTGTTGCATTTGATCATGAGCATTAAAATCTTTGACCTTATTATCTAAAAGCGAGGAAATATAACTTTCAATCATCGTGGTTTGTTGTTCGAGGGTCAATTTTTTCAAAGAGATGATGTAGCGGGCATAGTAAACGGCTAAGATATTGATTTTTAGTTCATGAATAGTTTTATCAATATTTTTTAATGCAATAGAAAGCTCTTTATCAGTTTTAATATCAAGATAGTATTGGCAAAAGAATAAAGGTTTTTGTGGGAAAGACTTAAAGAGGAAAGCTAAAGATCTTTCAGCTTCGATAGATAAAAGTTTTCCCGGAATCAGCCATCTTGAAAGCATGTCAGGCACGTATCTTCCTACTCCTTGAGTGTAATCACAATAGGAAAGAAAAGTGACCGCAATATTATAAGGACAGCTTTCATGATAAGAATATTGAAAAATAGGGAGCTTAGTGAAAAGAGTTTTAAAAATATTTTGTAAATTTTGGGGTTCTTTTTCAATTTGGGTTTTAATGGAATCAGGAATAATTTTATCAATTTGTTGTTCGATTGAAGCGATAAAAAAATCAAAACCTTCAACATATTGAAAAGAGCTATTTTTAGGTGTAATTCCAAAATATTTACTGGTCGGATAGTAGGTTATATCTTTTAAATCGCCAAAATTTATGTTTTGAGTTTTTTGATGCATGTTAATGGCTTTGTGTTTTTTAAGATCTCGAAGTTACTTTTTGTATAAAAAGAGCTGTCTACAAGATCAATGTATCCTTGTTTTTTATTTCATATAAAGTTCTAGGGCTTTCTTCAAATTTATAGCTTTTTAGTATACCCCTCGTGATTCAAAAATAGGCTTTTTGAGCGTGCTAAAGTTCTCTTAGATCAATTCTTGAATCACGAGGGGTATATTAAAAAGAAGAGCAAAGCAGAACAGGGACTCTTCAATCGTAAAAAATCTCGTATTAATTATATGGCCTTACATGTTAAAAAATAAAAGAATTTTTGTTAAGAAAATTTAAAATATATTTAATTTAATAACCTAAGTTTTGGGTTCAGTTTGTTCATGAGACTATCCCACTAAATTGAATGATGTTTTTTTGTTCCCATTTTAGATCTTTTTTGCCTCTTTTTTGATAAATTTTATAAGTTTATCTGCAAAATTCGGCTTTAAAATCTCAAAAAATGAACAAAAAATTCATTTATTCACTTTCAGTGGGATAGCCTCATAATCAGAAGGGGGGTCACTTAAATTCTTTCTTTTTTTATTGTAGGAGAGGGGTAATTGGCCCTTCATCAAGGTAAAAGTTCCTCTGAAAATGGATAAAATGAACCCAAAATTGAGGTTAATAGGATAGGTTCTTGTACATAAAAGAAAGAAAATTTATAAATGGATATTATGCGGTAGGGACGAAAAGGATAAGTGATGACATATTTTAAAAGCCTTTTGATTAATTGTTTGGTAGTGTTTTTCGTAAATCATGTAATTCCAGGTTTAGAAATTGCCTATTATACAAAACTTCCTCATGTAGGAGGGGAGTTAATTTTTGCATTTGGTTTAGGGTTTTTAAATTCTCTTATTTTCCCCGTTCTTTACTTTTTTCAATTTTCGCCCTCACACTTTAAAATCGGTCTCATTAGCGGAGTTGTCAGTTTTGGAGCTTATTCTATTGTGAATCTTCTTCCTGTAGGGATTAGAATAACAACTGGAGGAGCTTATATTTGGAGTTCTTTAATTGTTTGGTTTGTAAGCTATCTTACCAATCACTTGGAGTATAAGAGATATCTTGCCAAGATTGAAGCGAAGTATGACAAGAAAAACAAAGAAGATGAAGATGAAGATTTGAAAAAATAAAAAAACGAGTGGCATCAAAGGCATACCACTCAGTAAAGTTCATTACAATTTTCTAAAAATATAAGCAAGATTTTTACGTACAGTCCATACTTTTAAAAAATCTTGAAGATCATAATCTACATATACTTGTTCGTCTGAATCAAAGGCAGAGTCGATACAATAGACTCTTTGATTTTCAGGGTCTAACCCAATAATCACCATTAAGTGGCCCACAGGATATGCAATCGGAGCTCCTGGGATTTGACCTTTGACACTCACAACAACAGGCATATTATTCATGAGGTGAGAATGAAGCTCTTTAAGACCTGAGAGTCTCTCAATAGAGCAAGAATATTCATCCCCTATTGAAGAGTAAGCTTCAGCTACATTTAAAGCCCAGTTGCCATAGATATCAAAACCATCATCATGTATACGATCAGCAAAAAGACAAGGATCTACAGGATTTTCTTTTTTTAAAAAATTTATAACGGTTGAAGTTGCTGTAGGAGAACAAAGATCTCGAACTCTGGTATGAGGTAAAATCATTTGAGAGCGTCCTTTAATGGGGGTGATGATGATTTTTTCTAATTCAGATACATCTGCATTCATAGAATAATCTGTAAGATTTGCAGTTGAAATATGAAAAGAATGGAAGTTTTTTAAGTCAGCACCATCTTTTGCTTCTACTTTTACACGAAAGCCTTTTCCAAACATCCCAGATGTTGTATTGACTGTATCTTGATAGGCTGTTAGGTGATGTTTCGGTAATTGGGTAGAAAAAGTTTGTTGTCCATTCGAGCTCCACTCTGCATAAGGAATCCAAGGGGAGTAATCACTTGTTTTCACGCTTACAAAAAACATAAAAGATCCTTTTTCAGGCCTTAGAGCATTCCAGGAAAGTAAAAGCTCATTGAAATCCTGAACATTATCAAAAATGCCAATAACACAATTTTCTTTGTGGTCTTTGTCTGTAAGCTGATAGCTATGGATCTGCGAGAAACTAAATAAATGAACGTTGATAAAAAAAGATAAAATAAATAGACATCGAAACATAGAAACCTCCTCTAAAATTTAGAAAACATTCTATGTAAACATTTAGTTTATGCAAAAGGATTTTGAATTTATTTCATCTGTTTTTCGTGAGGTTTGTCTTGCTTGTCTTGCTTGTTTTCGTTTGGCTGAGACTCTTCGTCTCCTCTAGGGTCTAATTCACTAGCCATCGGAGTTGTTCTAGGAATATTGGTATAGGGCAATTTTTCTTCTTCGGGAATGGGCGGTTTGATCGAAATTCTCCATAGAGAAAATAGAGCTAAGATAAGCGTGACTAAAGCAAAAAAGAAAAAGAGACCTCTTGCTCCTAAAAACAGCATGGCTAAAGGGGCAAGCAAAGGACCTACAATAGCGCCTACACCATAGGCCAAAAGAAGCCCTCCTGTAGCTGCAATAAGATCTTTTTGTTCAACGCTATCACAGGCATGAGAAATGCTAAGAGGATACAGGGTGAAGGTAAAGCCGCCAAAAATACAGGATAATGCCAAAAGTAAAATAGGAATGACATTTCCTAAAAAAGCGATTAAAATTGCCAAAACAGTTGCGATGATAGCGCAAATCATAATGACCTTTCTTCGATCAAAATGATCAGAAAGACTTCCCAAAGGCCACTGCAAGACAAATCCACCAAATATAATGATTCCCATGAGCTGTGCGATTTGAGATACATTCATTTCAATTTCTTGAGCATAAATAGAACCAGTCCATAGATTGTTCCGAGTAAAACCCCTGATAAAGTGCATCCTGTAACTCCTAAAGGTGTGATTTTTAATAATTTAAAAATACTTAGGAAAGAAGGCTCTTCAATGGAAGGAGCTAAAGTTCTTGTCATGGAAACAGGTATAATAGAAAGGGAAGTTAAGATTGCTGTAATGACAAAAGGGATCAGGCTAAGTGGATCGCTTACGTCCAATAAGAACTGTCCTAAAGCTTGAGCTGCATAAAAAGCTGTCATGTAAATGGATAAAATCTTCCCTCTTGTCTCTGTCGTGCTTTTTACAAGTAACCAACTTTCAATTGTCACAAAAAGTCCTGCCATCGAAAAACCGCTTAAAAATCGTAAAACTCCCCAGTACCAAGAATTGATAAAAAGCCCTTGAAGAAGAATGATCACGGCAGTTAAAGAGGCAAAACTAGCGAAAGATCTGATGTGACCGATACGTGAGATATATTTTTCTGCACGGACACAGCCTAAAAGAATTCCTGCATAGTAAGATGCAGTGATAATTCCGACAATACCTGATGAATAACCTGCAAGTTTTAGGCGTACAGTAACGTAAGTCATAAAAAGACCATTTCCTAAAACTAAAATGATCAGACTTACTATGGGTGATAAAACCGAATAGAAGATGGGAAGTATGCGTGTTTTTTTCGTATTTTGATCCATAACTTTCTTTTATCAAAAATTTAAAAATTTTTAGAAGAACTAGTATTAAAATGAGTGATTTTTATTTTCTTATATTTCGGTTTTTAGGTGAAGAAACTATCTCATTAAATGGAGTAAATGAATTTTTTGCTACTGCTGCGTAACATCAGAAGAAAAAACAAATGATGTATTGCCGTTAAAATCTTGGGAGGCTAGAATTTTTTGAAATGAATTTTTACTAGGAGGTTTTATGTCAAAATTCAGTAGTTTTTTTCTTGTTTTTTGTTGGATTTTTTTAGCTTCTTTTCATAAACCATCAGCATATCCACCGAACAGCAAAAAAATTGTAGGTGTTCCTGTTTTAAATATGCATGAAGAATGTTCAGAAGAGACTCCTTTTGTATCTCAAAGTATTTACGGCAAGGTGGCTGTGATCATAGAAACAAAAGAAGATGGTTGGGTTTTAATTGAAACTGAAGATGGATATAGAGGATATGCTCTTCAAAAACATCTGGTAGAAGACGATATTTTATGGAGAACTTCGAAAAATTTGTACCGTGTTTGTTCACGAGAAGGGAAGGTGTATAAAAACCCTAGCTATAAAAAGGGCACTTTAATGACTCTGCCCTATGGATCAAAAGTTGTATTTTCTTCTGAGTCTGATTTATTTTGGGCATCAGTGCAGCTAGCGGATGGTACTCAAGCGTGGATGAGAAAAGGGGACTTAGAAAAACCCTATCTCAGGAAAATTCAGGAACTTTCGAGTTTTTCAGATCAATTTTTAAATGGTCCTTATATCTGGGGAGGAACATCTTCTATAGGTTATGATTGTTCAGGTTATGTGCAAATGCTTTATCAACAAATAGGGATTCAGTTACCGAGAGATTCCCGTCCACAATCTGCATCAACTGCTCTTTATGAGGTTTCTTTAGAAGAAGTTTTACCTGGTGATCTTCTATTTTTAGGTGAACCTAGAAAAAATTCTAGGATTAGCCATGTAGGCATGTATACCGGTGAGGATAAATTTATCCAGACAGGAATTGAGAATGCTTTTCCGATGACTCAATCTATGGATTTAGAAAATAATGAGTATTATTCTTTGAGAAAAATAATGAGACCCAAAGAGATGTATTTTGAAAGTAGCATTTCTGAAGTTACAGATGACATCCAAGGTCGTATGACTCATTCTTGGAATGATCATAATCCTGTTCCTTTAGAGGATCTGCGTTATCTTACGATAACTCATTGGGGATTTGATCAGTGTGTACATCAAGGAGAAATGATTGTTCATAAAGATGTGGCTGAAGAAGTAGTAGAGATTTTTGCGGAGCTTTTTTCTCATCATTATCCTTTGGAAAAAATGCTTTTAATTGATGAATATCAGGCAGATGATGATTGGGCTTGTTCAGATAATAATACATCTGCTTTTTGTTCTCGTGCTATTACCAATCAACCTGGTAAGTGGTCTTATCATAGCTATGGGCTTGCCATTGATATCAATCCTCAGCTAAATCCTTATCATAGAGGGGCATCAGTTGTTCCAGAAAATGGCGTCTGTTTCATAGATCGTTCTTTAGATCAAACGGGTTTAATTACTGTAGAAGATATTTGTTATAAAATTTTCACAAAACATGGCTGGAAGTGGGCCGGTCTTTGGCAAAAAGATCATGGTTATGCAGACTAGTCCTAGACCACCGAAGGGAGAAACGAAAGCTCATTGTGTAAATCAAGGAATTGAAGGAAGCAACGTAACAGCTAGAACAAGAAATGAACAATCCTTCGGAGAACAGCAGCCTAAACCAACAACCAAGTGTAGAGACGAGGGAGCTAAAAGAAGGAATCCCTTAAGATGAGTCAATGAGGAAAGCACCAGAAGGTAATGTGCAGGTACTGCAACTGGTAGTGGAGATCATCAACTGGAACGAGACCATTGAGACTAAAGCGGTTAACCAGATGGTACTGGGTAAGTTCGCAATCAACGAAGTGGGCGTACCAGTACGCCATTACAATGGAATGAGAATACGCAATGACAGCAACCAAGTACTGGACCCAACCAAAACGATGGAGGAGAACCAAATCAGTAACCACGCACACTTGAGGATAGACTTTAAACAGGTGCGCAATGCTAACAAACAGAAGAAGCAGAAACTAGTACCAAAGAACCATAAGCCACCCGACAAACGTACTTAAGGAGGACCGGTCATGAGATAACTTCCCGAACTGCTATCCGACGACGAATAGTTAGAAGCTGAAGACCAAGAGGAA
>PVBE010164141.1_pt1 | contig 12498 bp, 11 predicted proteins | sample 1631181 | NCBI WGS metagenome assembly PVBE01 (sample SAMN08397723, study PRJNA350692) | Marine metagenome, whole genome shotgun sequencing project. | isolation source: water | place: Pacific Ocean | collected 2012-04 | reverse complement strand
TGTTTTTATCGAAGCGGTTTATCTTACCCGACCGTGCTGTATCCGCCACTAACGGAAACGATCTGGCCGGTGATCCAACTGGCCCCGGCGGAAGCAAGAAAAGCGATGGCCGGGGCAACATCGCCGGGCTGGCCGATGCGGCCGCTGGGATAGTTGCGCACGATCTTGGGCATATTCTTTTCCAGCCAGGCCTTGTCGCTGTGGCCGGTCTCGACCAGGCCGAGGGCGATCGCGTTGACGGTGATGGCGTTGCGGCCGAGTTCCTTCGCCAACGACTTGGTCAGCGCCAAGACCCCGCCGCGCGAGGCCGCGGTAACGGCGAGACGGGCCTCGCCGACCCGGGCGGAATCGCCGGCCAGGCTGATGATCCGGCCGCCGCCTTGGGCGATCATGCGCGGCGCGGCGGCATGGCAGCAGTGAATGACGCCATAGAGGCCGACATCGATCTGGCGATGCCAGTCCTCGGGCGTCGTCTCGACGAACCGCTTCGGCTAGACGAAGCCGGCGTTGTTGACCAGAACATCGAGCCGGTCGAAATCGCCGACGATGGCGTCGATCATGGCTACTACCGCGTCGTAGTCGGTGACGTCGCCCGGATAGGCCCGCGCCGAACCGCCTTCGACCTCGATCTCTTCGACCAAGTCCCGCGCCGCCGCTTCGGAGCTGTGGTAGTTGATCGCCACCGTCGCACCTTTGTCCACCAGCGCCAGCGCGATCTCGCGGCCGACGCCGTGAGCACCGCCGGTGACCAGCGCTATTCTTCCTTCCAAGCCGAGATTCATGGCTGCTCCTTCATGCTTTCGTTTCGGCCCGTTCGATCAGCCGGAAGAGCCGCTCCGGCGTCACCGGAATCTCGGTGACCTCGACGCCCAAGGGCGCCAGCGCGTCCGAGATCGCGTTGGCGACCGCCGCCGGCGCACCGATGGTGCCACCTTCGCCGATGCCGCGAAAGCCGCCGATGTTCTCGGGCGGCTCGGCTTCGACGTGGATCACCTCGATGCCTGGAATTTCGACCGCCGAGGGCACCACGTAGTCGACCAGGCTCGCGGTCAGGATCTGGCCTTGCGCATCGTGCACCACTTCTTCGAAGAGGGCAGCCCCGATGCCCTGGGCGACGCCGCCGTGGACCTGACCGTCGGCTATACCCGGGTTGATGATACGGCCGCAATCGTCGGCGACCAGATAGCGCCGCACGGCGACCTGATAGGTCTCGGGGTCGATCTCCACGACCGCGAGGTGGGTCGCCGGCGTGGTGGTGCCGAGATAAGGATCGTAGAGCCGGCTCGCCTCCAGATTGAGGTTTTCCCTGACCTCCCGCCCGAGCCGCCCCATCTCGGAATAGACCGCCCGGGCGAGTTGGCGGAAGTTCATCGAGCGGTCGGTGCCAGCGACCGAAACCACGCCACCGGCGATCTCGATATCGGCGGGCGCGGCCTCGAAGAGGTGGCTGGCGGCCTCGACGACTTTTTCCCTGAGCGCCCGCGCCGCCAGCACCGCCGCACCGCCGGCGAGCACGGTGCCGCGGCTGGCATAGCTGCCGGTACCGTGCGCGACCATGGCCGTGTCGCCCTGCACCACCTCGACATGCCCGACATCGACCCCCAGTTCCTCGGCGACGATTTGGGCCAGCGTCGTTCCCAGGCCCTGGCCCTGCGAGGCAGTGCCGAAGACGGCGGTAACGGCGCCGGTGGAATCGATGCGGACCGTGGCGCTTTCGGTGCCGGTGTTGATCGGCATGCCGGGAGCGGCCGAGATCCGCGAGCCGATCCCGGTCAGCTCGGCATAGCAGGCAATGCCGATGCCGAGCCAGCGGCCCTCGGCACGCGCCGCCGCCTGTTCCCGCCTAAAACCGTCATAGTCGAAGGCATCGCAAGCCTGGGTGAGGCAAGCCTCGAAGTCGGCATGGTCCCAGACGATGCCGGAGGCGGTCTTGTAGGGAAAGGCTTCCCGGGGCACCAGATTGCGTTGCCTGATTTCCTTCGGGTCCTGCCCGAGACGGCGCGCGGCCATGTCGAGCAGCCGCTCCATGACGAAGGTTGAAATCGGCCGGCCAACACCACGGTACGGGCCGGTCGGCGGCTTCGAGGTGGCGACGGCCCGGACCCCGGCCCGATAGTTCGCCACCTGGTAGGGCCCCGGTAGGAAGCTGATCACCTGCACCGGCTCCAGCGCCGCGGTCCAGGGATAGATCGAATAGGCGCCGATATCGCCGACGACGTCGGCTTGCAAGCCGAGGATACGGCCCGCCTCGTCGAGGCCGAGTTCCGCGTCCACGATCTCGTCGAAGGCCTGGCTGGTCGACATCAAATCTTCCAGCCGATCGCTGGTCCACTTCACCGGCCGGCCGAGGCGCCGCGCCAGGACGCAGACCAGCGCCTCTTCCGGATAGAGCGAGGCCTTGCCACCGAAGCCGCCGCCGACATCGGGGGCGACGACGCGGAGCCGGCTGCCCGGCAGATCCAGGATCTCGACCAGGGCATCGCGAACGATGCCGGTTACTTGGCTGGCAGAATAAAGCGTCAGCGCGTCGCGGCCTCGATCGTAATCGGCGAGGTAGGCGCGGTTTTCAATCGCCACCGGGGTCTTCCGGCGCACCCGAAAGTGGCCACCGACCCGGACCGAGGCCGCCGCCAGCGCCGCCTCGACGTCGCCCGCTTCGAATTCCCGCGCGACGATGACGTTGCTGCCGGCCGCCTCGTGCAGAAGCGGCGCGTCGGCCGCCGCGGCGGCCTCGGCGTCGACGACGTGGGGCAGCGGCTCGTAGGTAATCGCGATCCGCTCGGCCGCGTCCTCGGCGAGATAGCGGCTCTCCGCCAGCACCGCGACCACCGCCTCGCCGACGTAGCGGGTCTTGTCGCCGGCCAGGATGGGCATCGCCGTCGCGTGATAGCCCCGCATCCGGGAGGCGGCGCGGATCGGCCGCACCGCATCCTCGATATCGGCGGCCGTGACGACGGCATGGACGCCTGCCATCCCCATGGCGGCGGCGGAATCGATGCCGGTGATGCGGGCATGGGAATGCTCGCTCCGCCGCAGCGCGAGATGCAACGTGCCCGGCAGGCGGCGATCGTCGACGAAAGCGCCGTTGCCGGTCAACAGGCGCGGATCTTCGAGCCTCTGGACACGAGCACCGATCAGGCCTGGGCGTATCTCAGCCGTCATCCGAGGCCTCCGCCCGCCGTGCCGCCGCGACCCGGATGGCCCGGACGATATGCTCGTAGCCAGTACAACGACAAAGATTGCCGGAAAGCCCCTCGCGGATCTCCGCGTCGCTCGCCAGCGGATATTTCGCCAACAGGTCGAACCCGGTCATCAGCATGCCGGGGGTGCAGAAACCGCACTGCAGGGCATGCTGCTCGCGGAAGGCCTGTTGCAGCGGGTCCAGCGCATCGACCCGGCCCAGACCCTCCACCGTCTCGATTCGGGCGCCGTCGGCCTGTACCGCGAAGGTGAGGCAAGCGCGGACGCTGTCTCCGTCGAGAATGACGGTGCAGGCACCGCAAACGCCGTGTTCGCAGCCGACATGGGTGCCCGTCAGACCCAATTCCTCGCGCAGGAAATCGACCAGCAACAAACGGCCCTCGACCAAGCGCTCGTGGACGGTGCCGTTGACGACGACCCGAATGGCGTGGCGCCCGGTCATGGCCTCTCCCCTCGCGCCCGCCGCCCCGCCGCCGCCAAGGCGCGGCCGGCCAGGACGCCGACCAGATGGCGGCGATAGTCGGCCGAGGCGTGCAGGTCGTCGTTGGGTGTGACCGCCGCTCGGGCCGCGTCCGCCGCCGCCTTCATCGACCCCGGGTCGAGCGCCCGGTCCCGAAGCAGCATCTCGGCGGCATCGACGCGCAGCGGGGTCTCGCCCGCCCCGGTGACGGCGAGGCGCGCCTCATGGACCCGATCGCCGTCGAGACGAATCGTCGCCGCGACGGCGGCGAGGGCGAAATCGCCGGCCCGGCGCGACACCTCCTCGAAGCCCCAGCCGGTGCCGGGCGGCAAGGCGGGCAGGCCGATCTCGGTGACGATCTCGGCTTCCGCCAGCGCCGTCGTCAAGGCGCCCTGGAAGAACGCCTCGGCCGGAATCGTCCGCTCGCCCGCGCCACCCACCACCTTGATCCCGGCCTCCAGTAACACCGCCATCAAGGGTAGCTCGGCCGCCGGGTCGGCATGGGCCAGGCTGCCGCCGATGGTGCCCCGGTTGCGCACCGCTAGGTGGCCGACGTGGCGCATCGCGGCGGCCAGGACCGGAAACCGCGCCGCCACCAGGGCCGAGGTCTCCAGCGCGTGGTGGCGGGCCAGGGCACCGATGCGGAGGCCATCGCCGTCGGCTTCGACGAAATCGAGGTCAGGTAAGCGGTTGATGTCGACCAGGACGGCGGGGCCGAGCAGCCGGAAGTTCAACATCGCCACCAGGCTCTGCCCCCCGGCCAGCAGCTTGGCATCGCCGTCGCCCTCGACCAGCGCCTCGATCGCCTGCGTAAGGTCGGTGGCGGCGACGTATTCGAACGGCGGTGGCTTCATGCGCCCGTCCCTGCCCTCCCGTCCGCTAACCCCTGAGCGCCCTGATCTGCGCGTTGTAGCCACGTGAATCGACCGCCACGTCGAGCAACCGGGGGCCCCTCTCAACGGCGGCGGCCCCGAGCGCCGGCCCTAGCGCGTCGGGCTCGTCGACCCGCCAGGCCGAAAGACCGAAGCCACGCGCGATCGCCGCGAAGTCGGGCCGGCTCCAGGACATGCCGATGTCAGGCAACTGGCGCTCCTCGCGTTTGATGTCGATCAGGGACAGGCGCCCGTCGTTGAAAACGACGACGGTGAGATTGGCGGCCGCCTCGGCGGCGGTCTTGAGCTCGCCCAAGCACATCAGCAAGCCACCATCGCCGGTCATCGCGATGGCGCCACGGGCGGGATCGTGCAGCGCCGCCGCCAGCGCCGCCGGCAGGGCGAAGCCCATGGTGGCGAGGCCGTTCGAGATCAACAGATCGAGCGGTTCGGCCGCCGGCCAGAAGGCGCAAGCCGAAAACATGTGCGCGCCCGCGTCGACCGCCAACCTGGGGCCGGCATCGAAACTCTCCGCCACCGCCCGCACCACCCGCGCCGAGGAAAGGCCCTGGCCATCCCCGACCGCCATGCCGTCGAGGAATTGCTGGCGATGGCCGGCGATTTCGTCCGGCCGCCAGTCGGAGGCGTCGGCGGCTTCGGCGAGCCGCTCCAGCGACGTTTCCAGCGGCCCGACGAGGCGTCCTTCCGGCACCATGTAGTGCGGCTCGTGCACCGTCTCGCAAAGGTCAAGAACCGGCGCCTCGTAAGACCAGGGCTTGCGGATCAGTTCGACCGGATCGAGACCGACCAGGACGATCAAATCGGCCTCGCGGACGCAAGCCTGCTCGATCGCACCACCGGTAAAGATACCGGCATAGCTCGGCGCCGCATCGGCGATGCAGCCTTTCGCCATGTAAGTGACCAAGGCCGGCGCGCCGAGGCGATCGACGAAATCCCGCAACGCCTTCGCGACCCGGGGCCGCGCCGCCTCCAGGCCGGCGACGACGACCGGACGACGGCTAGCGCCCAGCATCGCCTCGGCGTTTGCGACCTCTCCGGCGCTCGGTGCTTCCGGCGGCGGCGCAACATCGGCGGGGTCGTCGACCATTCGGTTCATCGCCGTCGAGGACGCCAGCAACACCGCGGGCCGACGCGGCGGTAGCAGCCCTTGTCCTAGCCAGCTTTCGAGGGTGCCCGGCTCCGGCGTCAAAAGACCGGCCCCACCGGCGGCGAGCAACGGTGCCACCAAGGCTGCCTGGTCGTAGGCCTGGTGGCTGACGTAGTCGAGCTCGCCGTCTTCGAAACCTTCCGCGATCAACAGCGTCGGCATTCGATCCAACGCCGCCGAGGCGAGGCCGTTGCTGGCCGAGGCCAGGCCCGGTCCCTTGGTGGTGAAGGCGACGCCCGGCGCCTCGGCCAGCAGGCCGGAAACGCCGGCCATGATCGCCGCCGCGTCCTCGCGGGCGGTAATCAGGGTATCGATGCCGTGGTCCCGCAACGCCGCGATCAAATCCAAGCTAGTGCCTCCGCCCGGCACGCCGAAGGCGCGCCGCGTCCCCGCCCGCGCCAACCGTGCCGCCAGCCAATCGACGAAGCGCCGCTCGGAGGCCATCGTCATGCCGCCAAGGTGAGGATCAAGTTCAACGCCCCGTCGACGGAAAGCCTGAAACCGGGCGGCATCACCAGGGTGGATTCCACTTCCTCGACGATCGCGGGGCCGGCGATCGTGGCCCCCGGCCGGAGCTTCGCCCGCTCGTAGACCGGGCTCTCGATGAAACCGTCGCCGAACCACACCGGACGGTGCCCGCCTGGCACCGGTGCGTCGGTGCTCGTGGCGGCGCGCTCGGCCAAGGCCTCGACTAGCGAGGATCTGGGCCCGACGACGGCCAGCCGCCATGACAGCAGCTCCACCGGCATCGCTTCGGTGCGGCCGTAGCGCCTTTCATAGGCGCGCGAGAAACTCTCCAGCAAGGCGGTGGCCTCGGATCGCCGGATCGTCTCCAGATCCACCGGTGCCTCGATTTCATAGCCTTGGCCCTTGTAGCGCATCATGGCGCTGAAGCGCCTGGTGACGAGGCCCTCCTCGACCCCGGCGCCGGCCACCAGGGCGGAAGCTTCGATGTCCATGCCTTCCAGCAATGCCGCGGCACGGGTGAAATCGAGGGCATCGACGGAGCTGGGCGCGGCGCGGGCGATCTCGAACGAGATCGACGATGCCAGCATGCCGATCGCCGAGGCGACACCGGCGCCGGTCGGGCAGATCAGCCGCTCGATGCCCATCTTGGCAGCCATCGCGCAAGCGTGCACCGGCCCGGCACCGCCGATCGCCAGCATGGCGAAACGGGTCGGGTCGAGCGCCCGCTCGATCGCATGGATGGTCGCCGCCTGGGCCATGTTGGCGGTTACCGTTTCATGCACGCCCCAGGCCGCCTCGGCCATGCCGATGCCCAAGGGCCCGGCCAAATGCTCGGTTACCGCCCGCTCGGCCGCGGCCCGGTCGAGCCGCATCCGCCCGCCCAGAAACGATGCCTCGTCGAGATAGCCGAGCAGAAGATCGCAGTCGGTCACGGTTGGAAGTTGGTTGCCCTGGCCGTAGCAGACCGGGCCGGGGTCGGCTCCGGCACTGTCGGGACCGACCTGCAACAGGCCGCGGCGGTCGACCCGCGCGATGGAACCACCACCGGCGCCGATCTCGATCATCTCGATGGCGGGAATTTGCAAGGGCAGGCCGCTGCCCTCGGCGAAGCGGGTCTCGCGCGCGACCTCGAAGCTGATCGTGCGTTCCGGCTCGCCGTCCGGGATCAGACAGGCCTTCGCCGTGGTCCCGCCCATGTCGAAACAGAGAATGTCGTCGATGTCCGCCAACTCGCCGAACAGGCGCGCCGCCTCGGCGCCCGCGGCCGGGCCCGACTGGACCAGACGGATCGGATAGCGGATGGCGACATCGGCACCGACACAGCGGCCGTCGGACAACACCATCAAGAGATCGCGGCGATAGCCCAGATCCCGCAAGGCCGCCACCAAACGCTCGACATAGTCGCGAAATATGGGGTGGACATAGGCGTTCGCGACCGTGGTCGAGGTCCGCTCGTATTCGCCGAGTTCCGGGCTGACGTCGGACGACAGCGAGACCGCGACGTCGGGCAAGTCACGCCCGAGCGCCAGGGCGACGCGACGCTCGTGATCGGAATTGAGGTAGGCGTGCAATAGACATACAGCGACCGAGGCGACACCGGCCTCGCGCAAGGCGGCAACGGCTCGATCCAGGCTCGGCTCGTCGAGCGGGAGCAGCACCGCGCCGCCGGCATCGATCCTCTCGGCCACCTCCAGGCGCAACGGACGCGGCACCAGCGGGCGCGGCATCTCGATGACGAGATTGAAAAGGTCGTAGCGCCATTCGCGGCCGATCTCGAGAACGTCGCGAAAGCCGGCCGTCGTGATCAGGCCGGTCCGAACGCCCTTACGCTCGATTAGCGCGTTGGCGACCAGCGTGGTGCCATGGATCACCGTGGCCAACCGGTCGGCGCCGATCCCGGCATCGGCCAAGGCCTGGCCAATACCCTGCAAAACCGCCCTGGAGGGGTCGTCCGGCGTGGTCAGCAATTTCTCCAGGATCATCTCGTCCGAGCGCTCGTCCCAGAGGACGACGTCGGTGAAGGTACCGCCGATATCGACGCCGACGCGCCAGGTGGCCTCAGCGGTCATGGCCGTAAATCTTGCGCGTTTCGCCCAGGCTGACGAGGCCGCTTTCGAGATCGGCGTCGATCGCTTCCGGGCTGCGTTCGCTGGCCTCGAACAAGCCACCGCCGCCGGGGGTCTGGAAAGTCACTTCGTCGCCCTCGGCCAGTTCGGTTCGCCCCTTCGACGGGATTACCTTGCCGTTCAACAGATCCAGGCCGGGCGCGCCGGGCAAGCCGCCGAGCAGCCCGCGCGGCGGGAAGCGAACCCGCTGGTGCTGGAAGGTCATGGTTATCGGGTCTGGGGACAGCGAGCGAAAACGCAGGCACTGCGCATTGCCGCCACGGTAGCGACCGCCGCCGCCGGTGTCCGGCACGAAACTCTTCTCGGCGACCAGCATCGGCACCTGGTGCTCGAATGCCTCGATCGGCTGGTTCGAAACATTGCTCGGAAAGCTGAGACAGCCGGGGCCATCACCGTGGGACCGGGCGCCGTGACCGCCGTTCATGAAGAACAACTTGTGAAAACTCTCGCCGTCTTCTGGCTGTCGTCCCGAGAAATAGACGTTCCACAAGGGCGAGCCCGACTCGGCGACGATCCGCTCGGGTAGCAGCGGCGCCAGGGCACCAAGAATCGCCGGCGGCACGTAATGGCCAGAAAGATGCCGGCCCCAGACAGGTGCTGGCGGCCTGGCGTTGAGCAGACAGCCCTCGGGCGCGGCGATGGAAATCGGTGCCAACGAGCCAGCGTTGTTGGGCGCCTCGGGGTCGAGCAGGCACTTCACCGCATAGCGGGCATAGGCCTGGGTGTAGTTGAGCACCACATTGATCGGCCAATGCACCTCGGGCGAGGTGCCGGCGAAATCCACGCTCAAGCGATCGTCCTCGATTTCGACGGCGCATTCGATCCGCAGGACCTGGTCGAATCCGTCGAAGTCGAAGCCGTCCCGGTAGACCCCGTCCGGCAGCGCCCCGATCGCCGCCCGCATGCTGGCCTCCGAGCGGGAAATGATCTCGTCGGCCACCGGCACCAGATCGTCTAGGCCTTCTTCGTCCATCATGGTCCGTAGCTTTTCGCGGCAATCCCGATAGGCGGCGAACTGCGCCCGGATATCGCCCAGGGTCTCGTCCGGCTGGCGCAGGTTCTCTCGCAGGAAATCGATTACCACCGGACTTTCCCGGCCTTCCTCGACGATCTTGCAGATCGGAATGCAGAGCCCCTCCTCGAAGCGATCGCGCGCCGTCGGAGAGGGGGCGCCGCCGATGTCGACTGTATGCGCCGTACTGGCGGCAAAGGCGATCAGCCGGTCGCCGCGAAAGATCGGATGCAGCATCGAAATGTCGTTCAAATGCCCGGTGCCGATCCAGGAATCGTTGGTGATGATGGTATCGCCCGGCTTCAGCCGATCGGCCGGAAAGCGCTCCAGAACAGCGGCCAAGGTGCGCGGCAGGGTGCCCATGAAGCTGGGTATGCTGCGCTTCGATTGGGTCAGCTGTCGGCCCTCGCCGTCGAACAGGCTGAAGGCCATATCGTAGTTGTCGCGCACGACGACGGAGAAGGCGGCCCGCACGAAGGTCTCGGCGACTTGGTCGACGATGCCGTCGAGACGACGCCAGATCAGGCCGAGCCGGATCGGCTCCAAGCCGGCGGAACTCACGATCGCTTCGCTTCAGTCATGGATCTCGGTCAGCCAATGGCGGTAGCGAGGTTCGCGCCCGCGCACGGCGTCGTCATAAGCGGTTTGCAAGCGTCGGGTGACCGGGCCGGGTACGCCCTCGCCGATCGGTTTCCGGTCGACCGACAGCAGCGGTATGATCTCCTGTCCGGTGCCGCAGTAGAACAGCTCGTCGCCCATATAGAGTTCGGTGCGGGTCAGGTCGCGCTCCTCGGTATCGATCCCAAGATCCCGCGCTATCTCCAGCAAGGTCGCTCGGGTCACGCTTTCGAGGATGCCCGCGTTGACCGTCGGTGTCGTCAAGCGGTCGTGGCGCAGCATGAAGATGCAGCCACCGGGCCCCTCGCTGACGGTGCCGTCCCGGTTCAGGATGATGCCGCCGTCGAAGCCGGCGCGCTTTGCCTCGAGGCCGACCAGCCGGCTGTTCAGGTAATTCGCCGTCGCCTTGATCCGGGGCGGACTGGCATCGTCGGCATTGCGCCGCCAACTGGCGACCATGAAGTGTTTGCCGGTCAGATAAGCCTCCGCCCGCGGCCGGCGGCGGCAGATCGCCGAGCTGCCGACCGGCTCGGTGGCGGCCATGTCACCCCAGTCGTCGACATAGGCCTGCAGGCGGATATAGCAATCCTCGCGCATCTCGTTGGCCCTGAGGACGCGAATTATCTGCTCGGCGAACTCGGCCTCGCTCGGCGGCTCGGCCAACTCGATCAACCGCATACCGAAGCGCATCCGCTCCAAATGCACGTCGACGCGAAAGACGTAGAGCTGGCCATCGGCCTCGTTCCAGTAGCCGCGAAGGCCCTCGAAGATGGTGACGGCGAAGGTCAAGGCGGGCGCCATGATCGAAATTTTCGCTTCGGAAAACGGCACCACCTCGCCGTCCATGATCGCGAACTCGGGCCGGTCGGCGGGCCGGGGCAATTCTCTTGATTTCGTCATGCTGCGCCGAGCCTGACCAGATCCGGCGCTTGCGTCAAGGTGCCCGAGGTCATGGCTTACACACCAATGAAGTGGTTGTCATCGAAATCGGCCCGCTTCAGGATGTGTGGTCAGGTTTCCCTGGAATCGTGACGATTTGGACCATGCCGAACGCTCGAAGAAAGCGGGGCGAAGCGAGAAGCGCAAAACAAACAAATACCGAACAGGAGGCTATCATGAACCAAGTGTTTCGGATTGCGTTGAGGCGGGTCGCCCTGGTGGCGATGGCATTGTCCATCGGCTCGTCAGCCTCGGCGGAGGGCATACCGAAGAAGCTCGTCTTCTCCAGCTACGATTTCGGCAGCGCCGGTTTCGCGCAGGCTTCGGGTGTCGCGAATGCGCTGAAGAAGAAATACGGCTCGCGGATCCGCATCGTCCCCTCGGGGACCAGCATCGGTCGGATCCTGCCGTTGACGCAGGGCAAGGTCGACTATGCCTTCCTCGCCTCCGGCACCATGTTCGCGTCCGAAGGCACCTACGATTTCGCCAGCCAGCAATGGGGCCCGCAAGACCTTCGCATCGTGCTGGCACCGCCCGCTGCGACCGGAATGGTGACGCTGGGCGATTCGAAGTTCAAGCAAGGCACCGAACTCAAGGGCATCCGGCTCGGCTACGTCAAGGGCAACCCCTCGGTCAACGTCAAGAACGACGCCATGCTGGCCTTCGGCGGGCTGACGCGAGACGACATCACCCCGGTCTGGTTCGGCGGCTACGGCGTCATGAAGACGGCCCTGCTGACCGACAAGATCGACGCCTTCCTGGCCGCGCCGACATCGGGCTTCAGCCGCGAGATCGAGGCCTCGCCGAATGGCATCGGCTGGGTCCAGTTCGATCCCGGCAATGCCGAAGCCTGGAAGAAGATGACCAAGATCGCGCCGATGTACGCACCGCTTCGGGGCACCGAGGGCGCCGGCATGTCGCCGGAGAAGCCGCTCGATATCCTCTCCTTCCGTTACCCGATGATGGTGACCTACGCGAACCGGAGCGACGACGAGGTCTACGCCATGATCAAGGCGATGGACGAATCCTTCGACCTCTACAAGGACGTCTCCTCGGCCGCCAAGAACTGGGCGATCAAGCTTTCGGGCGCGCCGCCGGCCGAGGCCGCCTGGCATCCGGCAGCGGTCCGCTATCTGAAGGAAAAAGGCGTCTGAACCGCGGAAGCGGAGGCCTGGAACCAGGCCCGCCTGGCCCGCCACGCGAAAGTGATCGAGACCTGGGATACAGCGATCGACGAATTCAACCTCTGGCGTGCCGCGGAGCGCAAGAAGGGCAACAAGATCAAGGCCGCCGACGCCTGGCCCGATTATTGGGCGGAGCAGCGCAAGAAAGCCGGCTTGGACTGAGATCCGACATCGAAATCGGATCACGACGACCGAGTAGGCCGATTTGAGAAGGCGGCCCTCGAGTTTGGGCCGCCTTTTCCCTCCGCCGATCCGGCGACACACCCGAAATCCGGCCTCAGCATGGTGAGCGTCGTGATCCGATCCGAACTTCCACGGCCAGCTATCCGAGGAAAGCGACGACAGGCAATCGGGGAAGGCGATTATGCCCAGTGAGACTACCCAGTCCGACGACGACCGACTCCGGGACAAACTGGGATCCTTTCAGGAGCCGGGTGGTGAGCGGCTCTC
>PVBE012101006.1_pt1 | contig 12499 bp, 10 predicted proteins | sample 1631181 | NCBI WGS metagenome assembly PVBE01 (sample SAMN08397723, study PRJNA350692) | Marine metagenome, whole genome shotgun sequencing project. | isolation source: water | place: Pacific Ocean | collected 2012-04 | reverse complement strand
TTTTCAAAAACCACATCCGCCCCCTCCACCCGGGTCGGTTTCTTGACCGAAGAACCGAGCACGAGAACCATCGTTTCGCGCAAACCGACCAGGCACTCTCCGGATGACAAGGAAACCGTCTCGTTTCCAACGGTGAGAATATCAAGGTTCCCGTCCGGAAGCCGGACGAAAACCTCACCGCGGTCGAGAACAAGGCTGGTTCCCTCACCCACCGTCAGGGAAGACTGTTGGTTCAGCACAATCCGCCCTTCCGAAGTCTGCCTGGAGTGCAGCCGGAAAAAGGCAACACTGTCCCTGCGGGTAACAATACGGGCACCCGAAGAAAGCCTCATTCCGGGTCGGAGAGCTTCCCAGCCGCCATCGCGGTATACCTGGACCTGCCCTTCAACCTCCGCAACCTGGAGTTCGACCGACTCGTCCAGCCGCTCCCAGATTACGAACCCCCCACCTGTAAGCACCGCCAGAAGAACAGCGGCAGCAAGGGAAACAACACGCCAACGGCCAAAACGCTTCCGGGGCTGAAGGAGAATCCGCTCGACACGCTGGGAATGTTCCTCGCTCATCGCGGCCACCGTACGGTCCCGTCTTCCCCCGGCGGTTTCAATTGCGGGGAGAGACTTCAGATCGGAAATCACCGAGGCCTCCCGGTCTGCCTCCGCATGGCAGGCTGGGCACCCGGACAGATGCTGTTCGAGCGAGCGCTTGGCCTCCACATCCAGATCCCCAAGGGTCCAGGAAGGGATCAGTTCATTGGCTTTCTTGCACTTCATGATCGATTCCATATCTCCAAGCCGTTACCCGTCATTTGCCGACCGCCGCTCTCTCGAAGCCCCCATGATCTCCGCCAAGTCCCGAAGCGCTTCATGTACCCGGAATTTCACCGTCCCCACCGGAGCCCCGACCACCTGGGAAATCTCCTGGTAGGGAAGTTCCGAATAGAGCCGCAGGACGAGCGCTTCGCGCTTCGCCGGCGCAAGATGGCCCAGGGCGCGAACCGCATCCGCCTTCAACTCCGACCGCTCCACACGAGAGGAGGGGGAGATCTCCTTTCCGCGGAGGACCTCTTTGAATTCGATCACCCGGCCTTCACTGTCGGACGCGGGGGCCTCCAGGGAAACCTCTCGATGACGTTTCTTCGCCTTCAGGTGGTCCAGGCAGAGATTCCGGGCGATGGTAAAAATCCAGGTTCCCACGGAAGCCTCCGGCCGGAAATCAGCCAGATTCCGGAGTACCCGGACGAAGGTTTCCTGGAATAAATCCTCCGCGAGATTCCTTTCCCCTACGTACCGATGGATAAAATTGATGAGCGGCTTTTCCAGGCGCTCCACCAGGTCCCGGTAGGCCTTTTCCTCCCCCCGGGCGCATCGGGTCAGCAGTTCGGTCTCAATATGCATGTTTTTTCCAGAGCCTCTCAAGGCTTCCTCCTCTCTAACGCATTCCCCGGTGAGGGGTTGGGTCGGTTTTTCGAATGAAATCGGCTCTTCTTGCCGAAAGATTCCTGGGGATTCTCACGTCTTTTTATTAGGGTAATTTTTATGGGTCGAAAAAAAATGCAGGGTCGAATCAGCGAGATCGATGTCCGGAGAGAGGACAGCGACCTCATCGCCCGCTGTAATGACGGCGATATGGAGGCCTTTGAGGCCCTCACCGCCAAGTATTCCAATCTAGCTGCTTCCATTGCCTACAATATCATCGGCGATGTACACGTCGCAGGAGACATCACGCAGGAAACCTTTTTGAAAGTTTACCGGAATCTCTACGCGCTGGAGGATCCGAAACGGTTCAAGGGGTGGTTCTGCTCAATCGTCCGGACCACCTGTGTTGACTGGCTGCGAAAGGAACGGTTCCATACCGCATCCCTGGACAAGATCACCGAAGATGGAATGGAGCCCGAAGGGGAAATCATCGGGGGCGTATTCAAACAGACATCCACGGAAGTGGAGGAACTTCGGGAGAAGGTCCTCGCAACGATCAACCAACTTCCGAAAATCTACCAGCAGATCATCCTCCTGCGCCATCTGAGGAGGATGAGTTACCGTGAAATGAGTGATTTCCTCGGCCTCCCGGTTGCCACAATTGAGTCGCGACTCTACCGGGCCCGGTTGATGCTGAAGGAAAAACTGCAGGATTTATATTTCTCCTGAAACGGAGCCTGATTATATATGGAAGGGGACTCCATGGGCTGCAGCGAAGACAAGACGATTCTTCTCTCGAAGTACGTCGACAACGAGTTGACCGACGAGGAACGGCAGCAGATTGAAGACCACCTGGGCGGGTGCGAGAACTGCCGGGAACTGCTCTCCATCTTCATGCGCAACGAAAGCATCCTGTCGAATGCACTCGCCACGGGGATCTACCGGGATGAGATTGTCCAAAAGGTCATGAACCGGATCGAGGATCCGCCCGAAGTCGAACCGGCCGACGAGTCCCGCTGGGAAGCGATGGTCGGTCTGGGCCGGGAGAGACCCTGGATTCCGCTCAGCGCGGCGGCCATGATCCTGGTGGGACTGGTTCTCTTCCTATCCCGGTCCTTCAACGGGCAGGAGGATGCCCTGCAGGAACGGATCAGCCACTTGGAAAGTTCCGTTCAGAATTACCAGAAAACCCTCTCTGACCAGGGAACGAGCCAGCAGCGGGAATCCGAAGCCCTCCTTTCCCGCCTGGAACAACTCGACCAGGAACTGGTCCGTGAACGGACCCAGACCGCTTCCGAAGATATTCCCGGAAATTCCACCGCGGCATTCTTCTATGACTCGGTGGGTGTCACGGCCAGTTTCGACCAGAAAAAAAAGTACCTCTCTTTTGATGTGCACCGGTCTGATGACGGGGGAAAAACGTGGTTCCGGAAAAAGGCGGGGTTGCCCCGGCCCACCTACGAGGATCCCTCCGTCCATCCGGGAAAATTCTACTTCTATAAATTCATCGCCTGGACCCAGGACAAGAACCGGGTTGAGTCGGTCCCGGTCCGGCTGCAGGCACCCGCGCTCAACCGCCTGGACGCCTCTCAATGCTTCCGGATCCGATGTACGGAAACCGGTCCCCAGCTCAATGTTGCCACCTTCGCGGTGACCCGGATGCTTGATGGGGAACCGTTGACCTATCACTTTACCGTGGAACTCGGGCAGAAACTGGGCCGGATCGTACACACCCCCCGGGGAGAAGTGGACTTCTCCACGGGACTGACTTTCAACAAAGTGGAGATGGGAGACCAGACACTGAAGGTCACCTTTGCCTGGCCAAAGTTCGACCCCGAAACGGGGGCCCCGATTTGGCGTACGGCGGGTCAACAGGATTACGAACTCCGCGATCAGATCCTGAGCATCCGGGAAAACCGGCGCGCGGTTCTGGAAGCCTCGACCGGCAAGAGCCTGAAGGTGTGGAGGGACGGAGAGATCCTGATCCCTCTTCCGTAAGGGGCGGAAACCGGCTTCCGCCTTCATGCGCTTTTCTGCCTCCGTGCTGGACCGGAGGGGGCAGAAACGCTACAGTCTCCTCCAAATGATCGACCAGATTCGAAATTTCTGCATCGTGGCCCACATTGATCACGGAAAATCGACCCTGGCTGACCGGCTTCTGGAACTGACCGGAACGGTCAGTGAACGGAAGATTCGCGAACAGTTTCTCGATTCGAATGAATTGGAGCGGGAACGGGGAATCACCATCAAAGCCAAGGCGGTTGCGATGGAGTGGGAGGGGTACCAGCTCAACCTCATCGACACCCCGGGTCACGTCGATTTTTCCTATGAAGTCTCCCGTTCCCTGGCGGCCTGCGAGGGAGCGGTCCTCCTGGTGGACTGTACCCAGGGCGTGCAGGCGCAAACCGTAGCCAATACACTCCTCGCCCTCGAAAACAACCTCGATATTATTCCCTCACTCAACAAGATCGACCTGCCCTCTGCACAGATTGAGGAATCGATCCTGGAAATGGAAAGTTCCCTGGGTGTTAAAGCGGATGAAATCCTGCAGGTAAGCGGAAAAACCGGCAATGGAGCGGAAGCCCTTCTGAGGCACGTCATCGAGCACGTCCAGCCCCCCAAGGGAAACCCGGAAGCCTCCCTCCGTGCGCTGATCTTCGATTCGGAATACGATGACTACCGTGGTGTCATCGTCTATATCCGGCTCCTGGACGGAACCCTTCAGAAAGGGGACAAGGTCCGCTTCGTGGGAACCGACCGCGAAGCGGACGTGGAAGAGGTGGGTGTCTTCCGCCCGAAACCCGAAAAAATCAAATCCTTGAGCGCCGGACAAGTCGGATACATCATGGCCAACATACGGTCAATCCGGGATGTCCGGGTCGGAGACACGATCGTTGCCCGCGAGAACCTGGATGCAGAACCTCTTCCCGGGTACAAGGACCCCGTTCCGATGGTCTTCTGCGGGTTTTACCCGACAGGGGAAACGGATTACGAAACATTGAAAAAGGCCCTCGAACGCCTCTCCCTGAACGATTCCTCATTTACGTTCCAGCCCGAGACAAGCGAGGCCCTCGGATTCGGTTACCGGTGCGGCTTTCTCGGACTTCTCCACATGGAGATCATCCAGGAACGTCTGGAACGTGAGGAGCAGGTCCAACTGATCCAGACCGCGCCCAACGTCACCTACGAGGTCGTCACCAACCGGGGGGAAGTCATCCTGATCGACAACCCGGCAAAACTTCCCGAGGATGGCCTGATCACGGAATGGAGAGAGCCGCTTGCCCTGGCAAAGATCATCGTCCCGACGGAATTCATCGGCAATGTCATGGCCCTGTGCGAGGACCGGCGTGGGGATTATGTCCGCACCACCTACATCAGCCCGATCCGGGTGATTCTCGAGTACCACCTCCCCTTTTCTGAAATCGTCTTCGACTTCTACGACAAATTGAAGTCGGGAACACGGGGATACGGAACGCTCGACTACACCATTGAACGATATCAACCCGCGGAGCTCTGCCGCCTGCGCATTCTTGTGGGGGGAATCGAGGTTGACGCACTCTCCACCATCGTTGCCCGGAAGTTCGCAGAGAGAAAAGGGCGTGCCATCCTGCGGATTCTCCGGAAGGAGATTCCCCGGCACATGTTCGAGGTGGCCCTGCAGGCCTCGATTGGAAAGAAGGTCATTGCCCGCGAAGACATCAAGGCGCTTGCCAAGAACGTCACTGCAAAATGCTACGGAGGCGACATCTCTCGAAAACGAAAATTATGGGAAAAACAGAAGGAAGGAAAGAAGCGGATGAAGGCGGTGGGAAGAGTGGAAATCCCACAGGGGGCCTTCATGGCGGTACTGAGGAGCAGCGAGGGGGAGTAGACCAGGAGCGAAAATCGACCGCCCTGGCGCTTCTCGTTCTGATGACCGTCGTGCCCGTTCTGGCGATCTACAAGGGCATCGACGAGTCGGACCTTCGTTTCCTCTTGAGCGGGGGAATCCTTCTCGCCCTCTTCCTCCCCACCTGTTGGATGTATTGGATCGGGTCCCGCTTGTCCCATTCCTTCGCCGCCTACGCGGCCGGGGTCGGTATCTTCGGCACCCTTCTCTACTCCATCCGGGAAGGCGGCGGAACTGCATTCCTCTTCATGGTTCCCTTTGGAATCGCGGAATACCTTCTCTACCGGTTGCACCAGAAGGGGGCTCCGAAAAAGGAGGAAAAGACCGAATCCGCCCAAGTCACCGTCGGCTTCTGGTTAAAGGAAAACGTGGAAGCGATCGTCATCGCCTTTGTCATGGCGCTGGTCATCCGCTGCTTTTTCATCGAAGTCTTCAAGATCCCCTCGAGTTCGATGGAGCCGACGCTTCTGGGAGATGCCCATCAGGGTTGTGCATTCCGGCACAACCACGGGAAATGGGCGGAAGGGGACCGGATCATGGTGATGAAGTACAATTACCTTTTCGAGGATATCCAACGGTACGACGTGGTCGTCTTCAAATTCCCACTCGAACTCTCCCGTAATTTCATCAAGCGGGTCGTCGGCCTTCCGAATGAGGAAGGTTTCATCCACGGGGGAAACTGGTTTGTACGCAAAGCCGGAGGAGAGGAGTCCCGGTATCAATTCGCACGCAAGCCGGTGCGTACCCAGAAGAGTATCTGGATCGAACCCGCATCCTCCGGATCCTGGTTCCAAAACCGCGAAAAATTCCTCCACCACTGGTGGACGGATTCGAAGACCCCATTCGAAGTCTCCGAAGGGGCGCTGATCACCTACGAAAAGAAAATCCGGTTCCACCTGGAAGACCGGCTGAAAGACACGGCAGAACGTTACGTGGGGGACGTGATGATCGGCTTCCACATCACCCCCTCTCCCGGATCCACCACGCAGGCCTACATCGGGAATGAGCTGGGCGAGTTCACACTCACAATCGGGGAAAACGGATCCGAAATTCTCTACCGCCAGGGACCGGAGGAGAAGAGTCTCTCTCTTCCGAAGGCGACCGTCCCTCCCGGAAAAAGCTCCCAGGTTCAATTTTCCGTCTTCGATGGCCAGGCGTTGCTTATATTGAATGACCAGGTTTTCGCCCCCCTGATTGCGAAAACCTACTACACGGACCGTTTTCCCACCCCCCCGGCGGAAGGCGCCTCTCTCTCTTTTGAAACCTCCGGGAAATCCGTCCTTCGCGACCTCCGTGTAGGAAGGGACCTCTATTACCATGGGAGGCCGGAAGGAAACTTTGTCGACGGGAGGGATGGCGTTGTAAAAACAGGACCCGATGACTACATCATGTTCGGGGACAACGTAACGAACAGCCATGACAGCCGTCTCTGGAAAAAATACACCTATCACCTGAAAGACGGGAGCCTCGTGATTTGTGAAGGGGCCGCGGACAAGTCAGGATTGGGGGATGAGGACACGCACGCAAGAGTCGCATTCCAGGAGAGGCACGGACTCGGGGAGCCCCCCGATTATTATATTTCGGCAGACTGGCGGGGGCATGAACGGGCCTTCCAGGAGGAGGACCTCGACCCCGGCCACGCGGCCCCGGTGGAAGAAAATTTCATCACCGTGACCCGGAAACATATCGTGGGAAAGGCATTCTGGGTGTGGTGGCCGCCGGGCCGCTGGTTCCACATGATCCGTTGATCAGAAGTATTTCGTGAAGAGGAAAATTGCGGCGCTTCCCGCGACGAGAACAACCGTCAGGGCGGAGAAATTCTTCAATACCCGGCGCGCGATCCTTTTTGGATCATTCGACTTGCAGACTTCCAACACCAGCAGGGCCACCAGCGTCACCGGGATATAGAGCAGCATTTCCCAGATCGAACTCATGCGGGCTCCCCTTCCCCTCCGGAAGCCGGGGCGTCACCGCCCGTTCGGGAACGGGAATCCAGGCAGTCCAGCATGATGACGATGTTCAGAAGTCCCGAGATGCAGATGTAAAGAAGCCCCGGGGAATAGAGGCCCAACGACATGTCCGGCCGTGGAAACGCTTTTACCGATCCCAGTAAATTCCCGAGCAAGGCGGTTATTCCGCTGCCAAACTGCCCGACAAAGTAAAAGGGGTTATCCTCGAAACCCACGGTGCGGAATCCGGTCAACCAGAGGCCGAAAACAAGGAGGAAGCCAAGCGTCCCGAAAAAGAAAAGGGCCTTCTTCCATTGCCCGAGGAACAGGTGCCCCCATCCGGGAACCAGCCATGCAAGGAGAAACGCCACCGCATGTTTGCGACGCCCTTCGGGAAACATCGACAGTCCCACGAGGAAGGTAATGACCACGCAGGCAAGTGTAAGCAGGAGAAGCATCGTCGGGCTCATATCACATCCGAAATTCGGTTCCAAGATACCTTTTCCGCACCACGGGATCGGAGATGATCTCCTCAGGCGTCCCGCTACGAAGGACCGTACCGCTGTCGATTATATGGGACCGCTCGGTAATCGCCAGCGTTTCCCGGACATTGTGGTCCGTGAGAAGCACCCCGATGTTCTGCGACTTGAGTTTCCGGATGAATCCCTGAAGTTCATTCACCGCGATGGGATCCACTCCGCTGAAGGGTTCGTCGAGAAGAACGATGGAAGGAGAAGTCAACATCGCCCGGCAAATTTCGAGACGCCTCATTTCCCCTCCGGAAAGGGTGTACGCCTTCTGCCCCGCCAGGTGGGCCAGCCCGTATTCCTTCAACATCGAGGAGGCTATTTCCTTGCGTTCCGGCTTCGCCTTCCTGGTTGTCTCCAGGATCGCCAACAGGTTTTCCTCCACGCTGAGCCGCTGGAAGACCGAAGGCTCCTGCGGGAGAAACCCCATTCCAAGACGGGAGCGCCGGTAGATGGGAAGATGTGTCACTTCCCGCCCGTCAAACCGGACCACGCCGCTTTCCGGACGTACGAGGCCGATCACCATCCGGAAGGTCGTTGTTTTCCCGGCCCCGTTGCGACCGAGAAGCCCCACGATCTCCCCACGGTCCACCGAAAGGGAGATCCCGTTGACCACTTTCCGGCGGCCGTATATTTTGGTGACGTTTTCGACTTCAAGAAGAGGCATCGGAGTGCAGAGGCTACCATAAATCAGGTTGGGCACCAACTACATCGACGGTGCACCCCATTTCGAGAGACCGGCTGGATTTACCCGACAGTTGCCAGCGAGGAAGGAGAACGGTACCGGCGGTTTACCAGGTCGGCCAATCCGGAAGCGCCTTCCAGGCCCGGGCACCGCTGCACGAGAGAAAAAGCGTCCTCCCGTGCCCATCCAAGTAGATCCACGTCCAGAACCGGGTTGGCGGCACGAAACCCAGGATCTCCGCTCTGCCGGGTTCCCAACATTTCGCCCGGTCCGCGTATGGACAGGTCGGCTTCGGCAATCCGGAATCCATCCGAAGTGGACACGAACGCATCCAGCCGTTCCCGCGCAACCTCGCCTGGATTTTCAGCCAGAACCAGGCAGTAAGACACGTGCGGACCACGGCCAATCCGCCCCCGCAACTGGTGGAGTTGTGACAGGCCGTACCTTTCGGCATTTCCGACCACCATCACGGATGCATTCGGAACGTCGATTCCGACCTCCACGACAATCGTGGAAACCAGGATCGAAACATGCCCGGTCCGGAACGATTCCATCACCCGTTCCTTTTCCTCCCCCTTCATGCGCCCGTGAAGGAGGGCCACTTCAAACTCGGAAAAGATGCCGCGAAGTTGCTCCACCATCGAACTGGCAGACTTCGCCGCGATCTTGTCGGAATCATCCACCAGGGGATAGACAAAGAAGGCCTGCCGGCCTTCGGCCATTTTGGCACGGACAAACTCAAAGATATCTTCCTCCCTTTTCCGGAGAGTCACCACCGGTTTTCGCCCGGGAGGAAGTTCATCGAGAACGGAAACGTCCAGATCCCCATATACGGTGAGAGATAACGTCCGGGGAATGGGGGTTGCCGTCATGACCAGCGAATGGGGCTGATCCCCCTTGCCGCGCATGCCGGAGCGTTGAATCACCCCGAATTTCTGCTGTTCATCAATCACGACGACGGCGAGTTTCCGGAAAGCGACCTCTTTTTCCAGGACCGCGTGTGTTCCGACAACCAGATCGATCTCTCCCCCTGCAATGGCCGAAAGCAATTCTTCCCGCTTCTTCTTCCTGAGCCCGCCGCTGAGAAAACCGACACGCACCCGGGAAGACCCGAGGAGACGCTGGAATGTCCGGAGATGTTGTTCCGCCAGGATTTCGGTAGGGGCCACGATCGCCGCCTGCGCCCGATTTCCCACGGCCGCAAGTAATGCGTAGAGCGCCATCACGGTCTTTCCCGATCCCACATCCCCCTGGAGAAGCCGGTTCATCGGCCACGTACCGGTGAGATCGGCACGGAGTTCGGAGATGACCCTCTCCTGCGCTGAAGTCAGTGTGAAGGGAAAGAGGGATTGAATCCGGAAATCGAGGGCACGGCCGATTCGAAGCGGCACTCCCGCGGCCGATTTCCGCCGCCCCCCCCTTCGCAGGCAGAGATGAACCTGCAGGAGGAAGAACTCTTCATAGGCCATTCTCCGCCTGGCCTCGGCATATTCCGCCGGAGAGTCGGGAAAATGCATGCGCCGGAGCGCTTCCCGGCGGCCCATCAATCCCCGCTGCTCCAGGATCTCCCCGGGAAGAATCTCCGCGACTTCCCCGCCCACTTCCTGGAGCACGCTGAAAATAAGTGCCCGGAACCCCCGTCCACCGAATGATTCCGGGACGGAATACGCAGGAACCATCCCGCGGGCGTGAAGCGAATCCTCTTCTCCCTCTCCCAGAATCTCGAACTCAACCGGTTGAATTTGAAGTTCCCGGAAGACTTGAACCTGGCCGGTCACAATCACCCGGTCCCCGGTACGAAAAAGATGTTTCAAATGGGGCTGGTTGAACCAGACCGCCGTAATAACACCACTGCCGTCCTTCAATTCCACCTCGAAGAGGTGCACGAATTTACGCGAGGTACGCCGCTCCCGGAAAGCAATCACCTTCCCGAGAATCGTGGCCGCCTCTCCCGGACGCACAGCGCGGACTGGACGAACCTCTCCCCGGTCGTAATGTTTCCGGGGATAGTAGGTAAGAAGATCGTGAAGGGTCTCAATTCCCACACGGGCGAGCGCGGCGGCCCGCTTGGGCCCGACTCCCTTGCGGTAGCGAACCGGGTCAAACAGGTTCACTCCGGGTCCCCGAGACGGTTGAGCGCCACGATCAGTTCCTCGAGGTCTTTCCCGTGGTAAATCGAACCAAGGCGAAAGGTTTCCACCTCTGCTGCAACACAGTCGATACACTTCCAACCGAGTTTTTCCAGGACCTCCGCCACACGGGGATCCTGGTCCAAAGCATCCTGAATGAGCATTTCGGCGGAATATTTGTCTCCCATCAGCCTCTCCTCTCTGCAGCGCTGATCCGGTTGATCAGACCGGGGGGAAGATGTTCCGATTCAGACAGGCGGCGCAAAACCCGGCTTCCCTCGGGATATCCGGGACCATACTCCTCAAGAAGGGCCTCTACAGCACGCGTCTTGAGCGCGTGGCTGTTCCCGGATGACGTCCCGAGACGGGAGACCAGGGCCATGCGGCCGATCGCAGCGACAAGGACCCGCTGGTCCTCCCGCTCGCGGTACGCAGGATGCGCGCGCAGTTCAAAAAGATGGTTGATGCACTGCTCGGCAAGAATCGAAAAAGGATCCCCTGGCTCTTCTATGGAACTGAACACCTCCGACAGGATTCGTGCGCTCGCAAGGTTCCGGGCATTCTTCAACAGGGTTTCGATGATCGATTTCCGTACTTCGCTGGTCGACGCCTCGTAGCGCGCAATTCGTGAAAGCGCCTCTCCCAGTTCGACAACATTTCCGGGTGCCCACACTTCCCGGTATTCCATCACCGCATCGTACTTTTCAAGAAGACGCCCCGTGGTCTTCTTGCACACACCCGGCGCCAGTTTTCCGGAACAGACAAGCCGGGCGATCCCCCCGATGACATCAGGAAGAAGATCGGTATACACTTCGGTCTGGGTTCCCAGGACGAAAAGCGTCCCGTCCTCCGTTTCCGACTTCGTCACGTCCGGACTGGGCAGGTTGCTCTCGAAAAGGCGGATCAATTGAAGCGCCGTATCGGCCGCCATTTGGCGCGACGCGGAAGGCGCAGAAGATATCCAGGCAAGCGCCGAGATCAAATCGAACCGGTGCGCTGAATCGGCCACCTTTCCAGAATAGTCGCGGAAAATACCGGAAATCACCGCCTCCTCCAGCCCCCGCTGGGAGCAGAGCTTTCCGACGGCACGGACCACCTTTCCGGTCGGCAGAAGATCCTCCTCCTCCAGGGACCGGAAGAAGGGAAGCAATTCCGGAGCGCGCAATTCGGCAATGGCAATTTCTTCCAACGCACGAAAGGCAACCTCCCGTTCCACCGGATACGCGCTTTCTCGAATGGTCTCCTGGAGGGGCGTCAAGATGCCCCCCCCCATTCGCGCGAGCGTGGAAACCGTTCCCTCCACCAACTGGTCCGAGCGAAGCAGGTGCAGGTTCCGGACGATATCGATACAGAGATCCCGTTTCAATTCGGAGGTGAGGCCGGGATGCGTACAGAGATTTGTTTCCATGATGACACCGCGGACCGCACGGCTTGCACTTTTCAGGGTCTCCCGGAAAATCTCCCCTGTTTTGTTCCGAAGGGAATCACTGACCCCTTCCATCGAGGCCGCAGCATCGATCATCTTCAGGTAGAATCCCCGGGCGTCTTCCGACACAGTGGGAAAGGTCTCCTGCAAGGCACGAAGCCCGTCATCGGCCAGAAGCGTCATCGCCTCCGATAACCGGGCCGCAGAAAGGTCCTCGGTTGGGATCGTTGCCAGATCCCGTGCCACCTGCGTGGCGAGTTCTCCCCTCCGCTCCGCGCCAAGGTTCATCCCGCAGAGAATCGCCTGGAAAAAAGAGCGGATGGCCGGATTACGGATTCCCTCCAGTTCAGCCCAAAGCACCTCTCCAACCCCGGGAGAACCGGCCATCTCCGGAGAAAGGAGCAGTTTTCTTGCAGGAACAGACAGGTTCGCGGAATCTTTTGCCAGGGCCTTCACCAGCCATCGAACGAGCGAAACCA
>PVBE012413085.1_pt1 | contig 12500 bp, 9 predicted proteins | sample 1631181 | NCBI WGS metagenome assembly PVBE01 (sample SAMN08397723, study PRJNA350692) | Marine metagenome, whole genome shotgun sequencing project. | isolation source: water | place: Pacific Ocean | collected 2012-04 | reverse complement strand
GCAGAGACCAGGCGGATTAATAGGATGGTCTTCGACTTCACCCCGGAAGAAAAGCGGAAGCTTCAACAACATCAAGGACGCTTCAACGTCAGAAACCCCTGGTCACAAGACCGCAGCGGCCCCATCAACATGATGATGCATCATCCAAGCAGGGACCAGTACTGGTCGCAGGGAGGGTATCTGGGAATGTTAGAGAGACTCCTGGGTAGAGACTTCGGGAGCGGTCACTGGACCGGCGAGGGGGGCGAGGAGATATCAGCGCCGCCGCGAGCAGGCGGAGGAACCCCGGGAAGCCCCTTATGGATCCAGAACCCCCGCGGTCATCCCTTGCCCCTCAAGGGTGGGGGAAACCGAGGTAGTCGAGGAGGTCAAGGGAGGGCTAAGCGTCGTGACCGTGCTATCCGACCCCCAAGACACAGGAGGGGCGGAGGTCCGGGACAGGGTGGTTCTGATATAGTGGGATTTCGTGGGGCCACGCACGGCGAACCTTGGCGGGGGGGTGGAAACAACCGAAGAAGTCGAGTACTCGGCGGTGGTACCCCTTTTAGGGCGGACGCTGGTGGTGGTTATCAAAAGCCAGGGATTAATCGGGGATCTCCAAGTCAACGATGGGGTTTGAGAAACCAAACAGGAAGTGGTGGTTTTGACGTTAATGATGTGTTGAACATGGTTGGTGGAGATACCTTCAACGTGGATGATTGGCTCTCGATTCTTAGTGGATACGGTTGATAAATGTGGATAGAAAAGGAAGGAAACCACCTATATCCCCTACCGAAAGATTATCCTGAACTAACCGATGAGGGGCAACGACAAGCACGAGTAAATGCTTGTAGGTTGTGGATAGCAAAGGGACGCAAATCTCACGAAATCGCAGAAGCGTTCGTGGCGGGTATGCGGTTCTTTGATCTCTGGTACTTGTGTCCAAATCACAGTATGGAATTTGATCCTCTCTTCTATGATGACGATCCTCTTACCTCTCCTAATTTCCACTACGACATTCAGAGGATGTGGGCTACCTCCCAGCGAAACATCGTTATCGCACCCCGGGGTTCTGCAAAAAGCTTCCTTGTTCGCAAGTCCTGTCTTTTCCGGATGCTCTCTCGCCCAATGTTCTCCATTCTTTATGCTACCTCTACAAATGACAATGCTAAGGGGACAGGACAGGCACTGAAAGATCAGTTCCAGAATAACCGTCGACTACAAGATGACTGGAACCAGGAGTTCCCGGATAATAGAGTTGTACCGAGGAGGGGTGAGGCCCCCTTCGGGACTGAGTTGATGCACCTAAAGAATGGTTCGTGGCTTCGGTGTATCTCTGCTGAGTCTCGTCAGCGCGGTGGTCGACCTCGACGTTATGTTCTTGACGACCCCGAATATGATCCACGTGCATCTACCAGCATGTCTCTAATTCGACAGTACATGGATAACCTTCTTTTCAAGGTTGTTCTTCCCATGGTTATGCGTTCGGGTTGTGGTGTCGATTGGTTAGCTACTTTTGTTTCCCGTCGACACTATGCATGGCACGCGCTGCAGACACGAGAAGACGCAGCCGGTAAATTTGTGGCACAAGATCCTCGTTTCAACTTGTGGTCTCGTATGATTGTTCGAGCAGCTTATGAGGAGGAGGATGGTAAAGTCGTCTCCTGTTGGCCTGCGATGTGGCCTGCGACAAAGGAAGAGAAGGAAACGTTGCCAGATGCAAAGGACCGAGTTTCACTCGAAGAGATTCGGGAGATTATTGGTACTCCTAACTTTCTTGCAGAGTACATGGCACGTCCTGGTGAGGGCGAGGACATCTTCTTCCCCAACCTTGAGAAGGAACGTCACGGATGGTGGTTGGAAAAGGTAGATACTCATTTCGAAACCAATCCTCGTGAATCAACCACTCTTATGTGTTGGGTTTCAGAGGGAGAAGAAAAACGTGTAGAAGTGAAAGACTTTCTACAGAAGGTTCGTCTCTTCATGACTGTGGATACTTCATATACAGCCACCAAAGACTCTGATTTCAAGGTTGCCTGCTTAATGGGTTGTAACTCGGAAAACGAGTTATTCGTGTTGGATATCTGGAGTAAGCAATGCCAAGAGCAAGACTTAGTAAAGCAATGCTTCAAGATGGCTGATAAGTGGAAATGCCAGACAATCCACCCTGAAGTCATAAAGCAGGGGCTTAGTCTCTATTACAGTCTAGATTCCATCGTTAAGACTCGGGCCTCAGATATGACAGGAGTTACACATCTTCCTGGTATCAAGAAGCTTCATCCTGGACAACTAGATAAATCCGGCAAGATTGCTGCTCTTTCTCTTCGTTTTGAGCATGGCAAAATAAAGATGCCACTTTGGAATAGGAGGATGCCAGAGTGGTCTCGCCTATTCGACCAGATTGAGCAGTTCAATCCCGATGCTGCAGACGGGGGTTTGCAGCACGATGACGAGATAGATTGTGTCTCGATGTCCCAATTCGTGCTCAAGGGCCGTTTGCAGGCTCACCTAATGAGGAAGGAGGAGACGAAAACTCCTCTCCAACTTATTCAAGCAGGTAACTTTGAGGATAAGGAAGGAATCCCCCATGCCCACCGCTTAGATCTTTCCAAGATCCCGGCGGTGGATATCATTGAACTACTAGATTTACAAGCTAAAGGAGATGATAGTGGAATATCAAAGGTCTAAAGAAACCCATGAAAATGATACTTCTGGATTCATAGGATTCGATCCTAAGCACTCTGCTGTTGTGCCTCTCCCTTTTTTAGATAAACTACTAAAGTGTTACTATGGTACGGGCCCCCGAGACGGTGAAAACCCCGGGGATACTTTTGTACCCTCTTCCCCTGCAGTAGAGATTCCAGGATCAAAGACCCAAGATGAAATCGATTTTAGAGACACTTTCATCAAAAGTACATTGCCTCAAGGGTATACCCCAAAAGGGGCTGCTAGAAGAAAACTCGATAGGGTTGCTGTTGCCAGGAGTGAAAACAAGAATAGAGACGGAAACCTTAACTGACCGGATAACTCCTGATGTCTGAGACAATCAAACTACCTAAAAACAAAGCAGCATTAGCTCGTGTCATAGATCAACATGCGGAGCGTGAGGAATCCCGTTTACAGTATCGTAGAACAACATGGCTACTCTCATGGTATTACCTTAATGGTGCGCGTCGTTTCGACGTATTTGATCCTGAGATGGGCACAATCCGTCCTCATTACTTAGATGAAGATGGACAAATGGAATTTCAATCCCAAGAGCTCATGTCCGCAATTGATAAGGTATCTGCTCGTCTTTCATCTATGGATATAACCCCTCTTGTTCGACGGGAGGGCACAAGTCTACAAGGGATGAGGGAACGATCTGTTGCTCAAATCCTTCTTGATTCTGTCGTAAGTAAGGATCATGTAGACAGTATTGCTACCCAATTCGCACATGTCTTTACTTCTTTGGGCTCCTGTGGAATAGCTGGTCACATCAAAGATGATCCAAGTGTTGGATTGGTTTCGGATCTAGAAATCATCCACCCCCGAGAACTCTTTCCCTTCCCCTCTCTTGGGACAGATTACACGAAAACCCAAGGTCTTATGAGGCAAAGATCTGTCCCTCTTTCTTACTTGAAGGAAACCTTTGGTAAGAAGGTAAGTGCCAACCTGGATAAGATGGAGTATTGGGAGCAGCAAATTGGTGAAGGACTCCGAACAGAGGCAGATCTCGAGTTTGGGGGTGGACATGTTGAATACAAGGATGATTCCAGTCTTCCCGGATCTGGTTCTGAGGATAAGGTTCCCGAGTCTATGGGTGTCGCTAAAATCCGAGAGGTGTGGCTTTATGGTGCAGGGGAGATGGTTAGTCGATATGTTGTAACATCGGGCGATTACGTACTCCTCGATGAGTCCTATGAAGGGCTCGAAGTGTATTGCCCAATTGGATTCGCTCGCTTCATGGAAAACGGAACCTTTCATGGGGCGGGCCTATTCGATCTTCTCTTCTCCATCTCCCGAGAGATGGAACGACTTCTGAAGTCTCTTTTCAACAACATCCGTGATATTGACCGATATGGTGTCCTTGTTCTCCCTCAGGGACAATTCAACGAACGAGCCCTACTCCGTGATGTGGGCAAGGGTCTTCGTGTGCTCCCTTACGATCCAGATCCAATCTCCGAGGGATTCAGACCTTTCTCGATTCAACCCCACAACACTGGGGATATTCCCGGTAAAGTTGCAAGCTTAGCTAAACAACTCATGGACGGTATCAATCCGGTGCGAGACCTTATCGAGGAAAAGGGCCGGATCGATTCTGCTTCCGGTCTCAACTTCCTGGACGAAGAAATCAACAAGTCTATGACTACCCCCACTCGTGGGATGGAGCGAGCCTTTAGCCAATGCTACAGAGCCTCCCTTTCTGCTATATCTAGATCAGTCTCTGTTCAGCCCCGAGAGATTCCTGTGGCTAACCTCACTCTCAATCTTGCGGGTGCGATCATCAACCCGGAAACGGGGACAGTTTCTTTCGAGTCAAATCCAGTACCCTCCCTGCAAAATCTTCGGCTAGGTATCAAAGAGATCAATCCCAAATCAACGTCAGCCCGTAAGGCTGAAGCAGTAGAACTACTACAAATGGGCCTCTCTGATCCTGCCTCCTTCAAGCTCTATGCTCTACGCGAAGGTATCGATTACGCATTATGGATGGAGGAAGAGAAAGCAGCATACGAATCTGTGGTTCGTAACTGTCTTATCCTCTATGGGAACGGGGAGACCCCGGGGGAGATCGTTCTAACCCCACACACAGCCATGCCTGAGTTCCAACTTAGAGTTCTTACTTCCTTCTTAGCGTCTCCTTCGATGCTGTTGTCTACCCCTGAAGTTCAAGATGAGTTTATGAAATATCGTCAGTTCCTATTCGACGCTATGGGATTGACACTTCCCGAGGCGGTTCCCAATCCTGATGACATGGCGATTCTTGTTCAAGCCGAACGCGCCGCTATGGAACGAGAGCAGGAGTTGTCAATGCGTGAAGAGGAAGCTATGATGGAAGAAGAAGCAATGGCAGGTGAAACCCAGTCTAACGCTCAGAGTGCTTAAACCCCAACAAGGAAAGGATACCTCCTATGGATACTGCCCCAGAAACCCCAACCACTGAACAACCTCCCACCCCCACGGAGTCTCCTCAAGAGACTCCTCAACAGTCCCCCACACTAAATCTCGACTCCACAGTTCAAGTGGGGGGAGAAAATATTACGGTTGGGGATCTTGTTGAAAAAGCAAAGCGTGGTGCGATGGCTGAAGAATATAGTGGTTATGCATCTGTTTTGATGCGTCCCGATGCGTCTCCCGAGGACCGAGAGGCTTCACTTCGTTACTTGATGCACGCGGAAGGTTACAACCCTCAACAAATAGATGAGTATATGGATGCAGTAAATAATGCTCAACAAGGAGGAGAAGGTGGATATGATGAGGAGGACGTTATGGAACAAAACGACCAGTCCGACCAATTTATGCAATATCAGAATGATATGCATCAACGTCTCAAGAATGTTGAACAGAAGCAAAGTCAAGTTGGGGTTGATTTCCTCAAAACACAACTTAACACTGCAGTAAACAACGCAATGGAGACTAACTCTTCCATTCAGACTCTTATTAAGAAGAGTCAGCAACTTAATGGAGAAGAGGGATCTTCAGATCGTATTGGAAGCATTCGAAAACAACTAGAAACTGAGATCATTGACAATCTTCGTTCTCGAAAAAGTCGAGGAGAAAGTTTCAATGTTTCGTGGTTTAATGATGCAGCGGACAACGCTGCTGGTACTATCTACAACAGAATCAGGTCGGTCATCGGTGATCCTGACAAAATCGGGCGTTCACCGGAAACAGCATCAGAGACTGAAATGATGTTCTCAAACCGTCAACCGGTGCCAGAACCTACATACGAAGCGGGTGATTCAGTTGGCTCAATCGACTCAAAGGTGAGAGATTGGAATACTGACGCTCTTTCTCGTTTGGCTATGGACCTGTCATCGGGAGATGAAACTAAGATTTGACTTAAACAGGAGGCACTAAAATGCCTGTCTTTTCCCCCGCGGGAGCCCTGTTTGACAAGCATGCCGACCGAATTGAAGAGGTCATCAATAAGAACATTGATGTCTTCCTCCCTGGTCTTGATCCTGTGTGGCGTGACACCGTTGTTACTTCACAAGGTGTTGGCCCTGCCGATGCTATTGGTCGAGACATGAAGATCCTCAAAATCTTCATGGGTTCGATGGCCGGTGTGCTTGAACAAGGTAAACCCCGAGCAGATGTCGCCCTCTATGGTGACGACACTACGGACATTGGTACTCGTATGTACCTGCAGTCCCTCGCTCAAACGTGGCCTGATCCTCTTGAAGGCCCAAACCCATCTCCATACCGTCTTGGTATCGGTATGCGGTCAATGATGTCCAACATCATGTTCACCCTTGGTGAGCTCCAGGCCGAAGCAGTTCCTGCCTTTATTGGTCAGGTGATTGCACCTAAACTTGAGGGTTTCGCGAAGAATATCGCTCATACCCTCTGCAACTACTGGTATATCAACCAGAATGACACGTACAAGCTTGGCACGATTGCCACGATTACTGATACAGATGGAAACGCAGTAGTCGGAGGAGATACTGAAGTCCGTGTAACTATTGATGAGTTGACTTATGATCGATTCTATGTCGGTCAGCGTCTTGACATCCTCGACTCGGCTGCTGACTTCCGTCGTAATGACTCGGCTGCTGACGATTCGCAGACCTCGTCCACACGACTTAAGGTCTTCGTCTCCAAGATCGATGAGCTCAAGGGCTATGTCTATCTTGTCTCGGATACTACCCCCTTCCACACTGATGGTGCTGCTGCTTCTACCAGTGCAGATGGTGACTTGCTCGTCTATGCCGGTTCCCACGATCTCGGTGCTGCGACTTCGGTCGCCGCCACTGGCATCGCTGGTATCAACAGTTGGTTGAAGGGTGGTTCTGGTTCTAATGACAACTACTTGCTTGGTGCCGAACGTGACACTAGCAATGTGATTGACGTTACCGCCCATCCCGAGTTCAAGTCCTTCACGAAGGGCTCGGTCGGGACGCTTACTGAGCACAAGATGCGTCAGTATCTCCGTCGCTTCCACAACGCCAAGAACAAGCATGGTCAGTACATTGACTGCCTCATTGCTTCGGATGGTGTGTGGCTGGCGTATGAAGCCACCAAGATCGGTCGCGAGCGACTGGATCGAACCGGTAAACTCTCGAGCATTAGTTCTGAGGGTTCGCAGGAAGGCTTCAACTTCACGATGGACGGTCGTTCCTACAAAGGTTATACCTCCACGTATGTCGAAGACGGCACCGTCTATGGCATCCGTAAGGGTGGAAATAACTGGAAGCGGTACGTTCCCCCCACTCCCTCTGGTTACAAGAAGTTTGATAAGGCTGACGGGTTCATCCCCTTCAACTTTATCGCTTCGGCCCTCACGGGTACTGGGACCAACAAGTTGCCGATTTACAGCACTTCCGGTGCTAACAATCTGGTGACGGAAGGTGTCCAGATGCCTGGAGTACTGCGGATGCAGCTCGTTCCCGAGCAACCCGCTGGTATGAAGCTGACTGGTGTAACTACGGATCAGCAGTGGAGTGACTATTGATCCCCCTAGGTTGATCTTTGTGATCCTCCTTCCTCCTTGGGCGGGGTCCCCTTTCGGGGGGGCTCCGTCTTTTTTTTGTTCTTTTGTTGGGTAGAATGCTTCTATGTCTAAGATGGATAAATTTAAGGACTTCAAGAAGAACCCCAAGGTTTACTTCGAAAGTCAACGAGGTGAGCGGTGGAAGTATCTAGAGAGAGTTATTCGACGGATCGACTCAGAGGAACGTTGGATCCAGTGTAACGATGATCCAATGCAACTAATCTCTGGAACAGCCCAACAAACCTTAACTCGGCAGAATGTAACGGAAGTTAAGACTGTAGCCTCGGGACTTGTATACGAAGCAGCTACTTGGACCCAAAAAGTAGTGAGATCCTCAGGATGGTTACCCCCTCTACATGAAAGAGTACCCCATAAATTCATCCTTAGGTTTTACGACTCAATGCCCATCTTGGATATAGATACTTATGAGTTGAGGCATACAAGTCTGATACGGCAAATGGGACCTGAAAATTTTGCTGCTCACTTGGGAGAGGCGTTGGAGCAAGTTGCAACCTCTCACAATGACATTATAAAGATTCTTCCTAATTCCTCTTGGAGGGTATACCTTACGACTAGGGGAATTCGTTGTATAGAATTAGGATTCAAGGCTAATCCTAGAAACTACGCCAATATTATGTATTCTCTACCTTCCACCTTATCTGGTTATGCTTGTTGGGATGACAGTTACATAAGCTCATGCCTTATGCCAAATAGACTTTTTGCAATGACGACCAAAGAAGAGGCCCCCAAGGATTTTAAACCTTCATGGGCTGATGAGGGTGATGGAGGAGTACCACTTTTTAATCCTCCTTGTTGGGGTGTCTTTGTAGATAAACCAGATTTAACCCTCATAAATGCCATGCCCATTCTAGAGATCGGTGAGGGGCGAAATGAGTCTGCAGTAGGGGATGTAAATAGTTTTCACGATCAAAGGATTATGGAGACGATGACAGAGCAAAGATGGGATTTCTTCTGGGACCAGCTTAGGAAGCGCTTTGGTACAATCCAGGGAGAATTGAAAGATGCCGTTGGGGCGTTTGTTGAGGAATATTACGAGGACCCGAAACTATGAAACCAGACGAATTGGATATTGAGATCATTTATGATCCCACAGAAGCTGCGGTGGGGAGTGGTCAGGCAATGGACGAGACCCATCAAATCCTCCCGGATGGAGATTGGATCAGACACATCAAGAGGGAGACGGGGAGGGATGATTTATTTGTTTACTTCCATACCTTCACTCGTAAGTTTGTCCTCGCTGGCTGGGTTTACAAGCCCGGGGAAATAGGGGTTCCGGTCTGTACCGAGTTAGATACAATGGATATACCCCCAGACCGTGGGGGTTGGCTGTCTACTCAGTATGTAAAGGCTCGCGTTCGACCTTTAGAGGAACAAGTGAATACTGTTCGGAGTCGAATGAAAGAGGCAGAATATGCAAAGAAGGCACTAAAATCAGACGACCTAGAACAACGAAACCAAGTGGTTGAATATTACCGGAAGAAAGGGGATACTCAAATGATGCGCATGATTGAACATTCTCCCTACACCGGAGAGGCTTCGGGTGGAGAACCTCTTAGGGAAATGACAGAGGAGCTTACGGGATTGGCATCTAATAAGACTATAACTTCTGGATAACGAGACGCGCTATGCATTCTTCAGGTTCACTTCTCTACACAATACTCAACAGGGTTCGTTCTTTCTTGGATGAACCTACCCTAGACGCTAAGTTCTCGAATGACTATATGGTACGCCATGTTCTTATCCCTGAGATGGCTAACATTATCTCGATGCTTACGGATGTTCGGGGAAACCCCGTTGTGATTCAACAATCACTTTCCCTAACAACCTCTGGGGAGTATTACGAACTTCCCCCCTCAATCGGTAAAGTTTATCGTCTTGCGAAGATGGATAGTGAAAAGAACATCGTTGCGGAGATCCCATTCCGTACTCCTCAAAATTCAGAGGATGCCGGTTGGTGGCTCGAAGGAAGAGAGTTACACGTTAGGCCTCTTCCTGGATCTGTAGTAACTGACTACTCTTTGTGGTATACCCCTTCTGGTAATATCGTTCCGCACTACAGTGCGGCAGGAGGAACTATGAACATTCCGGGGAACCAACTAACATTAGATCTCACTCCGGATCTAGGGGATCTAGATCAAAGAGAAGACGCCTACGTAGGATGCATCCTGAGGGTTTGGACACACGCAGCCCCTGACAAGGTAGCAGAAACGGTTATTACTAGCTACGACATCAATGAAACAACTGATACTGCAACCGTAGATCTTAGAGAAGCACTTGCAGCACCCTTCTTAACTTCGGACGTAAAGTATGAGATAGTTCCTTACTTCATGGATCAAATTTGGCAGGCAGTCAGTCTATCGTGTGCCGTTAATCTTGGGGTTTCTAGAAACATCTCTGAGAAGCAGATGGCCTTCCTCCAGGGCCAACTGAAAAGTACACTGCAAGCAATATCGCAAACCTTTGATCCCCTTTCCAATGAGACGGTTTATCGTCCTGAACAATCGATTCTCCACAATATCACAGGGAAGGTTAAGCGAAAACTTTCTGACGATCTCCAAAAAGACCTCACCGATGATCAGATAATCAATGATGCGGTTATACCTGAACTTAAGAAACTACTTTCCATTGCAAATGATGACCCAGACTCGGCAGTTCTAATGGAACAAGCTTTTACCACTACATCTGGGGAAGAACACTATCTTCTTAATCCTAACATCTCTAGGATTGTGCGGGTTGCCAAGAAATCGACTTCGGATACTGGACTACTTCCTTACGAAGAAGTTCGCAAACGAGATGAGAAAGATCCTTATGGTCACGGGTGGGGAGTCCAAGGAAATCGTCTTTCTATCCTCCCCACTCCAGACAGCGCTGATACGCTCTACGTTTGGTATGTGCCCGGGGGAGATCTAAATCCTCACTTTGCAATTGATGGTTACCTTTTAAATTCAACCGTATTGAAACTTACAACGGGAAATCTATTCAGTTCTCTTTTGGGGGAGATAGATCGTCGTCATGGTGCTTATATAGGAAGCATGGTGAGAGTAACTTCTTCTCTGGGCTCAGTGGACGAGAGAGTCATCACCGCACATAGTGCAGACGATACTGCGGGGCTCGGTCGAACCCACCAAGGACAGATCACCGTAGACGAAGATTTTACGGGGACTTTCAGTCGTGACTGTACTTATGAGATCATTCCTTCTTGGTGGACTAACTTTGAAGCTGCGATGGTGGACGCTTCTGTTATCTCTCTTGCTCATAAAGAGAAGGAAGTGAGTGAGGCACGACTGGCAACCCTCATGCAGACATACCAAAGCTCGCTCAAGTCGATGCAAGCAGAGTTGAAAAAGAGCCGAGTGAATTGGGGTGTTACTTCTCGAAGGAACTCGATGCTCCATAATATCTTGGAGAAGGTACAACAGACACTTAGCAATGCAGCTCCAGATCTCGATTATTCTCCCGACTTCATTATTCGACAGGGTCTCAATAACGAATTGGGGAATGTGATTTCGCGACTAAACAACACAAGGTCCGATCCTTACTACTGCAAATTTGAAATCACCACCGTTAAAGATCAGCAGTACTACCCCTTACCCGCGGGTATTGGGGAGATTGCACGTCTAGTAGAGGTGGACGACAATGGTCGTATCACCCGGGATCTAATCCCCCGGGGAGATTATTCTTGGAGTGGGCCGGGGTGGAGTGTTCAGAATGGAATGATTTCGTTCCGTCCTTACCCCTCAAGCGCTACCACGTATGAACTTTGGTATATCCCCAACGGATCGTCATGGCCTCATTATGCCGAGGATGGTGCACTCAGCGAAGATAGAGATGTCCTCACTCTAACAACAGGCGAGTGGGGGAGTCAACTCTTAGGTGATATTGATCATAGAGATGGTGCTTACGTAGGTTATACCCTACGGATTGTGGGAGGTGCTGCTCCGTTCGATACCGAAATAGGAGCGGGGGTGATTGAAGAACGTACTATCACATCCCATGATCCTTCTTCGGGAACGGTAACTGTAGAACGTCCCTTCAGTGATAACATCGCAACCGGTACTGGCAAGAAGTATGAGATTGTTCCTATGTATCTACAGTCAATAAATGAAGCGGTTGTTTCAGGAACAATTGCTAACCTCGCAGCAGGTAGTAAATCCCTCACGGAACGACAGCAGAAAACTCTCTACGTTAACTATAGATCTGCGATGAAGACAGCAGGAGACAACCTTTCTAATATGCAAGGAAGGGTGCCTAAACACTTCAGTCGATCAACAATCGATAACGAAGGAAATTGGGATATTATCAGGTAACATTCGATGGCTGAGTATTATGGAAATAGACCGTCTAGGGATTACTTCACACTTATCAGTGCGTTGGACGCAACCTTCTCTCCTGAAAAGGTCGGTTCAGGGAAAAGATCTGATCTTTTAGGGGAAAACCCCGATCTTTTTACACTATCTAAGGGATTCCAACAGGAAGAACGTTTCCCCTCACAACCTGAATATCAATACAGAATTCCTGAGGAGCAACAAACCCAAGGTGGTGGTGGTGGAGACACCGAACTTATTTTCCAGGAGGTTGACTGTGCTGCTTGTTGTGATTTTCCTTGCCCCCCTGAATACTCAGGCTTCGGACCAGGAACTCTAGAAGTATCTTTTTCTGATAGTGGTTGGCAATCTCATCCGCTAGTAGATTCTATCTCTGATATTCCCACGCTTTCTTTGCCCGACTGGAGTAGTCTTCCTTCATTTTCATGGTCGGGAGGAAGCGAGGTCGGAACCGAAAAAGGTTCTTGGTCGTGGGGTGATTG
>PVBE011310376.1_pt1 | contig 12500 bp, 18 predicted proteins | sample 1631181 | NCBI WGS metagenome assembly PVBE01 (sample SAMN08397723, study PRJNA350692) | Marine metagenome, whole genome shotgun sequencing project. | isolation source: water | place: Pacific Ocean | collected 2012-04 | reverse complement strand
CGATTCGCCTGGCGAAAGGCCTCAGGGAATTCATTCATCATCACTCCGCCGTTTTCTCCGTCGGCGATCTGGCTCGCGAGCGAGGGAATGACAGTGTTCCCCAGTCGCTGATGTCCGAGGCCAAGCGCCTCCTCGCACGGCTGCATCTGTCCGACGAGTTTGGTGTCGGATCCCTGGGTTTTGATCAGTGCTGTGATGCTGACCTCGTCGCCTGATGAGCAACGGGCCATCAGCCTGTTCGGAACAAAGCGTTGTTGGCCGCTGAGCGGTGAACCATCCAGCTGTTCCACGCTGTGCTCCTGCACCAGCAGCCATCGATACCCGGCTTCCAGCAGGCCATCCACCAGGGCAAAGAGTGTGTCCGGGTGGTTGGGCAGGTGCATTTCAGGCAGGGAGAAACCGCGCACACGTTTCAGAGCGGAGTCTCCGAACAGATCGGCGAACTGGTGTTGCCAGGCGCTGATCTGCAGAGTCAGATCAGGAATGGGTGTGGAGGGTGCAACGGCATGACTCCAGAACGTGCCGAGCCATTCCACGTGTCGGTGCATCTCTGGGTCGCAGGCCAGGTAATGCAGCGCTTCGGTGATGTCCCGCCGTTCCATCTGCGTGACACCCCAGAGCAGATTTCCCGAATAATCGAGCATGATCCGCGGATCACAGCCCTCTCTGATCAACTCCGGAATCAGATCAGCCATGCGCCTGTAGCAATGGGCGAATGGCTCAGCGTTGTGGTTGTCCCCCTCGTCTGGATGTTCCAGCATGTACTGCAGGTGTGAGATCAGCTCACCATTCGGACCTGCGGGCACCGTCGGCTGATGCATGTGCAGCGCGCAGGCGAAGCCGGAGTTCAGATCTCGCAGTCCACGTTCGTTTGACGCTGGCCAGTTGCGGCCCGACTCCTGCATCAGAGAGCGCAGCTCCTGCTCTCTGCCGCAAATCGCAGGGTGGTGTCTTGACTGAACAACCATGAACGCTTCTCTTTGAGCCGGGTGTAGTTGATGCTGGCCGTGGTCAGGAGATGTCTCGCTCTGTATCCGTGCTGTCTGTTTCGCGGTGCATGAATGAACCCCCGGAATTCAGAGTTGGTTCTGAATCCCGGGGGTTTTTGCTAGCGATCCGCTGGTTTGGTGACCGCACCATTCCGATGAATGGAACGGCCTAAATCGCTCGTTTGTTCATTGGCTTCCTGTCTGAATCTGAACGTGAATCCTGGTTGATTGCGTTGCGGAGGACAGTGGTTGAAGCAAAGGAAAGCAGAAGCGAACAATCTGCTGTGAGTCCTGGGCTCGGGTTCCCGTGAAGCCTGGCTGATCGGCTCGGCCTTCATGACCCGGTCAGTTGCACTTCATCTTGTTGGAAAGAAACCCTGTTGCAGGAGAAACAGCCGAATGGCTTCTCAGATCTGCTCAGGTGGAGTGTCGGCCGTCATTCGGTGCCTCCGTTTGAATGAATCCAGTGTTGAGGTGCGCAGGACTGTTCGGCAATCAGTGCAATCACGCATTGCTGTTGGTTGCGTGCTGGGCGAGGCTGAATACGGCGTGTTTTAGCGATGGGGATGGATCGGACAACGATTCCCTCCGCTTTGGATGACGCTCTTGGATAACGCTGTATTCAGCAAGACATCACTGACTCGTTGTCGTTGCGTTGACACCTGAATCGCTCCGGAATTCAGGGCTGGCCGATGTGATCAGGAGGTCAAGAAATGGCAAGCATTGGTGTCGGTTGCGGCAGTCGAACCCAGTCTTGATTGATGGGATTACTTCACTGTCCGCTGTGCATGGGCCTCGCTGTTCTGTCAGCGCTTCGCTTCTCGGCTCATGCTCTGATGGTTTTTCAGCTCGAGAGGAAGAAACGCGACGACTCACCTCCGGAGGGTCAACTCATGGTGATGCGGCTGTGTGATGCAACTGTGAGTCAGTCGCTCTGATCACTGCTCCGACACCACCCATGCGGTTGCAGCGCGTTGTCGGAAATAGAGGTCGGTGAGTTCACGAGCCAGTGTCTGCAACTCATGCACGTCTGTGGTGGCGTCAATCATCCGCTTGAACGACTCGGCTTCAAACTGCTGGGAGAGGTTGACCTGCATGAAACAACCAGATGTTGGGAAGAGCTTAAAAAAATGTCATGTAGGGCGCGAGCCTGCTCTCCCTCCCGATTCGTGCCTGCGCTCGCGATGGTCAGGAGCGAGCGTCATGATGTAACAACTTCGTTACATAGTTCAGATGACCCTTGGTGAACTGTTCCTTGAAAGCCTCTCCACGGGCGTGATCACGGAAGATGAGGTCGACTGGCTTGCTTCTCATCAACACGTTTTTTCCCGAGCTGAGGAGGCAGCGGCAGTTCGCCTTGGCCGCCTGATGGACGACGGAGTGGTGAACCTCGGTTGCCGTGTTCCTCCCCAATGGCTCCAGCATCGGGAAGTGGTGGAGCACTGGATCGAGCCGCTCGGCAGGCGCCGCCATGCGACCACGCAGGTCTGAGCAGATCACGGTTTTCGATGGATGTTCATCAGCTCCCATGAGAGCGTGAGATCTGCCTGCAACTCAGTGTGAAGCTCGCTGTGCTCCTGTTTTTCGGATTGATCTCGGGATGTTTAGTCCTTGTTCAGCAGGAACCACGTCCCTCGCTGTCGCTGGCGCTGGGACGATCTGTTTCTGACGCTGCTCCTTCCGGTTCATCAGCCTCCATCGCTGAACCCCATGTTGTTGCCGGCACACGGAAACGCTTTGAACAGGCTCGATCACTGATTCAGTCGTTGCCTGTCAACGAGGCGATGCAACGTCTAGCTGAATTCTTTCTCGGAAGTCCCTATCTGGCGATGTCGCTTGATCAGCCAGGTCTCGAACAGCTGCGACTCGACCTCGTGAGTTTCGACTGCATGCTGTTCGTTGAACAGCTGCTTGCCACGGTGTCCGCCGAGTCGTTTGAAGATTTTGCTGAACGGACCAGGCAGCTTCGCTACCGAAACGGCGAGGTCGGTTACTGCACGCGTCAGCACTATTTTCACGACTGGGTCAGCTCGGCGCAGGCACAGGGATTGCTGGAACAGGCCCCGGTCTGGTCCGGGGAGGCAACGCGGGATCTGCCGTTGAATTTCATGTCGAGCCACCGTGCTCAGTACCCCGCCCTGCAATCCCAGGATCTGTTCGATTGCATTCGTGCGCGGGAGCAGGGAAGACGGATCAAGCAGCACTACGTACCGCTCAGGGATCTCGAAGCTGCACTCCCCAGTGTTCAGTCCGGCGATATTTTTGCTGTCGCAACGCGTGTCGACGGTCTTGACGTGAGCCACACAGGCTTGCTGGTGAGAGAGGGCTCCAGGGTGGATGCCATTCATGCCGCCCCCGGGAGAGGCGTGATGCGTTCCCGGTCGTTCGCGAGTTATATCCGATCAGTGCCTGATGCGATTGGTGCTGTGATCGTGAGACCTCGAAAAATCAAACAATCTCCTTTTCAGAATTAACTGAGGATTCGAATGCAGCGTTGGGAAATGATCTTTTCCCCTGAGGTTGCTGCGCAAAAGCTGTCAATGCTGTTGAAATTCACCACTGAGTCTGTCGATTGACTGGGGGACTAACTGTTTTTTGTGGAAAAGCAGTGTTGTTGTTCTCGCTGGTGTTGAGAGCTGCGGACAGCATGGGATGGTTGTTCCCGGACTGACCCTGCCAGCTGCTGTGATGAAACCAGTGTTGGATCAGCTGGCGGTTTCAGTGCTGATTGGCCTTACCGGCTGTTCACTTCTGAGTGGAGATTCCGGTGTGCCCGGGTGGTCAGACACCGCTGGTGAACAGTCGTTGCAGTCCGACAGGCCCCCTCTCATGCGTCTGGGTGACAGCCGCGTTGCCGCATCGCCGCCGGAGGTGGTTCAGGCCTGTGCACAGACACTGGGGCTCGCGCCGGAGGACTTTCAGCTGGCGCATTCAACCAATTTCGGCGAACGCAAGACCAGGGACTCCTGGGGACGTGAGCTGCAGGTCAAGCCAATGGTGATCGTGTTGCATGAAACGGTGATCAGCGAGCCCCAGGCGCTTGCCCTGTTCAAGACCAATCACCCTGAGGATGATCAGCAGGTGAGTTATCACATGCTCATCGGCCGGGATGGTCGTCGAATCAGGATTGTTCCCGATCAGAAGCGCGCCTACGGCAGCGGCATGTCGGCCTTCGGTGACATCACCATGCGGGACCGTCCAGGCAGCGTGGGGTCGATCAACAACATCGCACTTCATATCAGCCTGGTTTCGCCACCGGATGGCCGCGGAAATGACCATGGCCATTCCGGTTACACGGATGCGCAATACAGGTCGCTCGCAGAGCAGGTGTTGCTCTGGCAGGCGACATTCGGAATCCCCATCACGCGCCTGACCACCCATGCGGCTGTTGACCGCAGCCGCAGTCGCTACGACCCGCGCAGTTTCCGCTGGGATCGTTTTGAACCCCATTACAGCCAGGCCATGAAGCTCTGCGGGCTCGAGCAGTACAACAACGAGCAGGCCGGGCCATGAACGATGGAAGCCTGCACGGAATGTTCCTTGCAGACATCTTCTAAGTTCATCGCTGTTTCTGAGTTGATGCCTTGGCGCTGATTCCCCGCTGGCGTTACATGACTGACGAAAGCAAAGCGCTGGTCAAACGCGGCGCAGTGAGTCTGCTGGTCGTGTTCGTGGCTGTGGTCGTGCTGCGATCACTTCTGCCCTGGGTGTTGCTCGGGCTGATCGCCTGGTTGTTCTGGAGCTGGGTGCGTCGTCGTTGAAAGCGATTGCTTGCCGCCTTTTGCCGTGACCGCCAATCTGTGGTCAGCGGACTTTGCATTCATGGCATCTGATCGGGATCAGGTTCTGATGAGAGAAGCGATTCGTCTGATGAGAGATGCCGGAGTGGTGAACAAAACGGGTGGCCCTTTCGGTGCGGTTGTCGCCAAAGATGGAGAAATCGTGGCCTCAGCCGGTAACAGTGTGGTCAGGGACTTTGATCCCAGCGCGCATGCTGAGGTGAATGCGATTCGCGCTGCCTGCAAGAAACTGGGCACCTGGGATCTGTCTGGTTGTGTGATGTACACCAGCTGTGAATGCTGTCCGATGTGCTACGCCACCGCCTACTGGGCTGGCATTCGCGATGTGTTTTATGCAGCTTCCTGGTCGGACTACAGCGATCTGTTTTCAGATGAAGCCATTAATAATGACATGCAGAAATCGAGGGAGCAGCGAGAGATCAAACTCACACAGATTCTCAAGTGCGAAGCCTGCAAAGTCTGGGACGAATTCCGCGAGATGCCTGATGGGGCACGTTACTGAGGATCATGGCTTCCTCGAATGATTCTGAAGTGCTTGAGCCGGGTCATTTTGTGTACACCATTCACAGTGTGATTCCAATAGAGCGAAAGCAATCCTTTGAGAGTCTCCAGCGCCGAATGAATGAGAAAGCTCTCAACTTTGATGGATATTGCGGCCAGTCCACCTCTTTTCAGGACATGGATGATGGTCAGTTGCTATCGGCCACGACTCGAATTGTTTTTGAAGCCCTGGATCAGTGTCTGCTATGGCTGGACAGCCCGGAACGGCGAAGCCTTCTGTATCAGGCTGAAACATTGATGGATTATCGATACAGAGCGAGCCTCGAAGCCGATTCCTTTGACCAGTGGATCCAGAAAAAACGGGATCGAAAGGTTCCGGTTTGGAAGGTCAATCTGCTGGTCTGGCTGGCGCTTTATCCATCAGTTATGGCGTTGACTCTGGTCGGTAATTCCACACTTGGAACTCTGCCATTGCCCCTCAATATGTTGATCAGCAACTACATAACGGTCCTGCTCACGGGGCATGTCCTGGTGCCCTGGTTGAGCGGTTTGTATAAAAACTGGCTGCAGACTCAATCGATCCGTTTCACTGTGCTGGGGATTGCTTCAGTCGTTTTTCTACAGCTGTTTCTGTTCAGTCTGTTTTCGCGTTTGCCTGGGATGCCCTGGGAGGCTTCAGGTCTGAGACCGTACGCAACAGTTCTGAATCTTGTCTCATGAGTGATTTGACCGAATCTCCGCGGGTCACCAGCTGCTGTGACCGTGAAGATGGTTCATTGCTCTGGGTTCCTGCGAAATTGCCGCTGGCGGGGGTTTGCTCAGCTGATGCCGAAACCGTCAACGGCACACTTCAACCCACGCTTTCGTTCTGAATCACCGTCATGACTCTGGATCCAGGACAGCGCGGCTACGAGCAGGCCCTGTCTGCGCTGTTCAACGGTGACGCTGCGGCGTCCGACCCAGCGGGCATTCTCCAGCCTCGTCATGAGCAGGATGTGGTGGAGGCGGTGATGCGTGCTCGCCGTGACGGTCTGCCCCTGATGGTGAGAAGTGGAGGCCACAGTCGTTTCTGTGCAGCTGATGGAGCACTGGTGCTCGATCTTTCCGCCCATTTCACGGCCATCGAGCTCGATGCCGATTGTGTGCGTGTGCAGGGAGGCGTTGGCATGGGGGCTTTGCTTCAGGCACTCGCACCGCATGGGCGCATGCTGCCGGTGGGCACCCACGCCACGCCCGGTTTCGGGCTGCTGCTGATGGGTGGCATCGGCCATCTCAGCCGCAGTCTTGGTCTCACTCTCGACAGCATCACGGCGTTGCGGGGCGTGCGAGCCGACGGCACGCCGTTTGTGATGCAGGGCGATGGGCAGGATCCCAACGCCTGGAGGATGCTGCGTGGAGCAGCACCGTTTCTTGCTGTGATCACTGAGGCCACATTGCGCACGCATGAACGGCGTCCCCTGGATGTGAGGCGTTCCCTGAGTGCTCTTGAGGGGTTTCAGGACCGTCTTGAAAGTGCTGAAGCCCTGCCTCATTCGCGCTCCTGTTCGTTTGTGCTGGGTGTACCGCCCGACAGCACACAGGCTGCTGTGCTCAGTTATGTCGTCAACGTTGTGGAGGACAGCGGCGATTCCACGACCGAATCCGATTGCTCCGATGTCTGGCGGCAGCGGGTGATGGGCCTGGAGGAGCTGCCGGACTTCAACATGCCGGGTCATGACGGATCTCTGCCGGCGGAGCCGATGGCCGACACCGATCGGCGGCGTCGGCTTCGCTCCTGGATTCACGCCATCAGCGTGGAGTCCGGGCAGACGCAACCCCTTGCCACCATCCTCACCACGGCCATTCAGCGGGCTCCGAATCCTCTCTGTCGAATTGATCTGCAGCACATCGGTGGTGCGGTGCGCGATCAGCCCATGCAGAGTTCCGCCTACAGGGGGCGAAACGCCGAATGGTCCATTGTGATTTCCGGTCTCTGGCACCCTGACGAGAGCTCTGCAGCGGATGAGGTGAAGCAGTGGTCCGATGACCTGTTCGATGCTCTGGCTTCACTCTCATCCCACGTCTACCTGGTCGAACGACATCCCGGAACAATCCGCTACGCACGTCAGCTGCAGCTGGCCTACGGGCCGGACCTGGAGCTGCTGCAAACTCTGAAGTGTCAGTGGGATCCGGACCGGATTCTGCCGACACTCAACACGTCAACACATGCCTAGACGTTCCATCAGGCTTTCAGCGAGCATGTCGGGCTCTGAAAGCATCACATCATGTCCTGCATCCAGGGTGGTGATGCTGCCTCCCAACCGCTGCGCATAGATCAGATTGTTCTCCAGCCCGAGTGCCTGGTCCTGTCGGCAGGCGAAAAAGTGCTTTGGGCAGGAGATCTCAGACAGATCAAACCGGGTTGTTTCCAGGTAGACACCCAGGGGTTGAGGCGTGAGTTTGGCGTGATAACCGGAGGCCTGGGTGTCGTTCAGATCGTTGAAAAACACCCTGCGGGTGACCTCTGCACTCAATGCGAAACTCTTGTCGGATGAGGCCGCCGCGAGTTCGAAGTAGCTCGGTCGGCGGCTTTCAGGAATTCTGTCGATGGCGCGCTCGCCGGGTTTCAGCACGAGTGCTGCAATCATCACCAGCTGGCCAATGGCGAGCGGCTCATGCGCCATGGCCTCAGCGATGCCGATTCCTGCGAGTGAATGACCCACCAGAACAGGCGATTCGCTGCCGCATTGCTTCAGCTGATCGCGGATCACCTCGCCGTAAGCCTTCAACGTCACCTGGTCCCGAGGCGTTGGATCCTGGCCATGTCCGGGCAGATCAAAACTCACCACCCGGTGACCTGCACTTCGCAGCGCGCCGGCACAAGCGTCCCAGCACCAGCTTCCGTGAGATCCACCATGCACAAGCACGAACACAGCCATGGATTCCAAGCGATGTTCCGAGTCTGATGCGATCTTTCCGCACCACACGGTTCGCTTTCGCTTCTCGTTTCGCCTTTCGTTTCGCTCTTCAGTGCTGCTTTGCGGTGAGCGGTGTCAGGTCAGCCAGATGAATGACGCCAGACAGAAAAGGCATCACCCGTCCAGTGATCAGCACCCGTTCACCCTGCAGCTGGCAGTGCAGGGTTCCGCTCCGTTGCGACAGCTGCCGTGCGTCAAGGCTGCTTCGTCCCAGCTGTTCGGCCCAGTAGGGAGTGAGGCTGCAATGGGCTGATCCGGTCACGGGATCTTCGTCGATGCCGAGTCCCGGCGCGAAAAAACGGCTGACAAAGTCAGCGTTGATGCCGGGTGCGGTCACGATCAGTCCGCGACCGGGCAGTGCCGCCACCATGGCGAGATCGGGTTGTAGGCGCCGAACCGTTTCTTCGTCGGCGACCACGGCCATCAGGTCAACCCCCTGAAGACAGGCCGTTGTCCTCAGGTTGAGAGCCCTGTTCAGTTCCGGAGGGGCTTCGCAGGGCCTGGCCTCCTGCACGGGGAAATCAAGGGTGAATCGTTCCCCCCGGCGCCGCACCAGCAGATCACCGCTCCTGGATTCGAACCTGATCTGCTCTTGGCCCTGGTCCTGCTGAAACACCACATGGGCGGCGGCGAGGGTGGCATGTCCGCAGAGATCCACTTCGCAGCTTGGTGTGAACCAGCGCAGGCCGTAGCAACCATCGGCTCCCACCACGAAGGCTGTCTCCGAGAGGTTGTTTTCCGCTGCGATTGATTGCAACAGGGCATCGGGCAGCCATGCATCCAAGCTGCAGACGGCGGCGGGGTTGCCCTCAAAGGGGCCCTCGGCGAAAGCAGCGACCTGCTGGATCGGGATCGTTCCCCTCATGCCACATTCAGCGGGCGTCGTTGCCTGTTTCCGCATCACCGGAGCTGCGCAGTCTTTCGACCTGCAGGAACACAAGCCAGGCCAGAGCTGCCAGAACGCCGCCGCTCCAGTCGCTGCGAAGCAGTTCCACGATCGCAACGGTGCTTGCGGTGATCCGCAGAGCTCGCAGCAGGATGTCCTGAAGCGATGGTTTTGCAGCTGTTTGCTTGTCCATCGTCGATCTGACTGCGAAAAGATCCTGCCTGAAGCGAATCCATGCTGGATCAGGCCTGGTCGTCCCTTGTCATGGGATGACTCAAGTCAGTCCTGACCTCTGCCGGCTATTCATTTGCACGTTGATCCACACGAGGACGACACAATCTGTTACAAAGGGTGGAGACGCGATTCTTTCCGATGGACAACGCAAAATTTGGCTTCTCCGCATTCGCTGAGCAGTGGAACGGCCGTCTGGCCATGATGGGCTTTGTGATCGGTCTCGGAACCGAGCTTCTGACCGGTCAGGGAATCCTTTCCCAGGTTGGTCTCGGTTGAAATCCCTTCATGAGCCTGATGTTTGGGCACCGGAAGATCGAATCGGCTACGTCCAGCTGATTTTGTTCGGTGCGTTCATTGCGACTCTTGGAGTCGGTGCAAACATTGTTGTCAAGTACCTCTGGTCATCGCTGGACGCTCTCAGCAATTATTTCTGATCTGATTCGCGGGCTTTGAGACCGCTGTTGGTTTGCTGAACCCCTGCCGCCGGCAGGGGTTTTTTTGCTGATGCATGGTTCACCAGGGCAGAACGGATCCGTTGGCGTGCAGGAAGCTGCCACTGTTGTTCAACGTCAGTTCGTCAATCCGTGCAATCAGACCTCTGACGGAGTCCTCAGGGCTGATGCCGTTGGGATTGAATTGGATCATCCGGGTCTTGACCAGACCGGGGTGAAGAATCGCCACGGCGATACCTCTGCTGCGCAGATCCACCGCAAGCGATTTTCCGGCAATGTTCAGCGCCACTTTCGACATCCTGTATCCATAGGAGCCACCGGAGCTGTTGTCTTCGATCGATCCCATGCGGCTGGTCATCAGCACCAGTTTTGATCCCTCAGGCATCAACGGTGTGAGAGCCCTGGCCAGCAGCAGCGGAGCCAGAGCATTCACCTCAAACTGCCGGCGAATGGCCTCCGGATCCAGATCACTGAGCCCCATCGATTCAAGGATCCCGGCATTGAGAATCACCGTGTCCAGCGTCTGACCGGCCAGCCCATTGACCAGGGCCGCCAGCGAGTCCGGGCTGGTGAGTTCGATCCCGGACTCAACCTGCACGCCGAGATCATCCAGTTCATCGCTGGACTGACGGCAGACCGCGATCACCCTGTCACCACGCAGATGGAGCTGCTGGCAGTAGGCGAGACCGATTCCCCTGTTGGCACCGGTCACGAGAGAAGTCGCCAATGTTCGAATCGCCGCAGAGCACCATCCTGCCTTCGCCGACAGCTGATCCGCCCATCATTTAAGGACGATCATTCAGGGCCCATCACTCAACGCAGATCGCCTTGGCTCGTAGTCTCTTGGCATTCGCAGATCCGGCTCTGTCGCACGGTTTTCATGGGCTTTGATCCGCGCCGGTGGCCGTCTTCATCGTCTGCCCGTGACAATCGCGTTCGGCAGAACCAGGCTGAACGTGTCACCAGCAATGTGGAGGCTTTGCTGCGGGACAACGAAGCCCTGCGCAGGGAAGTTCGGCGTTTGCAACAGCAACTCGACCGTCTGCGACGACAACAGTGGCAGCGACCTCAGCACGATGCTTCCGCTGGGTGGAGCAGACGACAGCCCTCTCCACTTGTGAGTTCAGAACAGGTTCAGCGCTGGGGTGAGTCTCTGGCGATGCAGCCGGGCTGGAGCGCGCTGCGCCGGCACGGCCTTGAACGCCTGATTGAACAGCTCAATCGCAGCAGCTTTCATGCTCAGCTCAGCCTGAGCGAGAGGCTCGATCGGGTGATCAGCGGTCTGGGTACGGACCTGATGGCTGCAGTGGGTCCAACCCCCACCAAGAAAACGGCTGCGGTTCTGGCGGCTTTCGCGCTGTATGGAGTGCGGGCCAGTGAATGGCTTGATGAGGAACCCCGACGGGTGGTGGCGGAACTGCACCAGCGTTTGCGTCAAAGTCAGGGTCATCGGCAGGGAGACGGCAATGGGCGGCGGACGCGAAGTGATCAACGTTCCACGGATCGTGAGTCATCGGGACAGGGGCAGAGCGGCTCAACTGATGCGCGTTCCGAAGCGTTTTCGGTGCTGGGTCTGACGACGGACGCTTCCCAGGAGGCGATCAAGCAGGCCTTCAGGACGCTCGTCAAGCAGCACCATCCCGATCTGGGTGGATCAGCCGAGGCGTTCCGGCGGGTCAATGACGCCTATCAGTTGCTGATGGCCTGAAGGCGAGCCGCGTCGTCATCGACGTGATTCCAGCCATTGACTCATCGCCAGAGCACCTCAAGACTTGATCCGCCTGACATGTCAAAGCGGATTCCTGCAGTGCTGTTGCTGCGCTGGTAACGCAATCCAGACTCGCTGACAGGGAAGTCGAAAGCGCGATCGCCGAAAATGATGGTCACATTCCCCTGGCGCTGGCTGAATCGACACGGACCTGATTCGACCTGAACGGCAGGGCTTGAATCGCTCAGCAGGCAATGGGCGATCGTGCTGTCGGCATGAACTCTGCCGGTGGGCTCAGCGAACGCGAGCAGGGTGCTGAGCAGCAGAAGCGGGGATGTCAGTTTCAGAGGTTGGTGCAGAGCCATGAAAAAAGCCCTGACGGAGCAGGGCGTTGTGCCGGATTGCGGCGGAACTCATCGGGCCACTTTCTGGCCCCGGTACACGAGTTCAGAACGAACACTGTTTTTGGAAACAGCGTTGTTCTGCGCGTACTTCTGGCCGCGGTAGGTCAGTGTCATGGTGGTACCTCGTTGCAGGCTCAGGTCCCCGTTCCATGGCCTGAGTTGAACTGCGCCTCGTCAATGACAAGGTGAACGATGCTGAGGTTTACAGCGAACTTTTTATAGCAGGACGGTCAACAGCAATGACGTTCGTGCCGTCACACGCCTGCTCAGCAGTTCATCGGCACCCTGCAACACCCTCAAGCACTGCTGGTTTTTTTAGAGTGGAGTGAACACAGGTCGAGTCATGAATCCCAAGCAGGTGGGTGCTCTTCGAAGGGCTGGGATCTATTTCCTGGTGGGATATGGCGGACTGACCGTGATCAACAACAGCGGTCTTGCTCCTGAACGGATGTGGCTGGCTTACACGCCTCTGTTCGTCGGTGTTTATTTCTTCGCCCGCTGGGCGGACGCCAGAATCGCCGCCTCCAGCCAGACGAAGGATGAGTGACCGCTGAAGGGCTGAGTTCCCT
>PVBE010892188.1_pt1 | contig 12501 bp, 9 predicted proteins | sample 1631181 | NCBI WGS metagenome assembly PVBE01 (sample SAMN08397723, study PRJNA350692) | Marine metagenome, whole genome shotgun sequencing project. | isolation source: water | place: Pacific Ocean | collected 2012-04 | reverse complement strand
GGATGTTCGCATCACACTGGAGCAAAATGTAGCCATGACCGAGGATCGGCTTGTTTTTCTCGGCGGCCGTCAGGTCGAGTGGTACATCATTAAGTAATGTCGGAAGAGAACACCATTCCAGATACGCTGGCGGTCCCGTCCAAGACAGGGAAGTTTGGGATAGGCACCATGGGGATGTTCCTTGTCTTCTCAGCTTTAGTGCAATACAACGATCCTGATCCTTATAGTTGGTTGGTGCTTTACCTTGCCGCAGCGGGTGTCTCTTTCGCCGCGTTGTGGTTTCCGGACTTGTGGAAACTACCGGCAGTGGTTGCGGTGGGGGCCTTCGTTTGGGCAGCCACGCTAGTACCCACAGTTACGCAAACCTCATTCCCGGACCTTTTTCAATCCTGGGAGATGATGAGCGGAGAAATGGAAGAAGGACGCGAGTTCTTGGGCCTCCTATCGGTTGCATCCTGGACTACGTATCTTGTCCATCGGGGCCGCAAAACCCAACAATGAAACACCTGTCGAGAGGAACAAAACTGATGACCCGACCCTATGAAATCAGATTACGAGCATTCGCCCTCTTGTCCTGTTTAGCATTGCTCGCTATCCCTAGTGGCGCCATCGCCCAGACCCTCGAGGAGCGCATACAGAAAGGGCAGCAACTACTCCAGGAGGGTCAACTCGAACAAGCACTGGCAGAACTGCAGCAAGCCCTCGAGGAGGCTCCGGAGTATGTGCCAGCTTTATATTTCGCCGGGACGACGCTCGGACGTCTCCGACGATTCGATGAAGCCTTTGACCTTTTCACTCAGGCCGCAAAGCTAGACCCGGGTAACGCCCCGATCCACCAGGGGGCCATGATCGCAGCATTTCAAGGCCAACGTTTTGAAGACGCCTGGGATCAGGCAATTCTCGCAGCCCAGTCGGGGCAAGACATGTCCGCGTATTTCAAGCAAATCGAAGCAGTTTCGCCGCGCCCTGATGACTTTGATGTTCGCCTCGCTGCGCCACGTGTTTTTGTTGCCGACCTGGACATGACCCGACTAATTACCGCGGACTTATCGCCCAGTTCTTTTTTAGACACCAGCTCTGTTGAGATGAACCGTGCGCAACAAGAACTCCCGGAAGTTCGTCGTCTGTATATTCTTGCGCTTGTGGAATCAAAATCTTTCGCGGCCGTCAGCCAGGTAGCCTTGGCCACCCATGTGCTCTTAGTCCAAGCGGACACCTTCGAAGATGGGGAAATTAACGGCTACTTTAAATTGGTACACCCAACTTCCGGTGAAGAAGTCTACTCGCGGCAGATGTCACTGTCCGACATCACTACACCGAGCGCCATACGAAGCGATGTCGCCGTGCATATCAGGTACCTTGAGACTTGGCTTGAACAGCAAGGCCAGGAGCATGGGGATAAGGGCAAATGAAGGGGAGTTTCAGCACAACTAGAAACGCTTTGGTAGGTGGTGGGTTGTTGGCCCTCATACTCGCGATGGGCAATTTGTCGAGCGCACAACCGGTTGTGCGCCAAGACGTGCGCATGCTCGATGCCAAAGCTCGTTGGGAAACACTCAACCTTATCCGGCGCGATAAGTTCAACCTGATCTTGCCGGGAGCGATGCGTGATAACGGCATCGATATGTGGATCCACTCGATCCGCATGGGCAACCCCGACCCCTTGGAACACGATCTAGGCGCCGAATTTGGAACGTTTGTTTTTGCCGATCGCGGGGGCGATAGAATCGAACGCATCGCGTTAAGCCCATTCCAACTGCAAGATCGGTCTGTATACGACACAGTTGGATCGATCGAAGATCTCCGGACCCTGGTCGACGAACGCGATCCACGGCGCATAGCGATCAATAGCTCGAAATGGATCGGCGTTGCCGACGGCATGTCGTACACCGACTACCAGAATCTTGTGGAAACAATCGGACCGGTTTATGCCGATCGACTGGTATCAGCGGACCAGCTCATAACCGACTTCCGTGTACGTCGAGTAGAGCGAGAGATCGCCGCTTTTTCCACAGCGGGTGAAATGACTCGACGCACGTTGGAAAGAGCACTATCAAATGAAGTTGTTGTGCCTGGGGTCACCACCAGCCGGGACGTGGGCTGGTGGGTACAGGAGAGGCTGTTAGAGATGGGTGTGCGGCCATCATTTGGGATTAGCACCCCTGGGATCTCCCGAACTGCAGCAGGGGGCCGTGGGCCACGGAGAAGCCGGGATGGAGCCATTCAACGGGGAGATTTCCTCTCTTATGACATGGGAATCCGCTACCTGAACTTCGGCACCGACTTCAAGCGCCACGCTTACGTGTTGCGCGAGGAAGAAACCGCTCCGCCCGCTGACATCCAACACGCCTGGGACATGGGCTACCAGGCCCGGCAGATCATCGAAAACAACATCGAAGTTGGACGTACTGCCGGTGAGACATTGGCATACCTTGTCGAGGTTCTGGAGGCAGCAGGGTACGTTTACACACCCTTCGTCGATGACAGCCGCGATCGCGACATCATCAACGCGATGGGCGAGGATTCTCGTACTGGTATTTCCATTGACTGCCACACCGTCGGCAATACCGGGAACAGCGAGGCAGCAGTGGGACCATCGTTCGCACCGTTCCGCCCCGATCGCGCACACGTAATGATCCAACCAGACAACATCTTCTCGCTAGAATTCGTGGTGCATTCCGCGATGGACGATGGAACACGCATGTCGATCAACTTCGAGGACAACGCCATCGTTACGGTCCATGGCGTCGAATGGCTCTACCCGCCGAATCCGCGGATCCTGTTAATCCGCTGAGCTCACTTCTATTTGAGCCAGCGACGTCCATTGATGAGCCTTTCTTCGACCCGTGGGATCTTCTCTTCACGCATCGCCGCATGATAGGCAAAGCTAGCGAGAATTGCTGCATTGCCCATCAAGTCTTCGGCAACAAGTCGATCGTACACATCCATGTTCGAATGCCACGTCGTAGTGAAATACTCAAGATCGTCCTGCAGGAACTTGAATCCTGGGAGGCCGACCGCATTGAACGAGTCACTATCGGTGCCCCGGGTGTTAACTGGAATAAGGTGGGTCAGGCCGAGGTTGTTGAACGGCTTCATCCATTCGGAGAAGATTGGCACAATCAAGGGGTTGCCTTCGAGGAAGATTCCGCGGAAGCGACCGTACCAGTCAGTATTGAAATAGACTGATAGGTTGTCGTAGTCGGGCAAAGGTTCGCCGGTTTCCCAGTTGGCGAAGTGGTTGTTGATGTAGCTGCGGGATCCCAAATGCCCGGCCTCCTCCGAGCCCCACAGCACAGCGCGAATCGTACGTCGCGGTTGGGCTCCGATCGAGTGGAGAACGCGCATCGTCTCCATGACTACAGCACTGCCGGAGGCATTGTCCGTAGCCCCTGTGCCAGCTGATTCGGCATCGAAGTGCCCGCCGATCATGACGAGCTCATGGGCAAGGTCAGTTCCAGGAATCTCGGCAACTAGATTGTAGTCCTGCAGATCTTCTTCGTCGTAATGGATCCTCACTTCGGCCTCGATTGTGACCTCGACGCCTCTCTCAAGAAGTCGCACAACACGATTGTAGTGCTCGGGTGCGACGATTACGTGCGGCATGGGTTTCGGATCATCAGGGGAAATTGGGTCCCCTCCGACAACGCGTACAGTCCCTTTGTCGAAAGCCCCCAGGTTCGTTCCCATGCCCGGGGAAACGAGAAGTGACGCTCCGGCCGTTTCAAGAAAAGCCTCGATCCGTTTTAGAGGCAGAGGGTCGCCTAGGAGGCTGCCCGTCGGCGGTACATATACCGCCGTGGCAGGCTCCGATTGCGGCAAGACAAAGAACCGGGACCAGTCGTCGAGCTGTGCTTGAGTGAAGCGCTCACCGCTTGGTTCAAAACTCGGGACGAGTTGACGCTCGGGAGCGATGAAGACGACTTTCCCGCGTACGTTGCCGCGATAGGGTTCCAACTCCTTGTCGGATCGGATCGCGGCTGCATTGACGAAAACCGCTGCGCCTGTAATGCGCCCCTCGGTTCCGCGTGACCAGGGTACCGGGTACGCAATTATTGTCATGTATTCGGGGCCAAGCATGTGCACCGAGGTGTAGCGATTCTCCCACCCAAGCCCAACGGGACCGAACGACTCAATTTGGGCATCGAGACCAAACTCTTCAAATTTTTCCTGCGCCCACTGGATCGCCCGATTGTAAGAGGGTGAGTTCGAGAAGCGAGGCCCGTAAACATCTGCCAGAATGCCGACAACATCCATTACCTGGGAATTGCCAAACGCTTCAGCCTTAATCCGTTCGATAACCTCATAGTCCACTGGTTCTTGGACACTAGCCCCAGCGGCGACAATCAATGGCCAGGAAAATAGCCCAACAAATATGGCCTTTAAGTAATGCATTAATCTCCTCACTATCTGGCGAGACGGTATTCAGGCTCATCCACTGTTATAGATCTTCGTGTCACGTATACCTCGGAGAGTACTCTGCCAGGTACCAACACAAGAGAAACCTTAGTCGGTGGTCGGCGTTCATGAGTATGATCCGGTGCTGCTCGGCACGTACCATCAACTGCTAGAGGCCTTAGAAAAACCAAGCTCAGCTAAACTGCCCCGGCGCTTATCATTTGAGCTGGATGACCCGGTGACCGGCTCGACAGAAGGAAACAACCTTGGAATACCGTGCACTAGGACGCACCGGTGTCAAAGTTTCTCCACTTGGCCTCGGAACCGACAACTTCGGTGATGCAACGTCCGAGGAGGAAGCCCGGAAGATCATCAATCGAACCCTCGATGCCGGCATCAATCTGATCGACACTGGCGACACCTATTGCGAGGGTGCAAGCGAGCGCATCATCGGGCGAGTCCTTAAAGAGAACAAAAAAAGGCACCAAGTTTTTGTCGCGACAAAGGTTGACCATGGACGGCGACGCGTTGGTATGTCTTACGAGGAGTACAAACCGGCAGAGGATGTGGATAGCGCACTGCCAAGCATGGAGGCCGACTCCCTGGATCCCAATGAGTTCGGCCACTCGCGGCTCAACATCATCCGAACCTGTGAAGACTCTTTGCAGCGGCTCCAAACTGACTACATCGATTTATTGCAGCTACACCGACAAACACCCGAGCTACCGATCGAGGAAACACTCAGGGCCCTGACAGATCTGGTGCGGCAAGGAAAAGTCCGTTACATCGGGACATCAACCCACCCCTCTTGGGCCGTCGTGGAGGCGATTATGTTCAGTGAGATAAAAAATTGCGTCCGCGTTGCCACAGAGCAGCCACCCTACAACCTTTTGGATCGACGTATCGAAAACGAGTTGATTCCAATGGCGCAGCGATACGGTGTCGGACTAATCACTTGGGGCCCGCTCGCCATGGGCATCCTTGCCGGCCGGTACACGGATGCAAGTGACTTTCCGGAAGACTCGCGTGCCGTTACTCGTGGTGGTTTCTACGCCAAGCGCGTCAACGAAAAAGGAATCGAGATCGGCGTGGATTTCATGAAGCTGGCTGATAAAGCTGGGATTCCGCCAGCCCAGTTAGCGCTACTGTGGTGCAAGGATCAACCAGGGGTCACTGCACCACTAATGGGTACCCGAACGCTGGAGCATCTGGAAACCCTCCTACCAGTGCTGGAGATGGATCTCAGTGACGAGCTCCGAGAAGCATGCGACAAACTGGTCCCCCCAGGCAGTTTCGTTGCTGATTTTCATAACACCTCTTACTGGAACAAGGCGCGTGTCCTGGAATGACCTGCAGGGACTGCAGCCCATTGTTATAGGCATGGTCTTGGCTGCGGGTACTGCCTCATGAACCAGTGAAAATTCCAACACTTTCACATCGAACGTACCCTCGCCGAGGTTAGCCGAGGAGTCAGTAAAGTAGGGTTTAGGCGAACTTGACAAGATCGATGCGATTCTGAATCTCCCTACATTGTCCCTTATGCTTGGCTAGGAGAAAGATCATGAAGCAGAAAATCCTCGCAATACTCGCGTCTTTGGTCGCCATCATCCCGGGGATCCAGGCAGATGCCCAGGAAGCCCGTGCGCGGGCAGAAATGCTCGATCTGATCCAGAGAGAGAAGTTCGACGTGGTACTCCCCGGCGTGATGCGCGACAACGCTATAGACATGTGGATTCATGTCATTCGCGATGGTAACCCTGACGCGCTAGCACTCGATCTGGGGGGGACCGCCGGCTATTTCATTTTTACCGATCGCGGGGGTGACAGGATCGAGCGAGCCGTACTTGCCGGCAGTGGGCAAGGAATGTACACGAGCGGCGCATACGACATCTTCGCCTGGAACGATTGGAATGCCTGGTATCCCAACCACAATGCTACCGAATTGCGTCAATTTATTGAGGAACGGGACCCGCAGCGGATCGCCGTCAACACGTCCGCATGGCTTGCAGCGGCTGACGGCCTGTCGCATTCCGGGTATCAGCAGCTTGTGGAAGCAATCGGCGAGACTTACGCCTCCCGGCTTGTCTCCAGCGAGAATCTCATCACCGACTTTCGCGTCCGCCGGGTTCAATCGGAGATCGTCGCTTTCGCCCAAGCCGGCGATATGACCCGTCGGATCCTAGAGAGGGCCTTGTCACGCGAAGTCATCACGCCTGGAATTACGACAGGTGAAGACGTCGCCTGGTGGGTTCAAGAACGCGTGTTAGAGGCCGGTCTGGGATCTTCGTTCGGCCTCACTAGACCCATAGTAATTCATTCCGCCGTCGCAGAGCCTCAAGAATACCGCTCAAGCACTTACGCTTTTCAGCGAGGCGACCTGCTGCAGTTCGACACGGGTGTGAAGTACCTTAATTTCGGTACCGACATGAAGCGAAACGCCTATCTTCTACGAGAAGGGGAAACAGCTCTGCCAGAGGACATTCGGCATGCCTGGGACGAAGGCCGCCGGGCCCGCGACATCATGCGACGAAACATTCGAACAGGCCACACCGCGCGTGACACACTCGCTGTGGTCGTCGCGGCGCTCGAGGCCGAAGGGTTCGTATACACACCTTTCGTCAACTTCGGTGACATCGACAGACAAATCGTCGAGAGCTTCGACCAACCCAACGTGACTGGTATTTCGATCGATTGTCATGTGGTCGGCAACACAGGCAACAGCCAAGTGGCGGTCGGTCCTTCGTTTGCACCGTTCCGCGAACTCCGAGCCGACCTCATGATTCAGTCCAACAACATCTTCTCGTTCGAGTTCATAACCCACACGGCTCTGCCATCATTCGGCAATCGGCGCTTGAGAATCAACTTCGAAGACAACGTTATAGTTACGAATCAGGGCGTCGAGTTGTTGTACCCACGCAACGAACGAATTTTGCTGATCCGCTAGCCCGCACTTCTCAATAGATCGCCGCTGAAGGCACAGTGGCGAGAACCTCTGCTATCCAGCTATTGGCAGGTCGATCACCTGGTCGGCGAAAGCAATCCGTTCCATGTTGAGCAACAAATCGGCCCCGTCCCGGGCGGCGCGCTTGTCAATCACCTTGGTTACATTCCCGTTGCGAATCACCTCATAGTCAGCCATGTTACCCGCATATATCGCGGTGTCGGTTCCGGTGCTGCCATCGAGGAGATCCTTGCCACCGTTGCCACGTAACATGTTGTCGCCAGCGTTTCCCAAGAAAATATTGTCCCAGTCGTTGCCAATTAAACCAGCATCGTTGTCACCGGTGAGCGTTACATCTTTGAGATGCTGTGACTTGGATGTATACCGCAGATCCGGATCGAACTGGAGCGAAAAAGCGCCAGTAAATTCCGGTGGCAGCTCGGGAGTGTAGGTCAGGAATGGAGGGAAGAATTCCTGGAGGATAGCCAGCCCTTCGGGGTCGAAATTGCGCAGGCCGGCGCGCCCGCGCGCGCCATAGATGCCAAAGTGTGATGTGCCGTCCGGGATACGCCCAGTCTCAATAGGGCGGCCCTCATAAACGGTGGGCGGCACGGTCCACAGATCCAGGTAGTTGTCATATATCGCCGCAACGTATTCGTTAGGCTCGTTTTCGAGGTCGTCCTGCCGACCTTGCCAGAGACCGCGCTCCATAGCGGCGTCCGTGATACGGATTAAGTCGAGTTGCATCTGCGGCAACGCCGGCTTGATGCCATAGTCATGCACCATATGTAGAACTTCCTCGAACGAAGCGTCCCTGGTGCGGTGCGCCATGTAGTCTTCGTGCCCTTCGACCGGAGACTCGTTGGCCCGCAGGTCCTGCATTCCAAGGTCGACGCGGCGTAGCGGTCCTCGAAAAGCTTCGCGCATATCGGGCTCGGTGTTAAACAGGGTTAATGTTGCGCGATTGTCGGCCATTGTGTTGGCTACAATGCTTTTGTCGGCACCATATCGTGTCCCCGGAACGTCTGTCAGTATGTGCTCGAGAACGTTCCGGGCCTTGAGGATACGCGCTTCGCTCCACCCGTCCTGGGCGAGGATATGGATCGGTTTGCTGTTCGGCGCAACGACCTTCGTGTAGCGAACGAACACATCCCTAAAAACCTGTGGCACATTATCGGGCAACAGTACGATGCCATTCGGCGATGTAGAAATATCGATATAAGGCAAAGTCTCGCCCCGCTGCGGGAAAAGCCCTCCCGTTGTTCCAATCATGGCGGCAACAATCAACAGCGGTGTAAATAAACTCATTCTTGCTCCTTGCGGGTTGTCCTGACCCTGGCAGCTAAGAGACAAAGCAGTTCAAACATCAGATTGCAGGCAACAACGGCCGTGTTTCCAGTTGGATCGAGTGGTGGAGACACTTCATTGACGTCAGCGCCGACCAGGTCTAATCCTTCCATGCCTCGCAACAACAACTGCACGTCACGCACGGTCATTCCACCAGGTTCCAAGCCTCCAACGCCCGGAGCGAATGCTGGGTCAATGGCGTCCATGTCTACGGTAACGTAGGTCGGCAGATCGCTTAAAACCTCTCTAGCCGCATTCATGATGCCATTTGTCCCGAGTTCATAAACGTCGTCGATCGTCATGATCGTGATGCCTTGCTCACGGGCCCAGTCGAGTTCATCCGTTGAAAACAGCGTGCCGCGGATCCCGATTTGAATAATATGTGATGGCTCCAGCAAACCCTCCTCGATGGCTCGTCGAATCGGAGTCCCGTTCGCATAGATCTTGCCGAACATACGGTCCTGTGTGTCGGAATGGGCATCAATTTGCAGTAGACCAACGGGCGCGTCCACGGCAATCGCCCGTAGGATTGGCAAAGTGATCGTGTGATCTCCTCCCGCCACTAGAGGCAATGCGCCAGCTGCACGAATAGCCGAGAAAAAAGTCTCGATACTTTCGAGACTGGCGGACATATCAAGGGGGTTAATCGGTGCATCTCCGACGTCGCCGATGCGACAAATCTCAAAAGGCGCAATGTTCGTCGAGTAGTGAGCCTGCCGTATAAGACGAGACATTTCGCGCATTTGCGCCGGCCCGTGTCGAGCTCCGGCACGGAACGACGAACCACCATCGAAGGGAACACCTGCCAAAGCGATGTCAAGGCCATCGAACCCCTCGCACAGTTGTGCCCGCATTAAGGTAGCCACTTGAGCAGAGCGTGGCACGCTGTTTACATCAACTTGTTGGAAGTGGTGTTTTCCGGTGTTTTCCATCGAACATCCTGAAAGTCTTGATTGCACATCGTCGGTGCGATGCTGCGAAGTGTCAAGTGGGCGAAGGATGTTGGCTCCCGGCTCACTTCGCTAACCCGTACCCACTGTACTTGCCACGCCTCTCGTGTATCAGTATTGTGCGCGATTGGTCCCAACGACTTTGAAATCACGTGCCGACGCTGACGTCAGTCCCTCTTTGGCTACATCGTTACCTCCAGTGTCGTGTACTGCACCAGATTGATGACAATCGAATGATTGGCCTGATTCTCAACAACCCTAGGATCTCATGGAATACCGGGAGCTAGGCCGCACAGGCGTTAAAGTCTCACCATTGTGCTTCGGCACCGACAACTTCGCAGACCCTACCCCTGAGCCCGAGTGCGTCGAGATGCTCAATCGAGCACTCGACGCCGGCATCAATTTGCTGGATACCGGCGACATTTACGCCGATGGAGAAGGCGAGCGCATCATTGGCAGAGCCCTGAAAAAAAACGGGCGGCGGCACTCGGTGCTGATATCCACAAAGATTGATCACGTGCCCGGTCTTAATCTCGACACTAGTTCTCCCGGCATCAATGCCAACGACCACGGCCATTCACGGCTCAACATCATCCGGGGCTGCGAGCAAACACTGAAACGTCTACAAACGGACTACATTGACCTCTATCAGATGCATAGACCATCGCCTGAGATCCCAATTGATGAGACGCTAGGCGCGCTCGACGATTTGGTTCAGCAGGGGAAAATTCGCTACATCGGCTGCTCGACGCATCCAGCTTGGATGGTTATGGAAGCGTTGTATGTAAGCGAGTTAAAAGGCTATGCGCGGTACGTCTCCGAGCAGTCACCGTACAACCTTCTCGACCGCCGCATCGAGAACGAACTTATTCCGGCCTGCCAAAAATGGGGTCTCGGGATCATCAGTTGGGCACCGATGGCCCAAGCGGTGCTCGCCGGTCGCTACAAAGACCCCAACGAGTACCCTGAGGAGTCACGCGCTGCCCTGCGTGGTGGCTATTATGCGGACCGCGTAACCGAGCGTGGCATCGCGGTAGCACAGAAGTTCGCTGAGCTAGCGGATCAGATCGAGCTCACTCCAGCTCAGTTCGCGGTTCTCTGGTGTAAAGACCAGCCTGGGATCACGGCGCCACTGGTCGGGCCGCGCACCCTAAAGCAGCTCGAACAACTCATTCCTCTTCTTGACATCGAGTTTCCCCTTGAACTACGCACGATGTGCGACCAACTGGTTCCGCCAGGCAGTGCGGTCGCCGATTTCCACAATACCGCTACTTGGATGAAGATGAAGGTATGAGCCGTTGACCGCGCCAGGGCATTCTGACCTGATCAGCCTATTCGAGGAGTTTCGCGCTTCATTAGTACCAGAAACGAACGATGGGGTTCCTGATTACACGCCGCTAGCAATGCAGCGTAAGCGCGAAGAACTTCAAGTATTCCGCGACCTGTTAGCGTCGTACGACATCACACACTGGAAAGTTAGCGAACAAGTCGACTATCACGTCGTCCGCGCCGAGTTAAACGGCGTAGCCTTCGATCATGAAGTTCTGCGACCCTGGGCCCGCGATCCCGGTTTTTACAACATCACCGACGGAGTTTATCCGAGGCTGTTGGTGCACTACTCGCGAATGAACAATGACTGGTCGCCGCGAGTTCCTCGCTTGCCCGTTGCCGACGACAAGATCAGCGGGCTACGTACAAAGTTGCAGTGCGTCCCCACCGTGCTCGATCAGGCCCGTGGAAACCTAACAGAGATAGCTGGCGACCTAGCAACCGTGGCAATCCGGGTACAGGAACGCGAGCTTGTCGTAATGCGCGAACTTGTGGACGAATTTGGCGCAAGACAGCCAGAGTTAGCAAACGATGCAGAGAAAGCACTCTCCGCTATGCGCCGATTCCGCGAGTGGCTCATCGACAATAAGGGTCGGACACCAGCACCCGCCGGCATCGGCAAAGACAACTACAACCGATGGTTGAAGGACGTCCTACTTGTCCCCCATGATTGGGACGAGCTGCTTACGACGATCTGTAACGACTATCATCGCGCCATTGCTTTTTTGAAGCTTGAGGAGCACAAAAACAGAGGCCTGGCCCCGTTCGAGCTCACCGCCAGCGAGGCTGAGAACCTCAATCGGCAGGGGGCTGCAGCGCAGGAGCTACTGGCCTTTCTGCGAGATGGCGAGATCATTACCGTTCCGGATAGTTTAGATTCGCTGCCCCCTGCTCACTACCCACGTACTTGGGGGATGAGTGCCTATCTTAGACCCCACTACCGAGGCTTCTTCGAGCAGTGTTGTGATCGTGAGCCCATGACACAGATCACGCATACGTTCTTCGGACACTACTATGTGCGCGATAGGACGATCTGGTACCAGGATGGCAATAGTCGACCGATCCGAGACACCATTCGTCTGTTCGACATGCACGAGTCACGCTCTGAGGCGCTATCGTTCGGCGTCGAGGAAATGATGCTGCAGCTCGGCATACTTGATAATCGGCCACGAGCTAAGGAAATTACTTACATCTGGATGGCGTTTCGCGCGGCTCGTGCTATTTCGGACCTCAAAATGCACGCCAACGAATACACCATGCAGGACGGAATCGATGGGTTCGTCGACAAGCTTCCCTACCCGTGGGCTGATGCCGACAGCGATGCCGTGTGGTGGGATGTTGAGGAGGCGTTACGAGCGCCGGCACACTCCGTGAGCTATGTAGGTGGCAAGAACATGATCCTGCAGCTACTGGCTGAATGCGCGCAGCTTCAGGGGGTCGAGTTTAAGTTGAAACGTTTCATGGATGATTTCATGGGCGGCGGTATCATTCCGATTTCTCTGACCCGCTGGGAAATGACCGGAAACGAAGACGAGC
>PVBE012935630.1_pt1 | contig 12502 bp, 12 predicted proteins | sample 1631181 | NCBI WGS metagenome assembly PVBE01 (sample SAMN08397723, study PRJNA350692) | Marine metagenome, whole genome shotgun sequencing project. | isolation source: water | place: Pacific Ocean | collected 2012-04 | reverse complement strand
GGGGGGGGGGGTGGGCCCATCATGCGATACAGCATCGATAGCTACCTGGACAAGTACCACGTCGACCGAGCGGTGTGTAGCCGCGAGCTGAAGGCGCTGCTGAAGCACGACCCCACGCGCTTCCAGTCGGCCGTCCTGGAGCGGGTTCGCGGGGGTGACGAAGGGCCGGCCATCGGCTACGCCCTGTGGCTGCTCCACCAGCACCACATGCTGGTCGACCTGCTGATCGACACGAGCATGCCGACGAAGGAAGCCGTCAGAGTGGCCCTGGTTGCGGCTCCCTCCGTCCTGAATCTCGACTTGCAGCTCGCCAATGTCCTGAAGACCGGGGACGGCCACGAGGCCGTCCGCGTCCTCGTCATTCTCAGGGACATCCCGATCACCACGCGCATACTCCCCGTGCTGACCGCCGTGCTGCCGGTCGCCGGGCCGGAGATCCGGTCACGAATCGCGCTGCTCTATGGCCGGATCTGTCAGAACACCCTGTTCACCTCGCGTCTGGGGCAGGATCCCGATCCGCGCGTGCGCGCCAACATGATGGAAGCGCTCTGGGGATCCAAGCACCCGTTCGCCCGTCGCGCGTTTCAGACGGCCCTGCGGGACACCGACAACCGCGTGATCGCCAACGCCGCGATGGGGCTCTATCGGCTGGGTGAGCCCGAAGGCCTGGAGACGCTCCACGGCCTGGCCAAACACGTGATGGGTGCCTACCGAGCCAGCGCGGCGTGGGCGATGGGCGAGACGAGCGACCCACGCTGCGAGCCCGTCCTCGAACGGTTGCTCGAAGACCCGAACACGGCGATCCGTCGCGTGGCTTCCGAGGCCCTGGTCAAGGTGAGAGCCTCGATGACCAGGGCCGCCTCGGCCGGCGCGCTGGACGTGCGTCTTCTCTCGGCCGGCGACCCGCCCGGCGGCTGGAAGCGGCTCGTGGTCTCGGTCGTCGACCAGAATGGGAGGCCGATCAAGGATCTACCGGCCAGCGCTTTCACGATTCTCGAGGACGCCGATCCCGTGACCGACGTCCGTTTCAAGCCGCCGGGCGATCGAGAACGGCTGGCGCTCGCCTATGTGCTGGATTGCTGCATCCCGCTCCTCAGCGACTGGATCGATCAGACAGCGACCGCGCTGATCAAGAGTCTCCACGGAATGAAGTCTGGCGACCGCTGTGTCATCTGCAAGTATGCCGACGGCGTGGAAGCTCCGCAGGGGTTCTCGATCGATCCGGTACAGCTTCGGTCGGCGATCGTCAAACCGTATTCCGGACCGGTGGCGAGACCGCGCCTGTTCGATGCTGTGAACATCGCGATCGACTTCGTCCTCATGCAGCGTGGGGTGCGGTCGGCCATCGTGGTCTCGGACGGTACTGATGCCGGCAGCGAGATGCCGCTCGATCAGCTGGTGGAAGCCGCGTGCCGCACCGGCGTGCCGATTCACGCGATCGCGTACGGCGACCCCGCCGGCCACGACACCTTACGCCGCCTGACGTCCGAGACGGGCGGGCGAATGCTGAGCATTGTGAGCGTCGAGGAGTTCGGCGAGGCCTGTCGGCAGATCTTTGGCGAGCTGTCCTCCGTGTACACCATGACCTACAAGCCCACCCGCGTACCCCGCCAGCTCGAGGTCAAGGTCCAGAGCCCCCAGGGGTGCGGCGGCGATGTGCGGACGAGCCACCCGCTCCAGGTGCCCCAGGAGGGCGAGGTGGAGGTCTCCGCGGTCTGAGCCCACGGGTTCACGTCGTGGCGTTCCGGTCGTACGGCACGATGTGCTCCCACTCGTTCGCGTCCGACCGTGCGACCACCGCAACGACGGGCTCGGTGTCGCTGAGGTTGAAGACCTCGTGCGGCACGCCAGGCTCGATGAAGATGAAATCTCCAGCCTGGTTGTCGACGACCTGACGCAGTCCGGGCCCGTACTCGTGGCGCACCCGTCCCTGCAAGATGTAGAGCATGACCTCGAAGTCCACGTGGATGTGAGCGCGCGCGACCCCGCCAGGGGGGATCGTCGCCACGTTCATCGAGAGCTCTTTGGCGCCCACGTTCTTGGCCGACATCCCCGTCTTGTAGCTGATGCCGTTCCACCCGCGCCAGGTCTCGCTCGCTCGGATGAGCGAGATGCCGTCACCGCCCTCGACGTGCTGCCTCAGCTCCTCACTCTCGGACATCTAGCACGCTCCCCTCCACTCCCCGCAGGCGCCCGTGACGGCAGCACGCGTTCGGCCTGCCGCGTCGCCCCCTGCGTGTTGGCTACCGCTCCTGGCACTGGAACACGAGCGTCGTGAGGTCGTCGTCACCGACAGCCATCAAGACGCTGAGGCGACGCCAGGGTGCCTCGATCGTCCCTTCGAGAACGCTGAACGCCGGCGTGCGGGTCACCTGAACCTCGTGGCCCTCGGATTCGAGCAGGTCCTGATAGTAGGCGATCACCTGGTCTGGCATGTCTTCGGTCGTCACCTGGAAGGTCACCGTCTCGAGGTCGGTTTGGGTGGCCATGCTCGCCGCCTCCCGGGGGGCGGTGGCGCCGGGGTAGAGGCCCACCCAAGCCGGCACCGTCACCGGGTCGCCCGATCCAGCACGCAGGACATCGCCGTCGGGCGTCCGGATCGTCACGTCGTTCAGCTCGGCCCCGACGTCGCTCCGCGTGTCCAAGGAGAGGTACCCTCCGATCGCCGCCATGGCGGCGATGCCTACCAGCACAACGGCGCCGAAGATCAAGACCCACGTCAGTGGCCCCAGGCCTTTCGTCGCCGGGGCCTCGCCGGGGCCCGTGGGGAGGTTCGGTGTCGCGCCTGTGGTCATGTGCCGCGTCGTTCTGTGGATCGATGGGTGGGAGTCGGCGCCCATCGGCGCGGCCCCGGTGGGGCCGTCACCGAATCGTTCCGGGGACGCGTCTAGGCTGACGCACGGCCTCTCGGGTGTCAATACCTCCAGCTCGCGGTCTCGCGCCGTTCGCGACCATGTGGTGCCCGCGACTCTTGGCTTGGGCTATCCTCGTGCCAGTGGTCACCCTGGCGCGCGGTCGGACCACCCTGGCCGGTCACGATTCTGCGGGATCAGACGATGCCCTGACGGCGCAGGGTTGCGATGCGCTCGGCGTCGTAGCCGAGCTCGCCGAGGATGGTCTCGACATCCTCGCCGAGCTGCGGCGCTGCCCGGTCAGCCGGTTGCTCCCCTGGGCAGCGCAGGGGACTGGCGACGAGCCGGAGCGGTTGTCCGTTTCGGCTCGTCAGCGTCTGAATCCGATCGCTCTGCGTGACGAAAGGGTTCTCGAGCGCCTGCACGACGTCGAGGACGGGTGCCGCTGGCACGGCACCGGCGAAGCGCTCGAGCCATTCCGCGGTCGTGTGGCCGGAGAGGACCTCGTCGAGGATCTCCGTGATCGTGTCTCGATGCGCTAGCCGCGTTTCGAACGAGACGAACCGTGGGTCGTCGGCCAGCTCGGGCCGACCGATGTGCCGGCAGAGGGTCCCCCAGAACTTTTCCTTGTTGCACATCAGGTAGATCCACCCGTCACGCGTGCGATAGAGCTGGCACGGCGTGAGCGACGGATGCGCCGACCGCGCCGTTCTCCCCTGGTTGTGGCCGGTGGCCAGGTACCACGCGGCGATGTAGCTGAGGTTGTGCAGCCCGACGTCGAACAGGCTGACGTCGATGTCACGTCCACGTCCGGTCTGGCGCGCGTCGACGATGCCGGCCAGCAGGCCCGCGGCCAGGTAGATCCCGGTCATCATGTCGACCACCGAGAGGCCGAACCGGGACGGTGGGCCGTGCGGATCGCCGGTGAGCGCGAAGTAGCCGGCCTCGGCCTGCACCAGGAAGTCGTAGCCTGGCCAGGCCGCGCGCGGTCCCTCGCGACCGTACGCGGTGAGGTGAGCGCAGACGATCTTCGGGTTGACGCTTCCGAGCGTCTCGTAGGTCAGCCCCAGTCGGCTGGGCACGTCGCCACGGAGATTGCACGCCAGCGCGTCGGCGGTGCGCACCAAGTCGTGGAGAACCGTCCGACCCGCCTCCGCGCCGAGGTCGAGCGTCAGGCTGCGCTTGTTGCGGTTGAAGGTCTGAAAGAACAGGCTGGCATCCGAGTCGGTCGCGGGGTCGAGAAACGCGGGACCGACGCTGCGCGCCATGTCGCCACCGTCTCGGGGGTTCTCGACCTTGATGAGATCCGCTCCGAGGTCGGCCAGCAGCTGTGTCCCGAATGGCCCGGCGCCGTATTGCTCGACGGCGATCACCCGCAGGCCCTCGAGCGGCAACATCGGGGCAGTCCTCAGCGTTCGGGGGCATCGCCGCCGAGCTTGGCCTGGGCGGCTGCGGCGAGCACGCGCCGGGCGGTGACGACGACCGGCGCGTCGACCATCCGTCCCTCGAAGGCGAAGGCCTGACCGCCCGCCGACTCGAAGACGTCGACGATACGCTGCGCTTCCCGGACACGCTCGAGGGAGGGGGCGAAGGCCGCGTGGATGCCGGCCACCTGCCGGGGATGGATGGCCATCTTGCCCGTGAAGCCGAGCGTCGCGACGCGTCCCGCCTCCTCACGCAGTCCCTGGTCGTCATCGAGGGCGAGCCACGGACCGTCAATGGCGTCGAGCGTACGACGGGCCGCTGCCGCGACGACTCGTCCCCGGGCATACAGCAGCGCGTCCCAGCTCATGTCGCAGCCGGTCTGGGCGGCGTAGTCGACGAACCCGAACGCGAGACAGGAGACTCGCGAGGACGCGTCGACGATCGCGTCGACCTCCCTCAGGCCGTCCGCGGTCTCGACGATCGGCAGGATCTCGGTCCTGGACAGTCGCGGCGGGAGCAGGCCCGCGAGCCAGCGGATCTCGTCCGCCGTCTCGACCTTCGGCACGACCAGGCCGTCGGGCGTCGCATCCCCATCCACCAACGCCAGCACGTCGCGCACGCCCTCGAGACTCCGCGGGCTGTTCACACGGAGGAAACGGCGGGCACCGTGCGCGTCGGGTCGCGTCAGATAGGGGAGCGCGAGCGCGCGTGCCTCCGCCTTGCGCATCGTGGGGACCGCGTCCTCGAGGTCGATGCACATCACATCCGCCCCGCTCCGTGTTGCCTTGACGAAACGGTCTGGCCGGAGCGCCGGGACGAAGAGGAGGCTGCGATGGAGCGAGCGGGCGGCCATCTGATGCCTGACCGTGCGGCTAACCCGCACCGTAGTCCGCGTCGGTGACGGCCTCGAGCCAGGTCGTCGCCGCGTCGACGTTCACCGCGATGTGGGTCATGCGTCCGCCGGGCGCGGCGCCATGCCAGTGCTTCTCTCCGGGCGCGATCCGGACGACATCCCCCGCGTCGACCTCGACGGGCGGCTCGCCAGCCTTGCACACCCGACAGCGACCCTCCACGATGAAGAGCAGCTGGGGCCCGGAGTGCGTGTGCCAGTTGGTGCGGGCGCCGGCCTCGAACTGCACCCTGAAGATCTTGACCCGCGGCTCGGCGTTGGCCCAGACCACGCGCTTGAGGCGCCCCTGTCCCGTGAAGTTGGCTGGGTCCGCCGGCTCCCAGCCCGCCTCGAGCGTCCGAAAGACCTCCATGGTGTCCTCCGCTGTGGCGTCAGGTTGAGGGGACGCCGGGAGGGGCTCCGGCGCCTTCCTCGAATCGCCAGCACGCGATGCCCCCCAGCAGTCCGGCAACGTTCGGGACGATCCGCACCTTCGGGCCGAGTCGGAGCGTCACGTGCTTCCCGTTTCCCCCACCGATGTAGAGACGATCGTAGTTGAACAGGCGCTGGAGCGTGACGATGGCCTCGGACAGCCGGCGGTTCCATCGCTTCTTGCCGACCTTCTCTAGCGCCGTGTTGCCAAGACGGTCCTCGTAGGTCTTCTTGCCCCGCAACGGATGATGCGCCAGCTCGAGGTTCGGGACCAGGCGGCCGTTCACGAACAGGGCGGAGCCAAAGCCGGTGCCCAGCGTGATCACGAGTTCGACACCCCGGCCCTCGATAGCGCCGTAGCCCTGGATGTCCGCATCGTTGGCGGCGCGGACCGGCGTCTTGAGTCGCTGGCTCAACCGGGCGATCAGGTTGATGCCGCTCCAGGACGGCGCAAGGTTGGGCGCGGTGACGACCACACCCTCCCGGACGACGCCGGGGAAGCCAACCGACACTCGGTCGAACGACCCTTGCCCCCGCGCCAGGCGCTCGACCACCTTGATGACGGCCGTGGGTGTCGCGGGTTGCGGCGTCTCCATGCGCTGGCGGTCGGTGGCGGCCGTGCCGTCCTCGTCCAGGATGATCGCCTTGATACCGCTGCCGCCGATGTCGACCGCGAGCGTTCTGAGTGGTCGGGATCTGGAGCGAGCCATCCTCGAGGCCTCGTCTGGTGCGACGGATCGCGGCGGCGCCAACGCCCTTTCGCCCGCAACGCTGCGGAGGGTAGACGCCACTCAATTGTGTGGGTTCTCGAAGAGAAAGTCACGCGCGGACGCCGGTCGTCTCCTGGACGGTCGACTCGAGGGCGTGGTAACGTCAAAGGAGTAGCGGGTAGGCCCTGAAGGGCACGGCGTTCCACCTCGATGTCCAGACGACAGACACGCGCGCGGGGATTTCTGCAGTGTGCTGCCGTGGCCACGGGGTGGTTACTCGTTACCGGGGCCACGGTCACCGTCGCGCAGATCCAGCTACCGCCTCACGGCAACCGTTCCGTCCACGACCTCGCAGGTGTCCTCGCTCCCGACCACGTGACGGCGATGGAGGCGCTCCACAAGGAGTTGCTCGACAAGACGGAGGTCGCCATCGTCGTGGTCACGGTCCCGTCGCTCGACGGCGAGCCTATCGACGACTTCGCGGTGAGGGTCGGGGACGAATGGGGGGTGGGGAAGACCGACCAGGATCGCGGCGTTGTGGTGGCCCTGGCGATCGAGGAACGGCGGGTGTTCGTGGCCACCGGATACGGCGTCGAGGGTTTCTTGCCGGACGGCCGTGTAGGCGGCATCCTCGATGCCAACACGATTCCGCACCTGCAGCAGGGTGATTTCGCGAGCGGGCTCCTCGGTGCCAGTGCGGGGCTCGCGGCGGCGGCGTCGGACGAGTACGGGGTGAGCCTCGAGGGGCGCGTCCCGGTGGTGCAGCCGGCTCGAGCCACCCGCGCTCGGGAGCCGAGTCCGTTCAGCGGCGTGATCGGGCTGCTGCTCCTCATCGGGATGGGCTACCTGTTCGTCCGCCATCCCGGCCTGTTCTTCTTGCTCCTCCTGTCGGGCATGGGGCGCGGCGGCTACGGTGGCTCGCGGAGTGGGTTCGGCGGCGGGTTCGGCGGCGGTGCCGGGTTCGGGGGCTTCGGGGGCGGGGGGTTCGGGGGCGGGGGAGCGGGCCGAGGATTCTGACATGTCCGGGAGTGGTGGCGCGACGGCGGCGGAATTGCTGAAGGACCCGGTGCTCCGCAAGGCGATCGAGCGCCTGGCGGACGACGTGGGGTCACGACTTCACAGCGTCGTGCTGTACGGGTCCGCCGCGCGGGGTGACTTCGACAAGGCGACGAGCGACTTCAACCTGATCATCGTTCTCGAGGATCTGGAACCGGGGACGTTGGAGACGCTGTCGCCGGCGTTGACTCGTTGGGAGCGGCAACGGCAGCCGCTGCCGCGTATCTTCTCACTCGAGGTGATACGGGAGGCTGCGGACGTGTTCCCGATCGAGTTCCTCGACATTCGGCACGATCGCGTGGTCCTCCACGGGCACGATCCCTTCGCGGATCTCGAGATCCACACCGCGCATCTCCGCCTCCAGTGCGAGCGGGAGCTGCGCGAGAAGCTGATGCGCCTGCGCGAGGCCTACGTCGGGGCGCACGGTCGGCCTCGCGAACTCACGCGGCTCCTGACGTCGTCCTACAGCAGCTTCGTAGCCTTGTTCCGAGGGTGCCTGCACCTGCTGGGAGAGGACGTCCCCGTACACAACGACGAGGTGGTCGGGGCGTTCGGCGCGATCGCCGAGCTCGACCGGTCGCCGTTCGACGAGATCGCGCGACTCAAGCACGGGGAGAAAGGCGAGACGGATCCGAAGGCCCTCTTCTCTCGCTACTATGCCGAGCTGACGAAGGCGGTTCACCGCGTGAACCGTTTCGAGGTGGCGGCAGGAGGTCGGACCGGATGAGCAAAGGATGGATCGGCTGCCTGGCCGTGGTCGGGGGCCTCTTGCTGGTGGCCCTGATCGTCGGTGGGATGCTCGTGGGACGCTACAACAGCCTGGTGACGGCCAACGAGCAGATCGATGGTGCCTGGGCCCAGGTGGAGAACGTGTTGCAGCGGCGGGCGGACCTGATCCCAAATCTCGTCGAGACGGTGCAGGGCTTCGCGACCCAAGAGCGCGAGGTGTTCACCCAAGTGTCGGAGGCGCGCAGCCGCTTGGCGGGGGCGACGACGCCGGCGGCGGCCGCGGCCGCCAACGCCGGTCTCACCGCGGGCCTCGGGCGTTTGCTCGCGATCGCAGAGAACTATCCCGAGCTGAGGTCGAACGAGAACTTCCTGCGGTTGCAGGACGAGCTCGCGGGATCGGAGAACCGGATCGCGGTCGAGCGACGCCGGTACAACGATACGGTCCGGGACTACAACACGACCGTGCGCCGCTTCCCGACGAACATGATCGCGGGCACGTTCGGCTTCAGCCCTCGTGAATATTTCGAAGCCGATGCGGAGGCCGCGGAGGTGCCGGAGGTCGAGTTCCCCGAAGGCAGCTGACCGTCCGGCGTCATGGCGGCTGGATGAGGCCCCTGGGGTTCTGGCCACTCAGCATGTCCGCGTACGCCTCCCTCACTCGATCGAGTGGATACGCTCGGGACACGAGCTCCCGCTGCCCGCCCGCCCGCTACCAGAACCCCTTGGAGGCTCGTGGTGCCGTACATCGCGTGGGTCTGGGCGACCGCGCTACTCTCGGTGGTCGCGGCCGCGCCGGTCGACCAGCAGACGGCGGTCGAGGAGACCAGCCGTCCGAACGTGGGGGCCTTGCGTCTCGACCGCGGGGAGGTGGTCACGCTCGACGGCCGGCTCGACGAAGACGCCTGGGCCCGCGCGGAGCCCGCCGATCGTTTCATCCAGCAGGAACCCGACGAGGGCGCCGTCGGGACCGAGCGGACCGAGGTTCGCGTGGTCTACGACTTGGACCACCTGTACATCGGCGCCATGCTCTACGACCGCGACCCCGACGGCATCATCGGTCATCAGAAGCAGCGCGACGAGGGCCTCGGGTCCGACGACCGCTTCATGTGGATCCTCGACACTTTCCTGGATGGTCGCACGGGCTACTTCTTCGAGATCAACCCCGCGGGGCTCATGGGTGACGGGCTGCTCCAGGTGGGCAGCGGGCGACGGGTAAACAAGTCCTGGGACGGCATCTGGGAGGCCCGCGTCGTCAAGGGCGGCGGGGGATGGTCGGCGGAGATCCGTATTCCCTTCCGCACGCTCAACTTCGATCCCGCCCTCGACGCCTGGGGGATCAACTTCCAGCGGACCGTCCGGCGCAAGCAGGAAGAGACGCTGTGGAGCGGCCACCGGCGGAACCAGGGGTTGTTTCGGCCGACGCACGCAGGGCGCCTGACCGGCCTCGGGGAGATGTCGCAGGGATTGGGGCTCGAGGCCAAGCCCTACGTGGCGACCGCCTGGAAGGATGATATCGACCTCGGCACCGAGACCCCCACCGACGTGGGCTTCGACGTCACGTACAGCCTGACCCCCTCCCTGCGCACGGCCGTGACGGTCAACACCGACTTCGCGGAGACCGAGGTGGACCAACGGCGCGTGAACCTCACGCGCTTCCCGCTGTTCTTCCCCGAGCAACGGGACTTCTTCCTCGAGGGCTCCGGGGTCTACGAGTTCTCGCCCGCGAGCCGGGTCAACCCGTACTTCAGCAGACGGATCGGGCTGGTCGAGGGCGAGGCGATTCCGATCACCTACGGGGCGCGGCTGGGCGGGCAGGCTGGCGCCTACGAGCTCGGCTTCCTCCAGATCCGCACCGGCGAGCATCGGTCCACCGAGCTGGCACAGCCGGTGGAGGACTTCACGGTCGCCCGCGTCAAGCGTCGCTTCCTCGAGCAGTCGAGCGTCGGTGTCATCTATACCCGCCGCGGCACGTCGGCGATCGACGATCTGGCGGCGCCGCCCGTGCGGCAGACGCTGGGGACGGACCTCGACCTCTTCACGTCGAGGTTCCTCGGCGACAAGAACCTGCAGTTCGAGGCGTTCTACGTCTGGCACACCGACCCAGTGCGTGGGGGCACGGCGACGGTCATGGATCGCTCGGCGCGAGGGCTCCGCATGAGCTACCCGAACGATCTCTGGAGAATGCACGCGTCGTACCGGGAGTTCGGCGATGCGTGGGACCCGGCCGTTGGCTTCACTCCCCGTAACGGGTTCAAGCGATTCCAGCCCAGCATTACGTTCGGGCCTCGGCCGGCACGCTGGCGGCAGATCCGTCAGTTTCGTTTCAACTCGAGCTTCGAGTACCTGACAAATCTAGACAACGAGCTGGAGAGCCGCGAGCTCGGCTTCACCCCGCTCGGCATCGAGTTCCAGAGCGGCGACGAGGTGAGCCTCGAAACCTCGTCACGGTTCGAGAGCCTGGACGAGCCGTTCGAGATCCACCCGGAGGTCATCCTGTCGGTCGGTGACTACGAGTTCCTCGACTGGAGGGCCGAGGTGGAGACCGCGCGACAGCGCGCGGTGTGGGGCGAGGTGGGCGTCACGAAGGGAAGCTTCTGGTCGGGAGACCGCACGCAGTACGAGTTGAGCCTGACGGTGAAACCCTATCCTGGCGTGAGCGTCAGCACGGAGTGGACGCACGACGACGTGTCCTTACCCGAGGGAGACTTCTCGACCAACCTCATGCGTCTCGTCGGCGACTGGCACATTAGCCCCTGGTCGTCCGTCACCGGCAATGTCCAGTACGACAACGTCAGCGAGATCGCCGGCCTGTACACCCGGCTGCGTTGGATCCTGCAGCCGGGCAACGACCTGTTCGTCGTCTACACCCAGAACTGGCAGTACTCCGCCGCTCGCCTCTACACGCTGTCGCGGGGTGCCACCACGAAGCTCAACTACACGCATCGGTTCTGACCCCAGTCCCTCGCCCAGCGGTGACCGGGACCGTGGCTTCGCGTCAGCGCCGTCGGGTGCGCCGACCCCTGGGAGCCCCGCGCCAGGCGAGCAGGATCCGGGACGCCAGCCACACGAGCACCACGAAGCCCACGACGACGAGGATCAGCCTCAGGAGCATGACGACGCGTCTCGGCTCGGGGTCCGGGAGACCCTCGGCTGATCGATTGCCGGCAGGCAGGGCTCCCGAACTGGCGTTGTCCAGCCGAGAACCCGGGGTGGATGCTGAATTCGTGGAGCGTCGCAGGGCAGTCGAGGAGGCGCGTACGTCGGCCAGGTCGGCTGGTGGCCGCACAGATTGTGGCACTGTGTATGCTGGGCTGCCAGCGTGGGAATCCGAGCGGTCCGAGCGGCGCGACGGCGTCGGGGGCCGAGATGTCTGGACGCGTCGTCTCCAGCCGGGACGGCCAGGGCCTCGCGGGCGCGCGCGTCGAGATCGAGGGGCATGCGCCGGCGGAAACCGACGCCAGCGGGCTGTTCAGGGTTGCCGGCGCCGGGGCCGGACGGCGGGCGCTGATCACGGCGGCGGGTCATCTCACACGCGAAACCAGCCTGAAAGCCTCGCTCACGATCGACCTTATCTCGCTGTCGCCACCCTTCGCGGTCGACTTCTACCGAGAGCTGGCGCGGAATGCCACGGGTTCGGCGCTCCAACCGTTGCAGATCTGGGATGACCCGCCGAGCTACTTCGTGAGAACCGTCGATCGCGAGGGGCGACCGGTCTCGCCCACTGTGGTGGCCCTCGTCGTGCGGGTGGTCAACCAGATGGTGGTCCAGACCACGGATGGGCGCCTGGCCGGGCTCGCGGTCGAGAGTGGACCCGAGCCACCCGTCGATTTGCGTGGCTGGGTCGACGTCGAGTTCACCTCGGATCCCGAGTACGCGCTGTGCGGGGAGGCCCTTGTGGGTACGAATCCGGGTCGCATACTCCTCAGCCTGAACGACTCGAATGACTGTGGGCTGGGAACGGCGCCATCGCCTGGCTGCATCGCGCACGAAGTGGGACACACCCTGGGGTTGTGGCATATCTCGGTGCCTGGGCTCATGCAGTCGACGGTGGTCGCCGGCGCGACCTGTGCGAGCGGTCGTCTGACACCGATTGAGGAGCATCACGCCTCGATCATGTACTCCCGCTCGCGGCACAACACCGATGTTGATGTCGATCCCTCACCGATCACCGGTCGGACCCGTTCCCGAGGGGCCGCCGTCGTGGCGCGGTGTCCACTTGTCCTCCCCGGTTAACCCGTCGAGCCGTCGCCGGACAGATGCCGTACTAACCCTAATGTGACATTCCGTTGAGGCAGGCCTGGCACGTGGCCATTGAAAAAGGCCTTCCGTTGTGGTTGATAGGGAGGTGTGACGCCACCCTTTCTTCCCGCAACGAAAGGCCACCGACAGTGAGACGAAGAACAACTGAT
>PVBE012110333.1_pt1 | contig 12504 bp, 20 predicted proteins | sample 1631181 | NCBI WGS metagenome assembly PVBE01 (sample SAMN08397723, study PRJNA350692) | Marine metagenome, whole genome shotgun sequencing project. | isolation source: water | place: Pacific Ocean | collected 2012-04 | reverse complement strand
ATCGAGTGCCAAAGGTTCGGCCTTAACACACTCGGAAATGGATTCAAACTTTTTATTGTTGAACAATAAAAAATTAGAGAACACAACAGCAGATTTCACAGGTGAATTAAAGATAAAAGGTTCAGGTAGTTCAGCGACAGGAGCCGTAAGACTATATGACAACGATGATTCACATTATGTTGATTTAAAATCACCAGATACAATTAGTACAAGTTTTACACTTAAATTACCAGCAAATGATGGTACAACAGGTCAAGTAATGATCACAGATGGCGATGGTAATATGAGTTGGAGTTCAACTGAAGCAGGTGATATAACAGAGATAGTATCAGGTAATGGTTTAACAGGTGGATCAGCAACAGGTGTCGTGACTTTAGCAGTAGATGTCACAGATAGTAATACTGTCAAAGATGAAGATAATATGGCATCAGATAGTGCCACTCATTTAGCAACACAGCAGTCAATTAAGGCTTATGTAGATGCTTCAGGTGGATTAAGTTTGATAGATGAAGATAATATGGCTACTGATAGTGCTACGAGACCACCTAGTCAGCAATCAGTCAAGGCTTATGTAGATGCTCAAATACTTACAAAAGATAACAGTGATGAGATCACTGAAGGATCAACAAATTTATACTTCACAAATGCGAGAGCAGATGCGAGAATTACAAATGCTCTTAAAGATGAAGACAATATGTCTTCCAATAGTGCTACACATTTGGCCTCACAACAATCAATCAAGGCTTATGCTGATTCATTAGCATTAAATTTAATTGACGAAGATGATTTATCAACTGATAGTGCTACGAGACCACCGAGTCAGCAATCAGTTAAGGCTTATGTTGATGCTCAAACTTTATCATTGATAGACGAAGATAATATGTCAACAGATTCGGCAACAAGGCCACCGAGTCAGCAAAGTGTCAAGGCTTACATAGCAACTCAAATTGCTACAAAAGATAATTCAGATGAAATTACAGAGGGGTCAAGTAATTTATATTTCACTAATGCGAGAGCAGATGCGAGAATAACAGCGGCATTAATTGACGAAGACAATATGTCAACTAATAGTGCCACAAGACTTCCATCACAGCAATCAGTCAAGGCTTATGTTGATGCCAACGGTGGAGGCAGTGGTATTGCTTCTGTTGTTGCTGACACAACTCCACAATTAGGTGGAAGTTTAGATGTAAATGGTGAAAAGGTTGTATCTGTATCAAATGGAGATATTGATATCGAACCACACGGAACAGGAGATGTTCTTTTAGGTAATTTTAAATTTGATGTTGATCAGACAGTTGGAGCAGGTACAGACAACTATGCTTTAACATATGATAATTCAACAGGTAAGATATCATTAGAAGTTCTTCCATCATCATCAAATATTGTATCAGATACTTCACCACAGTTGGGTGGAGATTTAGATGTACAGGCAAACAAAATAGTCACATCAGCAACAAATGGTAATGTAATAAGTAAACCAGATCACACAGGTGCTACAGGAAACTATGGTGCCACAGGTGGTTGGGGTTGGGGAGGTGGTAAGACACACATCAACGGTCCATTATCAATCACAAATGATGACACACCAGATATAGGAGAACTATATAATGCGGGTATCCAAATTACAGCACAAGGAGACAGTTTTCCTGCTGTGGTATTACAGGCCAAATCAGACAATGATAGATTTGGTAATATTTGGTTCTTAAGATCAGGTTCAGATAGTGGAGATGCCAGAGTAAGTGACGGTGACAAATTAGGTGGCTTTATGCTTCAGGTTATCAGGCGGCAGGTACAGGTGCCGATTATAACACGGTAAGTGCTTCCTGTTATTTTGTAGTCAATGGTGATCACAGTGATACAAACTCAGGTGCTATGTTCCAAGTTAGAGCAACCAATGAAGATTCAACATCAGAGAGAACAGTCGTAAACTTTAAAGGTAATAGAGCACATTTCAACCCAGATAATCAAAACATAGACTTTAGGGTCGATGGTGATACAACAGATAATTTATTAGTGGTAGATGCCGGCACAGAAGCAGTATCAAGTGTTTCAAGCAAAATTGATTTCACAAATCTTCCAACTTCAGATCCAACATCAGCAGGCAGACTTTGGAATGATTCAGGAACATTAAAAGTAAGTGCGGGTTAAGGAGGTGTCTAGATGGCAACCATACTTGGCGAAGCAAATTTAAGCACATCATTCACATCAATTTTTAACGATACTCGTGTAGCCACATTTGACACGGATCGAGATACGACCACAGACTACAGAAGACCAATGATTGTTAGTGGTTTTGAAACACTGACTCCAGTTGATCAACTTCTTTATTTCAATTTATTAGATCACTACAACAACACAGGCGAAGATTATATTATAACCGGAACAGGTGATCCCAATCTTTTAATAAAAGATGACAATGGCAGTAATGTGGTTGGTTCAAGAACACTAGAATTCCAATTTGATTTCACAGACATAGATCAAAAGGCTACTTTCGACACAAATTCATTAGAGATTGAAATAGATCTACAGAGTAGTTTAAAAGGTTATGCTTCATATTCAGGTAATGAAAACACCGGTGATCCTTACTTTGGATCTTACAAAGTGACTTTTGAAACAATCACAACACACAACATATCACAGGCAACAACCATCCAGTACAATAGTGGTAATGCTACAAAAATAACTTCATCAGATAGGCAAACCATAACAATACAGATGCCGGGACATTTTGTTTCAGATTCAAACTTTGGATTAACACCAACCGTGAAGATACAATTTTTTGGCACAGTCAATAATCCATTAGTATCTACAGGCACAGCAGATGGAAACTTTTCTTTCTCCGGCAGATATGGCCAACCATATTCATATGAAATAAGGATATTCAGTGTCAAAGCCAGATATCACTACACAGGAAGAACAAATTTAACCACAGGTTTTACAGCACCAACAGGTGGAGACTATGGTTTCACAAATATGATTCCTTCAACATCTGTGTATAAAGGTATGGGAACAATATACAGGTATCAAACAAAAGAAACATCAAACACTCAAAACCGGCAGATGACATTAAAGAACAACACTAATGACAACCTTTTGAATGCTACAGGTACAAATGCTAAAACATCAGCACCAAATATAGGAGATCAGCCATTTGATTCTTATAAGACAGATTTTACGATTGCTTATTCAACAGGTAATGAGGTTCAATGCCCCACAGTGATGTTATATGTTAATGAATACACAGATGAGTGGGACGATGGATTAGTAAATGAAGTCATTCCAACTATATCTATGTTCAGAGATTCCAATTTAGATTTAGTGGCTTACTTCCAAGGTGCTGAACACTCAACTTATAGTGTTTTAGCAAGACAAGAATTAAACATAGCATATATGCCGGAACTAACAGGTTCATCATTAATGAACACCGGTTTTACAACCACAGTACAAGGTAATTTAATACACAACATATTAGACAGTGAAATGAATGATATGGCATCCAGTTTCACAATGACCACATTAGGTGGATTTAGATTAAAAGATCCAGTTCCAGAAGTTGATGTCAGTTTCACAGTTGATGTCACAGCAAATCCTGTAATAGCACCAACGGTTGAAACATATTCATCAAGTTTTAGTGTACAGTCAGATTCTATAGTGAGATTAGGATCGGGTGCTACATCAGGATTGGCATTTGGAGTCACAGTAGTAGGAACGGTATTAATTGATACAGCATTATCCGGCCCACTGACTCTCGCAAACACATTCACATTCACACCAACGGCAAATAACACAATTGGAGTCACAGGTTTAACCAAAACAGAACCATCAGCGGCATTCGCCATTGCTTCATTAAGTGGTACAGCAGGAGATATTGATGTTGTTAGAAGACCAAGTGATGCTCGGAGACACATCATAAAAACAGAAACAAGAACATATATAACAAATGAATTCTTAAGAACAATAACACCAGATTCATTTACGAGAATATATGTAGCAAATGAATTTGATAGAACAATAACATTAGAATCATTTACAACTACAATTGATGCGGAGTTTTTATTATAATGGCCAAAGTGAAAGAAACAAACACACACGAAGCAGTATTCCATAAGACAAGTATTGGAAGAAAACCATCTACTTGTAAAATGAACAAATCAAAGAGAAGAAGTTTCAAAAAATATAGGGGGCAGGGCAAATAATGGCATTAACACCAACACAATGGCACCAAGGTAATAAAACAATGTATTTAGAAACTACATCAGGCTCAACCACTGATTTTAGTGTGGATCTATACAATGTACTAGACACCGGAGACACTTTGAGCACGGTGACACCATCAACAACAAGTAGTAATTTAACTTTTGACAATGTCACTGTATATGCTGACTCAACACAGAATAGATCAGATGCTCATCAAATAGTGGGTTTTTTAACACCAGCAACAGCAGACACACACGATGTCAAATTAATCATAACAACAACACAAGGAAAAACTTTCGTATATCACTTTGATGTATATGCGAAACAATAAATACTATTATGACAACAGGATACGAAAGAGACAACCAAGGTGCTTTTATTAGGAAAGATCCAGAAAGTGTATTAGATTACATAATCAATTGGGCAACTTTCTTAACAACAGGCGATACTATCGCTTCAGCAACTTACACGGTGGGATCCGGTCTTACAAAGGACTCATCGAGCAACACGACTACAACAACTACGGTTCAATTGAGCGGTGGAACAGCAGGCACGGTATATGAAGTAAAGTGTGTGATAGTGACAGCGGCATCAAGAACAATAGCAAGAAGGTTTAGAGTAAAAGTAGAACAACTTCACTTATAAACTGATAAGCCAATAACATAGGTGATACAACACCGTAAAAAAAGGAGGCAGAGAGTATGAAATTTCAAGATTGGTTATTAAACCAAAACATCACAAGACAAGATTACCTAGCAAGAGATATTAAAGATCAGATTGATCTCATATCCAGATATCTATTAGGAGACGATTATGCCTAAAGATAAAGAAAACAAAGAGAAAAAAGGTAATTTTGAAGAAGAATACAAAAGAAAACAAGAAAAATGGGGCACTATGACCAAAGAAGGTCTTATAGTGGGTAGGGGTGACAATAAAAAGGTTATTCCACCAGATGAAGTGTATAAATTAGCGGCTCTCCATTGTAATTACCAAGAAATAGCAGATTGGTTTGATATCAAAAGGGAAACATTAAAGTACAAATTTCGTGATTTGATACAAAAAGCATATTCAGAGACCAATCAAAGGTTAAGAAGAGCCCAAATTGAAACGGCATTAAAAGGAAACCCAGTAATGCTTATTTGGTTAGGAAAGAATATGTTGAATCAGAGTGATAACCCAGTAAATAATGAAAACAATCAACCATTACCGTGGAGTGATGAATAATGGCATATGAAATAATAAACAAGGACAACATAGAGTACTTGAAAACACAACCAAATGACCATTTTGACAGCATAGTCACAGACCCACCATATGGAATAGAATTTTTGGAAAAGGATTGGGATTCAAATACGGGTGCTTTAGAAACTTGGCAGGAGTGTTTGAGGACACTGAAACCAGGTGGCCATCTTTTGGCCTTTAGTGCCGCGAGAACATATCATCATTTGGCTACAAACATAGAACAAGCGGGATTTGAAATAAGAGATCAGATCGTATGGTTATATGCTTCGGGTTTTCCAAAAGCACAAAAGATCAAAGGTCACGAGGGTTGGAAGACCTCACTCAAACCAGCACACGAACCCATAGTGATGGCCAGGAAACCCTTTAAAGGTAGTACATATAACAATATGGACCAATATAATGTTGGAGCATTAAACATCAATGAATCAAGAGTGCCATATGAGGATCAAATAGATTTAAAGATATATGTAAATAATATTAAAGGCCCTTTAGAAAGAAGTACGGCCAAAGCGGGTGACAATGTAGGTATGTTTGACGGCAAGACAGGATTTAAAACACAGAAAGGCAAAGTAGGTGAGGATTTCCATACACCAGAGCAAGGTAGATTCCCATCAAATGTGTTAGGTGAAGTGGAAGGTTATCAGAAGTATTTCTATTGTCCCAAAGTCACAAGAAAAGAAAGGAATATAGGCTGTATAGATCCCGGGCCACAATTCCAAGTGCCACACGGTTTTGATTATAGAATGCCGAGCAAACATAATGCTGATCCGAAAGCATTAGTCAAAGAAGTAGAAAAAACAGCACCAGTGACATCAAATAACCACCCCACCGTAAAGCCAGTAGAACTAATGAAGTATTTGATCAAGTTAGTGACACCACCAAATAGTAAAGTGTTAGATCCATTTTGCGGATCAGGCTCAACAGGTATGGCGGCAGTAGAACTTGGTCATACATTTACAGGTATTGAATTAGATTCCAACTATGTAGAGATAGCAAACAAAAGGATCGAAGGTTGGAACAAAAAGACACCACAACAAGAACAATTTGAAAAGGTGTTCAAGGAGAAATAATGATAAAAGCAATGATTTTGATAGCAATATTCAATATATTATTGTTTATAACATTATGGAATATGTTAGGATACTAAAATGACAAGAAAAACAAACACAATGTTGATAGGCTTATTAGGAACCATATTATTGGGACTTTCTACTTGGGCATTAATAACTATAATTGAACTACAAACAATGGTAGCAATGATGAGCCAAGAACTTATGAGTTTAGATAAAGTAATCGGAAGAATTTACAGTCATATGGATAGGTTATCAAAATGATAGACAGATGGTTATTAGCATTTTTTGGTGGGTTAGATACAATATCAGAATGGATTGATAAATTGTTCCAACCTAAACCTAAAATAAAGAAAAAATGAGTAGGCCATACGAATACATCGTATTAGATACAACAGCAGACCAAATAGGTGGCAAAGACAGGGCCACTGTGGGTGTGGAAAAGATGTATGGCATCAAGTACAGGAACAGTGAAGGAGATTATTGGGTCGGCAAGACCATAGTAGATATATTTTCCAACACTAGGAAATATCAGAAGATGTTCTTTGCTAACAAACGATCAGCGATAACACAATGCGACAAACTAAATGAATTATACAATGTTATGGAATATAGGGTGGTAGAAGTGGCCGAAAGATAGTCCATAAAAACCCCTAAAAAGTGGAAAATTAATACTTGACATATTATTATAATATGCTATTATAATAGTATGGGAAAACAAGAAAGATTAATAAAAAAGACGATGGATGAATATGATTGCGATACTCGAACTGATATCGCAGGGTCAGGCCATATAAAAGTATATTTTACCCATCCCAAGTATAAACAAGAATTCGGCCCGATGGTATTCTCCAGTACCACACCCAACGAACTACATCAGAAATACATCATAGCCAATGCCAGACGGAAATTGAGGGAACAAGGATTACCAACCGATATATTCGAATCCAGATTAGAGCGAAAACAGATAGAACAATTCGAAAAAGAAAATAGGCCTAAAAAACAGATGGATCCACATCGCAAGGCTTGGAAGGACAAACACAGATTGGCCAGAATGGAAAGATACAAATAAGCACTTGACAAAAAACAAATTTATGTTAAAATACAAACAACAACTATAGGAGAAAAATAATATGTTAGATTCATTTTTAGATATGTATCCAGAAGATCTAAAAGAAAAAAAGATTAACCCGGGTGAGTTCTGTGAAAACGGTGATTTGGGTTATAGGATAACCAGAAGATCACAACCGGTTTGGATCACAAGTAAGAGCCTTTTAGATGCTATGGTCAATTTAAGCGACCTCGCACAATTCAATCCAGATATGTTAATCATAAGAGAAAGAGCCGGAAAGAATGTTTTTGAAATGAACTTAGAAGCAGGTTATGAATCAGGTAAAGAAGCCACAGAAGAAAATCTATTCTTAGGTACATTTTGGTTCACTAAAACTATGTTAGGCAGACTTATTAAAAAGTTAGAACAAGGTATGTTGAACATCGAATTAAAGGTGGATAAGAAAGACATAGAAGAATATGAGGCATTAGGTGCCAAAGAAAAATTCTATCCATTAATGGTAAAAGAAGTTAAAAGTCTCGATGGTAATAACATAAAAGGTGATTTTAAAATAATGGGACCTGTAAGAAGAATGTTAGCAGATGGCAGTTCCAAGACTAATGTAATGACCACAACACCAATTGAATTGGCCAGACATTTTAGATACATCTATAAGCAATGGCCAGGTGGGGAGATATAGTATGAAGAAGCCAAAGAAGAGATTGCCGGAAAACACCAAAAGATCTTATGAAAAACGGAAAAAGAAATACTATGCCCTAGGTCTAAGGGCAGATGGTCGAGTGAGAAAAGCCAGATCAAAAATGACACCAGAAGAGAGTGCTAAAAAGATCAAAGAATCACAGATCAGATACAGAAACAAATTCATAGCCAAAGGTTTAACGGCAAGTGGTAAAGAGAGACGAATCCCAGATTATCTTTTCTCCACAGGCAAGAAATTTAAGGAATGGCAAGGACTTCTAAAAAATGGAGAAATAGAGTACAAAGATCTACCCGAAAAGGTCAAGGCAGTCATAAGAGATCCTGCCAAACCGAAGGGTCCAAGCAAAGTGAGAGATGAAACAGGCCTTTCATTAAATGAATGGGGCAAGAAGTATGGCCTCAGCAAAGAAAGAGTGAGACAACTTAAGAAAAAGTGGGGCACGATAAATGATGAATTAATGATGAATAGAGGCAAATCATATGGTGCCCCATATTGGAAAGTGACAAAAACCTCATCAACCGAATTTGAATGGTACAAATCTAAAATGTTTTTTGAGATCACTATGGTGAAAGTGGTCTCAAAAGATTCTAGATTTAGATGGGTCAAGACCATAGAAGATGTGTGTTTGATATCAGACGGAACATTAGCAACGATCTATAGTATGGGTCCGAAAAAGATCAACTTATTAAGGAAAATAGAAAATGACAAAAACATAGAAGGAGAAAAGAAATATGGAAGATAAAGTGAAAAAATACTTCGCAGAATATCAAGAAGGTTCGACAGAGACAATAACAACAGATATACTGAAGTACGACATAACAGATGTGGTGAATTCAGCATTACACATAGGCAAAATGTATGGAGCAGATGATATCCCAGACGAAGCCAAAGATGGTTTGATAAATTGTAATCCATTGTCACTGACCATAAGGGTCTTAGAAGATCTCGAAAAGAACTATGAAAGAATATAAATGGGTAGGAACTTCGATTGGTCCAAACTGAAATACAATGGTAAACAAATGGACTATGAATATGATAAACAACAAACGGCATATGATAGAGAAAAAGCAAGAGCAATAAGAAATACTACTATGCCGTTTGGTAAATTCCAAGGTAAAAGGTTTCATAACATCCCTTTAAACTATCTACAATGGTGTATTAAAACATTTAAACCCCAACCCAGCAATCAAAGGTTATTAGCAGGCATTCGTACTGAAATAGAAAAGAGAACTAAAATAAATGAAGGAATATAGATCACAATCACTTACGGCACCTAAAGATGGTGTTTTTAAGATAAAATGTGGCCCAAGTGAGACCATATTATGGGTTAAGAAAGATGAAACAATTGATGTAATATGGGAAGAAAACCCCATTGACAAATCCCAGAAGTATGCTACAATTAAGTAATAATAACTAAAAAAAGGAAAACAAAATGACTACAATGATATTAGATGCTACAAAAAACAGAGACGATTTGGTAGTAGATATAAACACAGATCCAGAACTTGTATATGAAAAGATTGCTAAAATGATGAAGCCAGATCTATGGGATTGGCGAGAAGCACACTCACAAGGTATCAAGGCAATGGGTATTATTAATGGTGGCAAACCACAGGTTTGTTTTACGATCCCAGCCGGTGTAAAATGTATTAATGGTGAAGATGCGATTCCGGTTGCCGTATATGCCGGTATAACCAAAGGCATAATAGACACGATAAAAGCAAATCAATCGCATCACGGTGGTAAGTTCACTATTGATTTAGGAACTTTCGTATATGCCGGTCCAACCATATACTTGAACATAAAGCACGAACCGGATGGTTTGTTTATGAAAAATGTAAGAAAAGCATACAAGAAAGAGGAGGCATAATGGGACAAGCAAAAAGAAGAGGCACTTTAGAACAAAGAGTCAAGCAGGCAGAATCTAAATTACCAAACTATGACATCCTGTTAAGGATGTATAGGAAATATAATGACCCCGAACAATTATGTGGAACTATGCGGGCGAAGGTTAGCGGTGCTGAAGTTAAAAGAGCAATCAGTGAAGGAAGTTTATTTGCCAAACACCAACTATCACAGGCATTAGCACAAGCGATCAGAAAACACGATCTAAAAGGTGATGATATCATAAAAGATCCCGAACTGATCAACATAGGTGCTCTGTTTATTGCTTATTTGTCTCGTTTCGATGGTTGGATGCTTTTTGGTAATGGTGGCAATGTATTAGTTGATTACAACCACGAATCCATTAGGGGTCCGGGTCAATTTAATTTCACATTAAGAGGCAACCAAGGTAGCAGTGAAGATTATGATCGATTCGAGAGTGATCGTGTGTGTTTTTGGCCAACACTCGAAGAAATGAAGAAGGTAGATTATGCTCCTTTATTCGAAGCAATGAAAGAGGAGGCCGATGCTTAGAAAAATATTTTGGGTATTGGTGATATATTGGTTGGTCATAGTAGGTATGGCAAATTATGGAAGAGCAGACGAACTAACACCTAAACAAGAGACCAAGATGAAATGGTTTCAAGTATTAACGGTAGTAGATGCCTTACAAACAATCAAGATAGCAAAGACACCGGGTTTAATAGAATTAAATCCCATAATGGGTGCCAACCCAAGTGTTGGTACTGTGGTTGCTTTCTTTACAGTCAGGAATGTAGTACATCATTATGTTGTAAAAAAAGTACCACAAAAATACAAAGATAAATTTATTAATATTCCATTGGTAGGCCAAGGCATAGCAGTGGTATGGAACCTAGGCAACGGATTAGGCATAGGATTTTAAAGTATTCCCGATGATAAAGGGATAAGTGTTTGCTATAATTGGTACATATCGACCAACTCCGTAGCAAACACTCGCAACACGGGGGACACTAACAAACAATATCGTTTGTTAGCCCGTGTTAGGAATAGGATTTTAAGAATTCACAGGAAGATCGTCATTGTTCGCCTGTGGGTACAAGTGGTTAAGATCGTTTGTCATTTCCACTTGGTTTTCCTTAAAGGGTTTTGACTCCGATCGGCATTATGCCATAAACATAATGATTGGGGTCAATTCCCCGAATACAAACACCCCACCCATCCCATTAGACCCCACTGTAGAGGTCTCTATGCGAATCTTTTTTAGGCATTATCCGGCATATTATCGGGATCTGCTATAAATAACACTAATGCCTTTATCACCAGCACAAAAACAGATCGCTGATAGCGAACATAGATTCAGAGTATTAATTTCAGGAAGAAGGTTTGGAAAGACACACTTGGCCATTAGAGAGATGTGTAAAGTGGCTTCTAAACCAGATCAAAAGATATTCTACATAGCACCATCGTACAGGATGTCTAAAGGTATTGTATGGGATCAATTAAAAAAGAAATTAAGAGATCTAAATTGGGCCAAGAAGATCAATGAATCAGATCTATCAATAAGATTAGTCAATGGTAGTATTATAAGTCTCAAAGGTGCTGACAATGAAGACAGTTTAAGAGGTGTTGGTTTAGATTTTGTAGTATTAGATGAGTTCGCTGACATAAGTCAAAAGGCTTGGGGAGAAGTGATTCGTCCCACCTTATCAGATACAGGAGGCGGTGCTTTATTCTGTGGAACACCTAAAGGTATAGGTAATTGGAGTTATGATCTATATCAACAGGCTAACATAGATCCTAAAAATTGGAAGAGTTTCCAATTTACTACAATACAAGGAAAACAGGTTCCAGAAGAAGAAATAGTACAGGCAAGAAATGATTTAGATGATCGTACATATAGACAGGAGTACGAAGCAAGTTTCGAAACATATTCAGGCCAGGTCTATTTTAACTACGGACCACAAACCATATATCACGAGAAGATAATTACACCTAAAACAATCTATATAGGTATGGACTTTAACATATCACCAATGAGTGCCTGTATAGCCACAAGAACAGAACAAGGTATAATTGTATTTGATGAAATAGTAATATATGGATCAAATACTGATGAAATGGTTAAAGAAATAAGACACAGATATCCCAATAATCAAATAATAATATATCCAGATAGTGCTAGTAGGCAAAGAAAAACATCAGCAGGTGGTAGAACAGATTTAAGTATTTTGGTCAATGCGGGATTCCAATGCTTGACAAGACCCACCTTTCCCCGCGACGATCTGTGCATCCCCCAACCAGCAGGTGGTCCACGGTATTCCCAATAGTGTGCCCCTCAAGGACGGAGACATCGT
>PVBE011712243.1_pt1 | contig 12504 bp, 8 predicted proteins | sample 1631181 | NCBI WGS metagenome assembly PVBE01 (sample SAMN08397723, study PRJNA350692) | Marine metagenome, whole genome shotgun sequencing project. | isolation source: water | place: Pacific Ocean | collected 2012-04 | reverse complement strand
CCCGTCCAGAAACCCACCCCGTCCCCCGCAGTTAATCCGCCCATCCAGAAGCCCCACTGCCCCCCTCTGCGCCCTCTGCGATCTCTGCGGTTAATCCGCCCACCCCGACCATCGCCCGTCCAGAAAGACCCCCGTGTCCCCCTCAGCGTCCTCCGCGGTCTCTGCGGTTAATCCGCCCTGCAAAAACACGTGCAAATTGCCGTGTCCTTGATAATCTTCGATGAGTCCCTACCAGAGGAGCCCATGGCGACGCCAGAGATCGATCCAGCACAGTGGGTTGCGGCACACGGCGACGTGATGTATCGCTACGCCCTGGCCCGGGTCAGCGACGCCAGCGTGGCGGAGAACGCGGTGCAGGAGGCCTTCGTCGTCGGCCTCAAGGGGCAGGAGAGCTTCTCCGGGAGATCCTCGGAGCGCACCTGGCTCATGGGGATCCTCAAACACAAGATCTACGACCACTTTCGCAAGGTGTCCCGGGAGATGCCCGCCGAGGACATCGAGACCATGGCCGAGGCGTCCCGGCCCTTCGACGAAAAGGGGCGCTGGACCGTGGGCCCCCAGGCCTGGCGTGAGCCTGACGCCGCGGTGGAAGCGTCTGATTTCTGGAATGTTTTGCAGGTCCGCCTCGAGGAGCTGCCCAGGCGGCTGGCCATGGCCTTCACCCTGCGGGAGATGGACCAGCTCTCCACCAAGGAGACCTGTAATATTCTCGAGGTCACCCAGACCAATCTGGGAGTTATGATGCATCGCGCTCGTGCGCGCCTGAGGGGGTGCCTCGAGATCAGCTGGTTCGGCAGCGAGGAAAAGAAGTAATGCGCAGTGTAAGGAGATTACCCGACTGGCGTCGGACTCCCTCGACCAGGACTTGCCCATGATGACCCGCATGGGTCTGAAGATGCACCTGTGGATGTGCAAATACTGCCACCGCTACTTCGTGCAGCTGAGGTTCATCCGCGAGACGCTGGGCCGCTATGACGAGCAGCTGGAGTCAGAGGCCGAGGCAGGAGACGAGATGCCTGACAATCTGCGCGAGCGTCTCGATGCGCTGGTGCAGGAGTCCACCAGGGACTAGATGTCCTCGGCTTGAGTTGTGGTGTCTCAGTCCTCTGTCTCACCGCGGTTTGTCTCACGAAATCGCAGGCGGCAAAACCCTGTCCCCAGATTTTAACAGAACAGAATCACTGACGTATTTCAGGCCTACCTGACAGTCATGGGCTGGCACGGTCCATGCTTTCCTTTGCGGCACACACCATTGAGGGAGCTCTCATGAGTCAAACAGGGCAGACACCGGGGCTGGACGCGGCATATCTGGAAGCGCTCCACGCCCAGTGGAAGGACGATCCCACCTCGGTGGACACCTCGTGGCAGTACTTCTTCCAGGGCTTCGAGCTGGCCAGCTGCGACCGCAGCTGCGAGTCGTCGGACCAGGCCCGGGCACAGTCCCGGGTGGCGAGCCTGATCTACAACTACCGCAGCCTGGGCCACCGCGTGGCCTGCACCAATCCTCTGTGGGGCTGCGTGGGCGACCTGTCAGACCTTGCCCTGGACAAGTTCGACCTGGGCCAGGGCGACCTGGACCGGGTGTTCGACACCGGCCACCTGGCTGGCCCCCAGCGTGCCAGGCTGCGGGACATCCTCAAGACGCTGAAGCAGACCTACTGCGGCCACATCGGCGTGGAGTACCTGCACGTGGAAGAGGTGGACGTGCGCCGCTGGCTCCAGGGTCAGATCGAGCCGAACCGCAACCAGCCGTCGCTGACGCGGCAGCAGAAGCTCGACGTGCTGCAGCAGCTGGTGGACGCGGAGCTGCTCGAGACCTTCATCCACCGCCATTATCTGGGGCAGAAGCGCTTCTCCCTGGAGGGCTCCGAGACGTTGATCCCGCTGCTGCACGCCCTGGTGGAGCAAAGCCCCGAGGAGGGGGTCAAGGAGATCATCATGGGCATGTCCCACCGTGGTCGCCTCAACGTGCTGGCCAACCTGCTGGACAAGTCCTACGCCATCATCTTCTCGGAGTTCGAGGACAACTACATCGAGGGCGCCGTGGGCGGCGACGGCGACGTCAAGTACCACAAGGGGGCGTCGTCGGATCACGTCAACCGGCACGGCAACTCGGTGCACCTCAGCCTCAGCGACAACCCGAGCCACCTCGAGGCGGTTGACCCGGTGGTGCTGGGCCGGGCCCGGGCCAAGCAGCGGCGCCACGGCGACACGGAGAAGCGTAAGAAGGTGCTGCCGCTGCTGGTGCACGGCGACGCGGCCTTCGCCGGACAGGGCATCGTGGCCGAGACCTTCAACATGTCCCGCCTGCCCGGCTACGACGTGGGCGGCACGGTGCACGTGGTGGTCAACAACCAGATCGGCTTCACCACCTCGCCCGACGAGGCCCGCTCCACGCCCAACGCCACGGACGTGGCCAAGATGGTGGGCGCGCCGGTGTTCCACGTCAACGGCGACGACCCCGAGGCCGCGGTGCATGTGGCGCTGCTGGCCCTGCGCTTTCGCCAGGAGTTCGGCCGCGACGTGGTCATCGAGCTGGTGGGCTACCGGCGCCACGGTCACAACGAGGGCGACGAGCCGGCCTTTACTCAGCCCCGCATGTACCGTCAGATCAAGCAGCAGGTGCCCGTGCGCAAGCAGTACGAGGAGAAGCTGCTGGCCTCGGGGGACCTCACCGAGGAGCAGGCCGACGAGGTGGCCAGCCGCTTCGAGCGCCGCCTCGAGGAGGCCTACGAGCAGGCCAAGGCCGGCGGGGTGGAGCCCACGCCGCGCCACGACGACGCCCTGGCCTGGGCCGGCTACCTGTCGCCCTACGACCACGAGCCGGTGCACACGGCGGTGTCCCACGAGGCGCTGATGACGGTGGCTCGCGGCGTCAACGCGGTTCCCGAGGGGTTCAACCTCAACCCGAAGGTGGCGCGGCAGCTGCCGAAGCGGCTGGAGGCGGTGGAGCAGCGGGGCAAGGTGGACTGGGCCCTGGCCGAGAGCCTGGCCATGGGCACGCTGCTGCTCGACGGCACGCCGGTGCGCCTGTCGGGTCAGGACAGCGAGCGCGGCACCTTCTCCCACCGGCACGCCGTGTGGCGAGACACCACCACCGCCGAGCGGTACGTGCCGCTGAACAACATCGACGCCGACCAGGCCCGGCTCTGCGTCTACAACAGCCCCCTGGCCGAGGCGTCGGTGCTCGGCTTCGACTACGGCTACTCCCTGGCCGAGCCGCGCATGCTCATCCTCTGGGAGGCACAGTTTGGCGACTTCGCCAACGGCGCCCAGGTAATCATCGATCAGTTCATCGCGGCGGCGCAGTCCAAGTGGCAGCGCAGCAGCGGCCTGGTGATGCTGCTGCCCCACGGCTACGAGGGCCAGGGCCCCGAGCACTCCAACGCTTACCTCGAGCGCTACCTGGCGGCCGGCGCCCAGGACAACATCCAGGTGGCCTACCCCAGCACTCCGGCGCAGTACTTTCATATTCTGCGGCGCCAGCAGCTGCGGCCGTTTCGGCGCCCGCTGATCCTGATGACGCCCAAGAGCTTGTTGCGGCTGGCCGCGGCGGCCTCGCCGCTGTCCAAGCTCACCGACGGCGGCTTCGAGGAGGTGCTCGACGACCCGCGCTCACCGGCCGGGGCGCGGCGCCTGGTGCTCTCGTCGGGCAAGGTCTTTTACGATCTGGATCACGCGCGCCAGGAGGCGGGGCAGCAAGACGTGGCCCTGGTGCGGCTGGAGCAGCTCTACCCCTTCCCCGAGGCGCAGGTGCGGCAGGCGCTGGAGCGCCACCCCGAGGCCGAGGTGGTCTGGGCTCAGGAGGAGCCGCAAAACCGCGGAGGCTACACCTTCGTCTATCCCCGCCTGAGCAAGCTGGCCGGGGATCGCCCGGTGCGCTATGCCGGACGGCAGGCCAGCGCCAGCCCGGCGACTGGATCGTTGCGGCGGCATCGCAAGCAGCAGCAGGACCTGGTGGCCGCGGCCCTGGGCCATACGGACATCGAAGCACAAGCGCAGGAGGGAGCCCATGCAGGTTGAGATCAAGATCCCCGAGGTCGGTGAGTCCATCACCGAGGGCGTGCTGGCGGCGTGGCTCATCGACGACGGCGAGCAGGTGGACGCCGGCGAGGAGCTGTTCGAGCTGGAGACGGACAAGGTCACCATGGCGGTGCCTGCCGAGGAGGCGGGGCGGCTGACCCGCGGCGTGGAGGAGGGAGAGGTGGTGAAAGTGGGGCAGGTCGTGGGGACCATCGACACCGCGACGGAGAGCCCGAGCGCCGGGGCCAAGGAGGCGGCGGCCAAGGTCGAGGAGCCGGAGGTCGTGCCGCCCATCACGCCCGAGGCGGGGGTGCCCGCGGCCCGGGCCAAGGTGGCGTCGGGGGAGCTGTCGCCGGCGGTGCGGGTCATGGTGGCCGAGCACGGCCTGGACCCGGCGCAGATCGAAGGCACCGGCCGGGACGGCCGCATCACCAAGGGCGACGTGCGGGGTTTTCTGGAGAGCAACACGCCGGTGGTCGCCACGCCCGTCCCCCTGGTGGCGCCGGTGCCCATGGTGGCCACGGCGGCGCCCCAGCTGGAGCCGCTGCCCTCGGGTGATGGGGAGAGCGAGGGCGGGGGCAAGGGGCGCGCGCGTGAAACCCGCGCACGCATGAGCCCCCTGCGACAGCGCATCGCCGAGCGCATGGTATTGGCCCAGCAGACGGCGGCCATGCTCACCACCTTCAACGAGGTGGACATGTCCGCGGTGATGGCCTTCCGCAAAAAGCACGGGGAGGCGTTCCGCGAGCGGCACGGGGTCAAGCTCGGCTTCTCGTCGTTTTTCGTCAAGGCGGTGGTGGACGCTCTGGACGTGGTGCCCCAGCTCAACGCCCGCATCGAGGGCGACGAGATCGTGCAGCAGCACTACTACGACATCGGCATGGCGGTGAGCACGGATCGCGGGCTGGTGGTGCCGGTGGTCAGGGACGCGGAGACCCTCGGCTTCGCCGACATCGAGGCGCAGATCGCCGACTTCGCCAGCCGCGCCCGGGCGCGCCGGCTGACCCTGGACGAGCTGTCCGGCGGCAGCTTCACCATCTCCAACGGCGGCGTGTTCGGCTCCCTGGTCTCCACGCCGATCCTCAACCCGCCCCAGTGCGGCATCCTCGGCCTGCACAAGATTCAGAAGCGGCCGGTGGTGGTGAACGACGAGATCGTCATCCGCCCGATGATGTACCTGGCGCTGTCCTATGATCACCGCATCGTGGACGGGGCACAGGCGGTGACGTTCCTCGTACGGATCATTCAGACCCTGCAGGAGCCCGAGCGGCTATTGCTGCAGGTGTAGATACAAGGACGGAAGACATGAGCGAAGGACACGCGACGAAGCAGAACTCACTGGGCACCCTGGCCGAGCTGCAGACCTCGGCGGGGCCGGTGGCCTATCACCGGCTGGCGGCCCTGGACCGGGATCTGACCCGCACGCCGCTGACGATCAAGGTGCTGTTGGAGGCGGCCCTGCGCTCCGAGGACGGCGTGGCGGTGACCGCCGACGACGCCCGGACCCTGGCGCGCTACGACGCCCGGGATCCCGAGGCCCGTGAGGTGCCGTTCACCCCGGCGCGGGTGCTGGTGCAGGACTTCACCGGCGTGCCCGCCCTGGTGGACCTGGCCGCCATGCGCAGCGCCATGGCCCGGCTGGGCGGCGACCCGGAGCGGGTCAACCCCCAGATCCCCGTGGACCTGGTCATCGACCACTCGGTGGCGGTGGACCACTTCGGCTCGGCCGACGCCCTGTCGCAGAATGCCTTCCTCGAGTTCTCCCGCAACAAGGAGCGCTACGAGTTCCTGCACTGGGGCCAGCAGGCCTTCCAGAACCTCAGCGTGGTGCCGCCGGCCAGCGGCATCTGCCACCAGGTGAACCTGGAGTACCTCGGCAAGGTGGTCCAGCAGCGGGACGCGGGCCTGTCCGCGCCCATGGCCTACCCCGACTCCCTGGTGGGGCTCGACTCCCACACCACCATGATCGGCGGCCTCGGCATCATCGGCTGGGGCGTGGGCGGCATCGAGGCCGAGGCGGTGATGCTCGGCCAGCCGCTGTACATGCTCCTGCCTAAGGTGGTGGGGGTCAAGCTCACCGGCACCCTGGCCCCGGGCAGCACCGCCACGGACCTGGCCCTGGTCATCACCGAGCTGCTGCGGAGCCACGGCGTGGTGGGCAAGTTCGTCGAGTTCTACGGCCCCGGCCTCTCCTCGGTGAGCCTGGCCGACCGGGCCACGGTGGCCAACATGGCGCCGGAGTACGGCGCCACGGTGGGCTACTTCCCCGTGGACGACGAGACCCTGCGCTACATGCGCCGGACCGGGCGGCCCCAGGAGCTGCTCGACCTGGTGGAGCGCTACACCAAGGAGCAGGGGCTCTTCCGCACCGATGACACGGTGGAGCCGGTCTTCTCCGAGACCCTGGAGCTGGACCTGTCCACGGTGCAGCCCAGCCTGGCCGGGCCCCGCCGCCCACAGGACCGCCTGGACCTGCCACAGGTCCAGGGGCGCTGGCAGGAGCTGATGACCGCGCCCCGCGGCGACGGCGGCTTCGCCGTGGCCGAGGGTGAGCTGGAGCGTGAGGTGCCGCTGGCCGACGCAAACGGCGGCACCTTGACCCACGGTGACATAGTCATCGCGGCCATCACCAGCTGCACCAACACCAGCAACCCCTCGGTGCTGCTCACCGCCGGGTTGCTGGCGAAGAAGGCGGTGGAGGCGGGCCTGTCGGTCAAGCCCCACGTCAAGACCAGCCTCGCGCCGGGCTCCAAGGTGGTCACCGAGTACCTGCAGCAGGCCGGCCTGCTGACCTATCTGGAGCAGCTCGGCTTCCACGTGGTGGGCTACGGCTGCACCACCTGCATCGGCAACAGCGGGCCCCTGCCCGAGCCGGTGGAGCAGGCGATCGAGGATGGCGGGCTGGTCACGGCCAGCGTGCTGTCGGGCAACCGCAACTTCGAGGGCAGGATCCACGCTCGCATCATGGGCAACTTCCTCGCCTCGCCGCCCCTGGTGGTGGCCTACGCCCTGGCCGGCACCGTGGACATCGACCTCACCCAACAGCCCATCGCCCAGGGCCGCGACGGCCAGGACGTGCTGCTGCAGGACATCTGGCCCGGGCCCGAGGAGGTGGGCCAGCTGCTGGAGCAGGCCACGGATCCGGAGACCTTCCGCGCGGTCTACGACAGGTTGCTGGTGGACAACGAGACCTGGAACGCCATCGAGGCCGGCGGCAGCGCGCTGTACCCCTGGGACGGCGAGAGCACCTATATTCAGGAGCCGCCGTTCTTCACCGACATGAGCCCCGAGCCAGCGCCGGTGCGCTCCATCGAGGAGGCGCGGGTGCTGGTCAAGGTGGCCGACAGCGTCACCACCGACCACATCAGCCCGGCCGGCTCCATCCCCGAGGAGAGCCCGGCGGGCCACTACCTCGTGGACAACGGCGTGGACCGGGAGCAGTTCAACTCCTACGGCAGCCGGCGGGGCAACGACCGGGTCATGACCCGGGGCACCTTCGCCAACATCCGCCTGAAGAACAGGCTGGCCAACGGCAAGGAGGGCGGCTGGACCACCCACTTGCCCTCGGGCGAGCTGACCAGCATCCACGAGGCCGCCGGTCGCTACCGCGAGGAGGGCACACCCCTGGTGGTGATCGCCGGCGCGGACTACGGCATGGGCAGCAGCCGGGACTGGGCGGCCAAGGGCACCCACCTGCTGGGGGTGCGGGCGGTGCTGGCCCGCTCCTTCGAGCGCATCCACCGCAGCAACCTCGTGGGCATGGGTGTGCTGCCGCTGCAGTTCGTCGACGACGCCGACGCCGACGGCCTCACCGGCCAGGAGACCTTCACCATCGAGCTGGACGACGGCCTGTCGCCGGGCCAGCTGCTGGAGGTGCAGGTGGATGACGATGACTCGGTGCGCTCCTTCGAGGTGCGCTGCCGCCTCGACACTCGCGTGGAGCTTCTCTATTACCGCAACGGTGGTATCCTCCAGACCGTGCTGCGGAGGATGATGTAGTACGGTTCCTTTCCTCCGCATTAGCTTGCCAGTGTAGGGCGGGGGCTCGTCCCCCGCCTTGTGGCTGACGCGGGGGACGAGCCCCCGCGCTACGAATCGCGGAGGACTCATGTCAGCAAAACAGTTCTTCAAGTGTGAGGTCTGCGGCTACGTCCACACCGGCGACGCGCCCCCGGATACGTGCCCCGTCTGCGGCGTGGGACCGGACCAGTTCGTGCCCCTTGAGGTGGAGGCCGAGTCGGCCCCGGCGCCAGCGGCCCGGGCCTGGCGCTGTACGGTCTGCAACTACGTCCACCTTGGGGACGAGCCGCTGGATCAGTGCCCGGTCTGCGGCGTGGGGGCGGAGCTGTTCGAGCCCGAGGAGCTCGACGAACAGGACGCCTCGGCCGACGGGCGGCGGGTGGTGATCCTCGGCGGGGGGTGGCGGGGCTCACCGCGGCGGAGCACGCCCGGGAGACCGCTCCGGCGGCCAGGATCATCCTGGTCTGTGACGAGCCGGGCCTGCCCTACTACCGCCTCAACCTGACGAGGCACCTGGCCGGCGAGGTGGACGAGCAGAGCCTGGTGATGCAGCAGGACGCCTGGTTCACCGAAAAGAGCATCACGCTCAAGCACGGCGCGGCCGAACAGATCCTGCCCCGCCGTCGCCTGGTGCGGCTGGCCGGCGGCGAGGAGCTACCCTACGACCGGCTGGTGCTGGCCACCGGCGCTCACGCGTTCGTGCCCCCCATCCCCGGGGTGGTGCTGCCCGGCGTGCACTCCTTCCGCACGCTGGAGGACGCCCGCGTCCTGCGGGGGCTGGCCAGCCGCGGCGAGGCCTGCGTCTGCATCGGCGGCGGCCTGCTCGGCCTGGAGACCGCCGGCGCCCTGCGCGCCCAGGGCATGAAGGTCACAGTGCTGGAGGGCGCCCCCTCGCTGCTGCCCCGCCAGCTGTCCCGCCCCGCGGCCCGCCTGCTGCAAGGACACCTCGAACAGCTCGGCATGACCGTGCGCTGCGACGTTCGGGTGGAGGCCATCGAGGGAGAGGACCACGTGCGGCGCGTGCGGCTGGCTGACGGCGACGCGGTGGACGCCGACATGGTGGTCGTGTCCACGGGCGTGCGGCCAAACAGCCACCTGGCGCGGCAGTGCGATCTGACCGTCAAGACCGGCGTGCTGGTGGACGACGCCATGGTGACCAGCGACATGGCGATCTTCGCCGCGGGGGACGTGGCCGAGCACCGCGGCGCCGTGTTCGGCATCTGGCCCACCTCCTTTGCCCAGGGGCGAGTCGCCGGCATCAACGCCGCCGGGGGCCGGGCCGAGCACCCGGGGCTGCCGGCGTCGCACAAGCTCAAGGTGCTGGACGTCGACCTCTACAGCATCGGTGAGTTCCGCCCCGGGGACGGCAGCTATCTGGTAAGCGAGTATGAGGGCGACGGCGTCTACCGCCGCCTGGTCTGTCGCGACGGCAAGCTGGTGGGGGCAGTGCTGTACGGCGACACGACCCTGGCCGGCGAGGTGCGCCAGGCCGTGGAGTCGGGCGTGCAGCTCAAGGAGGTCGAGGCGTTGTCGAGCTGCTGCGACGAGGGCTGAAGGCCGCTCGTCGGAGGTCACGATCAATCCAGGGCGTCGGCCACCACCTCGGTGATGCTCACCACCTCGACCCCCAGGCCGTGCTTGCGGTTGAGCTCCTTGAGCTGGGTGTTGCAGTTGAAGCAGTTGGTCACCACCGTGCCGGCGCCGCTGTTTTTCACCTGCCTGGCCTTGACCGCGCCGCCGCCCAGGCGGGTGGTGCCGTAGTCGGCCGTGGCGGCCAGGCCGCCGCCGCCCGCGCAGCAGAAGTTCAGCGCGCCCGAGGGGATCATCTCGACGAACTCATCTGTGACCTGACCCAGCACGCGGCGCGGCTCCTCGATGACGCCGCCGAGGCGGGCGATGTTGCACGGATCGTGGTAGGTGACCGCCCCGTCGATGCTCCCCTTGTTCAGCTTGATCTTGTGGTCGCGGATGAACTCGTCGAGGAGCTCGGCCAGCGAGACGACCTCGAACGGCAGCGAACGCCCGAGCACCTTCTCCGACTCCCAGCGCAGCACCTTGTAGCCATGCCCGCAGGGTGAGAGCACCACGCGCTCGACCCCGAGCTTTTCGGCCGCGCTGACCAGGTGCTCGATGATGGCCTTCATCTTCTCCCGGTCGCCGCCGTAGTAGGCGTAGTTCACCGTGTCGAAGTGATCCGAGGAGAAGGTGTAGCTGGCGCCGGCCCGGTGGAAGATCTTGGCCGCGGCCAGCACCACCATGGGGAAGTCGCGCAGCTCCAGCGGGTGGGGCACGTAGAGGATCTCCTTGCCCTCGGCGTCCACCGGGATTTCGATGCCCTCCTGCTCCAGCTCCTCCTCCAGCTCCTCGCTGAGCCACTCGAGGTTTTCCAGCACGTCGTCCACCGGCAGGCCGAGGTAGTTGCCCTTCTCCACCGCCACGGCCGCGGGCTTCTTCAGCCCCTCGGGTGCCGCGCCGGCCTCGCCGAAGGCGTCCCGGGCCCAGGTCATCACGTCGCCGGTGTTGATCCCCATGGGGCAGGAGAGGCCGCAGCGGCCGCAGAGGCTGCAGTGTTCGAAGGAGGCCTGGTGCAGCTCGGCGGCGGCGCCGTCCAACAGCTCCTTGCTGCGGTAGGCGCGGGTGACGTGATCCGCCTTGACCACCGGGATCATGCGCTCGTCATTGTAGGCCAGGTAGTAGTGGCAGGCCTCGGCGCACATGCCGCAGTGAACGCAGGCGTCCACCATGGCCAGCCGCTGGCGCGTTGCCCCCTGATCCAGCGCCGAGACCACCTGCTGTCGCCGCACCCGCGACATGTTCGGCACCGCCACGGGCTCGGCGTGGGGCTCATCGTTTTGCTCCACGCGCAGCGCCTCGACGTCATACTCCAGGCCGCCGCCGGGCTTGACCCCGGGGCCGTAGATCCCGAGCAGTCCCATCTGCTCGCCGTGGTAGTAACGCGCGATGAAGAAGGTGAACATGTGGCGTACCTTGGAGACCGGCAGGTAGAGCGCCATGAGCACCGCGGTCATGTCCACCCACAACGTGGGCACCACGCCAAGCGCGTGGAGTCCCGCGCTGCCCATGAAAGCCGAGACGAAGAACAAGGAGAGGTAGTCGTCCAGCCCGCTGTAGGCGCGCATCTGCGGCTCCCAGATCCTGCGCAGCAGGTTGGCCGCGCCGATGACCGCGCCCACGGCTGAGACGGCGCCGAGCAGCCAGGTGATGCCGGCCGGCTCGTCCAGCACCAGGCGCTCGACCAGCAGCAGCAGGGAGCTGATGATGGCGACATGGTAAACCACCCCGGACCAGAAGACCCATGGGTGAGCGCGCCCGCTCTCCTTGTTCCAGGGCAGCATGCCCGTTGTGAAGGCGTAGGCCACGCCGTGGCCCGGCTTCCCCCGGGGCGTGGACACCAGCTCGGCGCGCGGCCGCCGCATGAGCACCGCCACCCGCACCACCAGCGCCACCATGCCGAAGAGCACAGCGGCCAGCACCAACCCCGACGTGGATACGAATTCTTTCATGACCATCTCCCACGTTGCTGATTAAAAAAAGTATCCTGGTGGATCCAATCCCGGTCAAGGACTGGTGGAGAGTGTTTTGGCTTTTGGGGATGGTCGATTCAGGGCCGGGAATTACATCCCCGCTGGAATAGTGCCCATATATCGCATAAACCCGATTAAATACATCAGACCGATAAAAACCGATCAAGTTCATCGATTTTGATTGACAGCAGGAAGCGCTTGCCAACAAAGGCATAAAACGTGATTCCAGAAACGAGCAGCATGAAGAATCAAGACGCCAAATTGCTTACCACCGGACAGGCCGCCAAGCGCTGTTCGGTGACCCCCGACACGGTGCTCAAGTGGATCAAAAAGGGGCGGCTCAACGCGACCCGTACCGCAGGCGGCCACTACCGTATTCACCCCGATGAGCTGTCGACCCAGGAGCCGCGGAAGAGCGAGCCGGCTGTTCGGTCCATGGACCTCCCCGGTGGCATGCCGCATTTCCAGTATTGCTGGGAATACAACAGCAAGGGCGGAACTCTCTCCGAGGAGTGCACCGACTGCATCGTTTATCGTACCAGAGCCTATCGTTGTTATGAGGTTATCAAGCTTGCCGCCGAGGTGGGTCACTCGAGGTACTACTGCAAAAAGTCCTGCGACGATTGCGAGTACTTCAATCAGGTCCACCGGGACACCACCAACGTGCTGGTGGTCAGCGACAACGACATGCTCAATGCCGCGCTGCGTCGTAACGCCGAGGGCGAGCCGCTGAACTTCGAGTTCGCCAACTGCGAGTACACCTGCTCCGCCATGGTGGAGACGTTTCGCCCGGACTACGCGGTCATCGATTGCTCGCGGGTTGCACACGAACTGGAGGAGAGAGTGCTGTACGAAATTGAATCTGCTTAAGCGAACGTGTCTGCTGTTGCTTGCGATTGCTGCTGCTGCGTTGCTG
>PVBE012448848.1_pt1 | contig 12505 bp, 29 predicted proteins | sample 1631181 | NCBI WGS metagenome assembly PVBE01 (sample SAMN08397723, study PRJNA350692) | Marine metagenome, whole genome shotgun sequencing project. | isolation source: water | place: Pacific Ocean | collected 2012-04 | reverse complement strand
TTTCGTCTCATAAAGACTCATCAGATTTACTTTCGTGTCCAAGTATTTTTGTGATAAAAGAGAACGGACGCAATTCGTGTCATTGTTACCGAATCCCAATTAGTATTATACCCCTTATTTAAGCTAAGCATTACTGATAATAATTCATCATTAAAACTTTCTAGTGAGGAGTAATAATTGTCATCAATTTGAGGATTATCAAGATTATTAAATAAGTCTTGTAGATTAAAACGAGCAACAATTTCGCCCTCAAAATCGTCTTCAGGGACATAATTATCTTCAAAGATTATTTCATACCCATTTTTGAGCATATTTAAAAGAGTGTCTTCGTAACATTCGTCTTTGCGTGTTCGACTCTTTACATATTCTTTATTGTCCCAATCTAAAAGCAAATAATTCTCTCTAAAATAATCGTGATTAGTGCATAAAAGTGAGTGTATTAACTCAAGTTTTTCCTTTTTATTGTAAGTGATTTTCATAATTTTTAATTTTAAAGTTAAACAACCCCACCCTGTTTAAACAGAGTGGACGCTTTGAGCTTAATGTGGTTTAGAGTCGCTCAATCGACTTTCTTAATTGAAATTCCCCGTGTGCCGTTTGGCGTAATTGTCTCGGCAAAGTCATAACCCTTGCACAATTCAATGTGAAACGCTTTGCAGTATTGATGTGCGTATTTTCGCACTATATATTGCTTTTGTTGGGGGGTAGTATTTTTTTCAGTATATACTTTCCCGCCAAACTGCGAAATTTCTGAATTTGATTTACTCATTTTTTAATTTTTTAATAGTTAGTTCTTTGTTAATATTCAAACGCTTGGCGTCAGCGTCAGAGAGTGATTTAACCCACTCTCTTGTCTTTCTTTGGGCTTTCTTTTGAGTCCACCCGTGCCACCTCTCCCGATACATAATCAGAGAGTTATAAACATAAACATAAACCATAGGAATATGACTATTAAAATATACGGCGTAATCTTCTCGACTACTTCGATAAAGTTTTTCATAATTTTAATTTTTAGTTATTAGTAAATGAGCAAGAGAAAGCGTTTAAACATTCTCTTGCTTTCGTCCTATGAGGACTCATCAGATTTACTTTACACAATATATAATTTGACTATCGATTGCGTCAGATATAGCTCTAACTTTATCTCCGTCCAAATCGTATTTATCAAGAGTTCCTTTAGGTATTCCGCCCATAATTTCCAACATAAAGAGTATATGCTTTAAGTTTTCAAGCTCTTCTTGAGTAAATGTTATTTGTAAATTTTTCATAATTTTTAATTTTTAGTTATATAAACCCCGCTCTATTTAACAGAGCGGACGCACTAGACCTAATTATCTTTTTATAGTCGTCTAGCCGACTTATTTATTCAAGTTTTTTGTCTCATAAATTCCCTGCTCAATGTAATTTTCTATTTCTTTTTTAGATGAATTAATTCCTAAAAATTGTTTTAGATATTTTAAAGTGGTTGCTGAATAATCCCAATATTGAGGGTCTAGAATTACTTTATAATTCCATTTTGACTTAACGGCAATAGTAGAATTGTAGCTTTGAAAAATATAATATTTGTCCGTTTCAATTTCAAATTGATTCGGGACTGCTTTTCCACTTCTTGAGCTAATTAAAGATTTAACTTTTGCTTTCATAATTTTTAATTTTTAGTTAGTAAAACCCCGAGCCGTTTAAACAACTCGGACGCTTTGGGCTTAATTTCTATTTATACTTGCCCAAACAAGTTTAACATTTATCTAATGTCCCGTCATCGCACGCCAAACAATCCCAATTTTCAATTGTATTTATGTTTGTTTGTGAGGTACGAAAAGAAAAGTCGCAACAATCACAAGAAACTTTTATATTTCTTGTGGTTTGCTTTGGTCCTGAAAGTGTTACTTTTCCGTGCGGAAATTTCCCGAGCTTATCAACGATGTTTTTGCGTAGCCACTCGTTTAATTCGTCGCTCGCTTCGGTGCTTCTCATTGGACCGATTAGACCTATTGCCGTTGCACAATCTTTGAACGCTTTCCCGTGTCCTGAAACGCAATCGTCTATCGAGTGAACGATTTCGTGAGCTAATATATCCAAAATTCTAAGCGTGCCTTTAATTGTTGACCCGCTATAAGCAGGCGAAATAATTATTTGGTTGATATTATTCTCGTGAGCTGACTTTTTGAAACATTGACCGCCCACTTTAGAGTGTTTGCCTCTATTTCCTCTTGTCGCCCAAGAAATCGAATACTCATTCTTTGGCACTTTATAACTCTTTTTTTCTTTACCAAAAAGAGTGGTTGGTTTAAACAACTTTGTAGCCATAATATCTGCCGTTTGAATTAGATAATCCTCTCGACTTAATTTAGATGTTTTCATAATTTTAATTTTTAGTTATATAAACCTCAACCCCGTTTAAATGGGGCTGAACGCTCTAAGCCTAATTACCTTTTTATAGTCGCTTAGTCGACTTATTTAACTTCTAATTGGTATATAATTTGATTTTTATTTTCTAGTATAAAATTCAATTTAAAGCCTATTTTATTTAATATTCTTTGCATTGAAGAAAATCCGCAACCGCCGTCAACATAGGTTTTTGTTTCCTTTGTCGCTCTTTTTAAATATCTTCTTTTGTGGCTCTTTGCCTTTGGGTTATAATGTGATAACCCATAAAAGCCCGTCGGCGTATCCATACTTCCGCTATTTGCGGTAAGTTTTTTTAATTCTTCGCCAAAATAGATATTTAAGAATTGACCGAAGCAAGTGCCTTTTTTGTCATATCCATAGCCACCCGCCGACGCTATTTTTTCATCTCTTTTATTAGTAAGATGACAAACGCCCGACTTAGTCCAAGTAAAATTCAATGTTTCTAATTTCCAATTATCGTTCAAAAATTGAGTTCTTAATTTCTTATTTTTCATAATTTTTAATTTTTAGTTATAGTAACCCCCCGAGATAATCGGGGACGCTTAGGGCTTAATACTCTGTTTGAAATCGCCCTGACGATTTTTTTTACTTCTTATAACCCCAAGCTACATACACTCTTTGCTCAATAGCTGAGTTATATTTTTTAGCCAATTTTTTAGCTTGTCTAAGTCCTGATTGTGAGACGGGAAATATTTCCCACTTTGAATCATTTTGCCCATAGTAAACTATGTAATCAGTTTTGTAATTATTTACAAATTTCATAATCTTTAATTTTTAGTTTTATAAACCTAGCCGACAAAAATGAATTTTATCAGCTAACGCATAGGGCTTAATTATCTATTTAGACTGACCCTATTCAGTTAACTAAAAAATTATGATTGATTAAGTAAGTGAATTTGCTAATCATCAAAAGGGCTTTTCGGTTTCCCTACTTCGTTGCTTTGTTTTTGTAGCATTTTTTGAACGAGCTTTTACCCCGTTGCTAAATTCACTTTGAGAGTGTTTAAACCCTCTATGTCAAAGTTCATCTTCATCTGCTCGCTTCGTTCGGTATTTTACGGGTCTTTTGCTTTTCCGATGGAGTTGACCTTTTCTCCAATTACTGCGTAAGCTACAAAGATAAATTGACAAAAACAAGATATTATAAAGATATTTTTAAGATAATGCTAATTTAGATTAATTCTAAATAAGGTTTTGAGTTTGTTTGAACTTTGTTTGCTAGTGTTCAATGAGTTATAAATGAGTTGTCCCTGAGCTTTATTTTTCTTTGAGGCGGAGATGAGGGGTTTAAATGGGGGAAAGGTTAGGTCTGCCTAACTGATAAGCTCAGAGCTCTTACCCCGCTTCGTTTAAACAAACTACTAAGAGGGCTGTTTAAACAGCACCAAAAACGCCAAAAATTTCGGGTATCGGTCGGAAAAAATTACCCCCCCGCCTCATTTTTTTTTCCACTTTTTTTGTTGGGTCGTCCTGCGTATATGCGTATATTACCCAAACACTCTGAATATCTAATATTTTTTTGTAACTTTGCAATATGTCTTATGAGATTGAAATACAAAATCGAATCAAAGTAGGATTCGCACTTGGGTTTCAATACTACGGAAAAGACGATGAGCATGACTGGGTCGAGTTCACATTATTCGCAGGACTCATAAGCATAGTAATTAAATATTGGTAATATGGCAAAAAGTGATTTTGTAAACGGTCTATACGTCAAGGACGGAAGATTAATAAACGACAGGCCTGATTCGAGAAGCGGACTTGAGAGAGCAGCTGAGATGAGAAAGATGGTAAAAAGGCAAGAAAATATAGAGCAGATAGCCGAAGGTATAAGAAGGGCTAAAATGCTTGAAAGATTTATGGATTGATTATTCATATTTTTAGTTGGTTATAGTTGGATAAAGCTACTCCTTAGAGGGTAGCTTTTGTCTTTTATAATCAAAAACAACAAAAGTCGACGTTCTGCGTCGACCTCATGTCGAGTTGAAAAAAAGTCGACATAAACTTAATCTTCTAATTTTCAGTTACTTAACTATTATTTTATATACTTTATGTCAAGATGTCAAGTTTAAGAGTAGTTTGTAGAAGAAAAAAAAATAAAAAAAAGTTTTTTTATTTCCCCCATATAGAAATTAAAAAGTCGACATTTCGACATTACTGTATTTTACCCGCTTTACTCTTGCTTCCTGAGCTGCTAGGGCTCGAAGAGCTAAGCGTAGCGCTAGGTGTAGAAGGAGTAGTACGAGGACTTACACTGCCTCTATTAGAATTACTCCTATGAGATGGGGTGTAAGTTCCTGAGTAATAGCCATAATTACCCCAGTATCTATATGGCTGGTAGTAATTATAGTAAGGGTTAGTTCTGTAGATATATACAGGATAGTATCTGATTCTAATGACTTTTGTTTGTAAAGAATCTAATTTATCGGTATTGCTATAATAAATACCGTCATAAGTGTGGAAATTACCCCCTTGGTATGTACCACATGAGGCAAGTGTTATAAGTAGTATTGTTAAAAGTTTTTTCATAACGTAAAGGTAGATAAAAAATAAATTTATATATTTGAGAAAATTAAATCAAATGCAACCAACCGGAGGGTACTCACCGAAAGATTTGCACTTTAAAGAAAAGGGGCAAGAAAAACTCACAGAAGGTATATCGAAAATGTCAGAGGCAGTCAAGTCAACACTTGGGCCTATGGGAAATACTGTGCTTATAGAGTCCCCTCAGCATACTCATGGAATAACAGTTACCAAAGATGGAGTGACTGTTGCTAAATCAATTCAACTTTTAGACCCTGTAGAGAACCTAGCTGTTCAAATAATGCGAGAAGCAGCATCTCGTACAGCAGCCAATGCAGGTGATGGAACAACTACCGCTATAGTTTTAACTGAGGCTCTAGTAAATAAAGGTATGGAAGAGATTGGATATGTAGAAAACAAAACTCAGGTGCTTCGTGATTTAGTAGAGCTTACTACCGAGGTGGTAGAGAATTTAAAAAAGAAAAGTAAAAAAGTAACTCAGAGTAAACTTATAGATGTAGCGACTATATCTGCTAATAATGATGTGAAGACCGGAGAGATAATTGCCCAGACATATAAAAAGGTTGGAAAAAATGGACTAGTAACTGTAGAGAAGTCTCAAAGCAGTGAGACAAGTTTTGAAACAACACACGGACTAAAAATAGACAGAGGGTATTACTCTCCTCTTTTTATTAATGACCAGAAAAAAGATGAGTGTATACTAGAGGATGTTCATGTGCTGGTAGCTGATGCTGATATAAACAATATACTTACAATAGAGAATGTATTAAAACCAATTATAAATGAGGGTAAAAAATTATTAATTGTAGCGCCCTGTTCTCAAAATGTCATAAACACCCTTGCGGCGAATGTGATGAAGAACAGTTTGAAGCTTTGTGCCATAACACCACCCTCCTTTGGCTATAAGCAACACGAACTGATGCAAGACTTAGCTCTGTCAGTTGGTGCTACATATTTTTCAGAAAAGACAGGAGATGATTTGAGCATAATAAACTTTGCTGATTTAGGTAAAGCAAAAAAAATAATTGTAGGGAAAGACTCTACTATTATATTAAAAGATACCCAGAGTGTAGATGATGAGAAAATAAAAGAAAGGGTAGGTCAATTAAAAGAGTCGGTTTCTTTAGCCAAGACAAAAGCAGACTCTGACTTTATCCTATCCCGCATCGCCTCACTCACAGGAGGTGTGGGTGTAATATATGTTGGAGGTAATACAGACCTTGAACAAAAAGAATTATTCGACAGAGTAGATGACGCAGTATGCGCAGTTCGTTCCGCCCTAGAGGAAGGTATACTTCCTGGCGGAGGACTTGCGCTGTATAGAGAGGGTGTTAAACTATTGGAGAAAAAAAATTCAAAAAAAATCGCTAAAGCGATTTTAGGCCAAGCCCTTCAAGAACCCTTATTGCAAATCTATCGCAATGCAGGGACAGAGTTTATAAAGCCAACTTTAAGTATGCTAAATGATAATCAGGGGATGGACATAAAAACCGGAGGGTATGGAGACTTATATGAGCTTGGAGTAATAGACCCTCTAAAAGTAACAAAAGAGGCTCTGCAAAATGCAGTGAGTGTAGCTGTGACTATATTATCTACTAACGCTATTGTTACAATGGCAAGAACATACGATACACAATGATATGCCCAATGTGTGAAATAGAATTGCTATGGGGTGGAGAACACATGTACGATGAAATAGGAATAGACGGTGAGGGCATAGTAGGGAATTACTCATGTGTAAATAAAAAATGTGAGGTGGAATACGTAGAGATATTTACAAAATTATAATGAGACTAATTAAATTTACACTTATATGGATAAGTCAAAACCTAGCTATTCCGTTTTGGATTGTAGGCCATATACATTTATCTATACATTCATTTCACGACCTAGTAGAAATTTTATCATCTATAGCGATGAACATAATAGTCGCAACAGGATTTATAATTGATTATAAAAATACCAAATGAAATTATTTGACTATTTACTTTTAGCCCTTATTGTTTTTCTACTTCTTTTATCAGTCTCTTGTGAAAAAGAAGACGACAGGTGCATAACCTATGAGGTAGAGCAGTATCAGTTAGGAGAAACTATATGTGAAAACGGAGTGTGTGAAGAGACTTATATAACAGAAATATATTGTTCATATTATGAAGCCAATAGGTAAAAACATAATTATAAAAACTTTAGAGGAAGAGCTTATCACCTCATCAGGTCTAATGTTATCTGCTGAAGATGCAAATCAAATGAGATACAAAAAAGGCATTGTCATTAAAAGCGGAACTGATGTAGCGGTTATTAAAGAAAACGATTTAATCTATTTTGATAAAAGAGCAGGCTATACTTTAATTATTAAAGATGAGCCTATGACAATTATTCAGGAGAAAGATGTCGTTGTTGTCTTATAGAGGCGTTCATCTCTAAAATCATTTTTCTATAAACTTTATCTGTAAACTTTACGTTTTTAGCAAACATAGGATTTGCTGATTGAGAAGTAGGAATTTCTTCTCCAGATAATTTTTTGTATATACTATTAATTACTCTCTGAGCCTTAAAACTTACTCCATATAAAGTTTTAAATTTTTTTCGCCTACGGCGAAACACTTCTATCCACCCATCCCTTAACAACCTATCAAACCTATCAGTGTCCCAGCTTAGCAGATTGTCAAACTCTTCAAACTTTTCTTTTGAAAAAATATCTTCACTGTAAAGAAAAAGTAACATATCAAGGTCAGCAGTAGTTAGTCCATATTTTGCTTTTATGAAATACCTAATTACCCTCCAATACTTAAGACAGTCGTTTATTCCTGTTGATTGCATTAGATTAGATTTATTATCTTTGTACAAATATATTTATAAAATATTAACATCATGGCAATAGCAGGAAAAAACGACCCTTTAAAAAAACAGAAGGACTCATTAAATTTTAAAAACAAAACAGTAGAAAGATATAACTGGCCTACGTATGACCAGCTTTCAGATGACGACATGGCTAAAGGACAGGGAAGAGAATCTTATAACAGAGAGATAAAGAAGATGAAAAAAATTGGACTAAGACCAGGTAAGGGCGGAATGCCTTATTTTCCCCAAACAGGAACGATGGTAGCTCCAAAACCAAAAAAAACTAAAAACCCGATGGGTAAAAAATAATATTATGGCAGATTTAGATATAGACGATATAAAAAAGAAAAAAGTAAATATTTCAATAGAGAACCTAATTATGATAGGAGCTGGAATATTTTCATTAGTAGGGATGTGGTTTGCACTTCAAGGAGAGATTGAGGAGGCAAAGAGTTTACCAGAGCCTGAAGTGTCAAGAACAGAATACGACTTAAAAGACCAACTGATTCGAGAAACAATTATGTCAACTCAAGAGAAAGTTGAAGACAACGGAGAGAAGCTAAAAGACATAGACGAAAAACTATACGAAATAATTAAAAAATGAGAACCTTAATTTTTGCTTTACTGTTTAGCCTGTTTTCTTATGGACAGGATATGACAGTAGTACATTTTAATTATAAATGGAATACCTCAAATAAATTTAAAGGTCTGGAAAGATTGAGAAGCGCTAAAGTTCAATATGCGTTTGTAGAAGACCAGTCCACAGCAATAAAAAATTCAATTAAAAGCGTACCTACTATTGTAATATATAAAGATGGTAAGCCTGTGAAAAAATATGAAGGAGGTCTTACAATGAAAATAATGGTAAGACTAGAGGAGATTCAAGAAGAGATTAATAAGCACCAAAAATAAAAGGTGAAAAAATTATTCAACCTTTTAATTAGACTTATTGACAAATTAGAGGAACATGCTGAGAGTATGTACCCTAAGCTTAATTCCCACATGAAGGATAAGAAAAAATAAGCAATTAAAATATTAGTATCTTTGTAAATAAAATTAGAAATCATGGCAAAAAAACAAGGTTATAACGCAAGGCTAGATGAATCACTTTCTATGAAGCATGGAAAGGAATCTGGCAAAAAACAATCATTTGCATCTAGAAGACACGAGAGTGAAGCAATGTCTAAAAAAATCTACGGCCACAAATATGGCGGAGACCACTCTATGGCATACGAAACTCACGGTGAAAAAGCAAGTGTTCACGACCACGTAAGCAAGTTAATTAAAAAGTAATGGCAACTAAAGGTAGAACCAAGAAAAAAAAGGACTTCATCGGTAAGGTTTTTCGAAACGCTAAAAGAAGGGGTACTTTAGGAGATTGTACGGGGAAAAAATATGGAAGCTCAAGCTGTCCTCCCGGCTCTAAAAAGTACAACTTTGCAAAAACGATGAGGAAAATAAATAAAGGAAAATGAAAAAATTAGGAGCATGGTTAATCAAAACATCTCACGCAATAGCAAGATGGTTTGGTAAGATAAAAAGAGCTTGTATGTGTAGATGGAATAAAATAATTTATGCCATCACATTTACAATAAAAGATTGCGCTAACCCACAAAGCGTTTGTACTTGTAAAAAATGAGTTCAAAAGGGTTAGGGGATGATATAGAAAAATTTACAAAGTTCACCGGAATCAAAAAAGCGGTGGACGTTGTAAGTAATAAATTAAATAAAGATTGCGGATGCAATGAGAGGCGAGATTCCCTCAATAGAATGTTTCCGTATAAAAGATAAAAAGAAATGGCATATCAAAAATTACAAGCAGGAAGAGCATGGGCGGTAAACACAAGCGACAATACCGACATTCCTGATATAGGGACAGCAGGCCCAACAGGAACAACTACATCTGGTAGCGCTACTCAATTAATTGACACAGGAGCTACATTTTTAACAAGTGGAGTAAAGCTAGGAATGATAGTTGTTAATACTGCTGATGGTACTCAGACTACCGTAACCGGTATTGAGGACGATAACACATTAAATGTCGCTAATAATATATTTGCCGTTTCAGGAAAAACTTACGCAATATATGGAGGAGAGCAAGAAGGTGCAGTATTATATATTGGTACAGCAGGAAATTTAAAAGTTACTACTGTAGCTGGTGATGAGGTTACCTTTATTGGAATCAATACAGGAGCATTCTTCCCAGTGCAAGTAGCTAAAGTGTGGGCGACAGGAACGTCTGCATCTAATATAATAGCTTTATGGTAATCGGAATAATAATAACTTTATAGTATGCCGAATTTAATTGCCATAGGGAACTTTATAGGAATAAATGAATTAGGGATTACTCCACCTTACGGAGGGGAAGATATAATAACAGAGCTAGGAGTTCAGATGGTGTCAGAACTAACCAGTGTAGATTTAATAACAGAACAAGCACCGTAAAAGAAAAATAAAATGGCAGTAAAATTTTCACAATTTACAACAGGGAGCACTCTAGCTGACATTGATTATTTTGTTGGTTACAAGGGAACTGACAATATTCAAGTAGCTAAATCCCTTTTATCAGGAACAACTTATACGATAGATGTTCCAGCAGCAACAAAAGATATTAACCTGGCAGGTAGTGATGGTACTAACGACGCTATTACTTTAACTGAAGGTTCTAATATTACTATTACCAGAACCAGCGCTAGCGAGCTAACTATAGCTACAACATCAGGTGATTATGACTTAAACGCAACAACAGATGGTTCTGATGTAGATTTAAATTTAACTTCAGGTTCAGGTACTGATAATTCTACTGTTCAATTAACTGCCGGAACAGGAATGACAATTACTCAGTCGGGAGGAAACAATGTAACTTTTGCTAGTTCAGGAGGAGGATTTGGTTCTATAAATCAATTCACAGGAACTGGCTCAGCTTTAGGAGCACTAACTTTAGGTTCTACTCCTACTGCTGCACAAAACTGTTTAGTAAGCATTAGTGGGGTGACGCAAAATTTATTAAACGCTTCAGGAGTGGCGAATTGGACTGTATCAACTAACACATTAGACTTTACAACCCCACCACCTGTAACAGCAACCAATGGTATACAGATAATAGTAATTACATAAACATAACTCATGGCGACAACCAAAGTAACTACAAACGTAATTGACATGAGTGGTAACACTGGAGGTCTAGTGTGGGCTAAGGGAACTACAGCTCAAAGACCTGCCGGCTCAACCGGAGACCTACGTTTAAATACTACCGATAGTAGATTAGAATACAAAGACAACTCAGATTGGAAAAGATTTTCTGAAGGAGCAGCATCACCTAGCGTAGACTTTGAAGCTGACTTTTTAGTCGTAGCAGGAGGGGGTGGAGCTGGAGGAGTAAATAGTGGAGGGGGTGGAGCTGGAGGTTTAAGAACATCTTTTGGAAGCTCATCCGGAGGAGGTGCGTCAAATGAATCTAAATTTGGTATTGCTTTAAGCACTTCATACACAGTGACTGTAGGAGCAGGGGGAGCAGGAGTACCCCAAGCTGTTTCAAACAGCGGAACGGATTCTGTATTCGGCTCGATAACTTCAGTAGGAGGAGGAGCGTCTGCAAACCGAGCTTATTCAGATGCTCAGGTAGGTGGTTCTGGTGGTGGAGGAGCGGCAACAAACGTTGGTGACGGAAGACAACCTGGTGCGGCTGGAACAGCTAATCAAGGTTTTGCTGGTGGTGATGGATTGGGAGATGGTGGTGGAGCAGGTGGTGCGGCTGGTGGTGGAGGAGCGTCTGCTGCTTCAGCAAACGCAACGCTTTCAGCTTCAACAGCAGGGGGAGCAGGATTATCGGTAAGCATAACAGGGGCATCAGTAGGATATGCTGGTGGTGGTGGAGCAGCAGGAACTGCTTCAGTTACAGCAAGTGTAAGCGGTGGAAGTGGAGGAGGAAGTGGAAAATATAATACAAATGGCCTTTCAGGAACAGCTAACACTGGAGGAGGAGGCGGTGGTACTAATTATTCAATATCTCCAAAGACCGGTGGTTCTGGTGGAAGTGGAATTGTTATAGTTAGATATCCTAACACCTATACAATAACAGTAGGAAGTGGATTAACAAGTTCAACCACTACAGATGGTAGTGATAAAATAACATCGTTTACTGCGGGTAGCGACACAATAAGTTTTAGTTAATATGGCACATTACGCATTTTTAAATAACGACCAAACAACAGGAACTCTTAAAGAAGAGCTAGTAAGCTTATGGTCAGAACTTGGAAATTTAACTTCTATTGAAGAACCAACCGAGGAAGATACAGCAGCTATTGAGGCAAAAGAAGCAGAGATAGAGGCTAAGCAGCAAGAGATAGACAATTGTCTTTGCGTAGTAACGGGAGTAATAACAGGAGTGTCTGAGATAAAATATGAGGTTGGTAGGGATGAAGAGTTTGAGCAAGAAATAGAAGCGCTACACGATAAGAAAAGAGAGTTGGAAGCAAGTGGAGAAAAAAAATTAGAAGAGCGAATTGAAGTAGAGAAAGAGATAAAAGAAAAAATTGAAGAAAGAGGGGATATACCTCCAACCGAGACAGACGACACAGTTTACTGGGAAGGCTATTATGGTAAAGGTGGATTATGTAAAAGAACTTCTTACAATACACACGGGGGTGTTCACCAAAATGGCGGCACACCTTTTAGAAAAAATTATGCAGGGGTAGGAGATACTTACGAC
>PVBE012913697.1_pt1 | contig 12506 bp, 9 predicted proteins | sample 1631181 | NCBI WGS metagenome assembly PVBE01 (sample SAMN08397723, study PRJNA350692) | Marine metagenome, whole genome shotgun sequencing project. | isolation source: water | place: Pacific Ocean | collected 2012-04 | reverse complement strand
CTCACTCCCTTCTACCTCCTCTCCATCACCCCTGGTCTCTCGCATCTCTTCGATTGGGGCTACCGCACCTTCGCCGACCACCGCTACGAGGTCTCCGCCGCCTGCCGCCTCCCGGCGGAGCTCACGAAGAGCGAAGAGTCCGACGGACCGACCAAGAAGTGAGGAGGGCGACGCGGGTGAGTCCCGCGCCGCCCCATTCATTGGCAGCCGTTCGCCCTACTGGAACGTGAGGGTGACTGCGTCGCTCAGGTTGAAGTGGCCGAGACCAGGGAATGACCGGACACTGAGAGCGATCCGCACTCACTGCAGCACGCGCAAGAGCGAGGGCTCCTCGTCCTTCTCGGCGCTCTCTTGGGCGGCGCGGTAGGCGAGGAGAGTCGACTTGGCGCACTCGGCCCAGGTGAACTTGCGGGCGCGCTGGCGGCCGACGACCTTGAAGCTCTCGGCGAGGTCGGATTCTGTGAGGAGGCGACGCGTAGCCTCGAAGATGCGCTCGGAGTCAGTGGGCTCGACCAAGAAGGCGGCGTCGCCGCAGACCTCGGGGAGGCTCGTGACGGCGGAAGAGACCACGGGCGTTCCGCACGCCATCGCTTCCAAAGGAGGTAGGCCGAAGCCTTCGTTAAGGCTCGCGAAGAGGAAGACTGCGGCCTGCGAGTAGAGCTTCGGGAGCTCCTCGTCAGAGACGTCTTCGCGCCACTCCACGCGATCGCGCACAGGTGAGTTGGCGAGCGCCTCTCTGAAGACCTCCGCCCCATGACCAGGGGGACCGGCGATGATCCAGCGGTGGGGGAGCCCCTCCTTCACGAGCAGCTCAAAGGCCTCGAGCATGCGCAGGTGGTTCTTGCGCGCGTCCACCCGGCTCACCGTGAGGATGTAAGGATCACGCGGCTCACCAAAGCCCTCCGGCGGGAGCTCGCGGGCGATGTGGTCACAGCCCAAGTGCGTGACCATGATCTTCGAAGGGTGCGCGCCGAGCGCCATCACGAGCTCCGCTCCGACGTACTCAGAGGGCACGAGGATGCGCTCGGAACACTCGACGAGTTCCTTCGCCTTCGTCGTCATGTGAGCCGCAGCCTCCGGCGCGAGGTAACCAGCGTCCAAGGTGTAGATCGCGTCGAAGATCGTCGAGACCTGCACGGCTTGGCGCACCTCGAGGCGGTGCGGGAGGATGTGGTGGAAGACCTCGCAGCCGCCCACGAGGTCGTCCACGCCTTTCTTCATGAGCCGCAAGAGCCCCGGCGTATAGCGCGCCGGGAAGCGCAGGCGACAGAGCTCCGCGCGCGAGCCCTTGATGCCGAGCTCCGCTTTGGAGTAGTTCGCACCTGTCAGGGTGTAGCCGAAGAGCCCGAGGTGCTCGTCAAAGCCCATCTCCACCATCGCGCGCACGAGCTCGCGCACGTAGCGGCCGATGCCCTCGGAGTTGATGAGGGCTGAGCGATAATCGATTCCGATTCTCATGGGTGACGCACAGGGCATGCCGAGCGCACGAATTGTCGGTTCGAGCGGCTCAGAGAGAACGATAGACTCCCCAAAGAGATGCTCTCAGACACGAACATAACGACGCGCGCGGCGGGCGAGAGAATATCCGACTCCGCGCCCAGCAGGGAGACACCTCGAAGGAAGCGCGCGCTGGCCCTCGGAGCGCTCCTCGCGCTCTGCTGCCTCGCCTGCAGCTCTGATCCTAGCGGCGTCAGCTCTGAAGAGCCGGAGCGCGACGCCGCCTACTCCTTCTTCGCTGCCGGTCACTCCTACGGAGACCCACACGCGAAGGTGCGAGACGGCCTCTACGCGCCCTTTCGTGCTGAGCTCTCACGCCTCCTCGCCAACCGCGGCGTCGACTTCGGCGTGCTCCTCGGAGACGTCGTCTTCCGCCCATCCAAGGAGAGCTGGGACCTCGTCGACAAGCAGATCGCCCAGCTCTCCTTCCCGATTCACTTCGTCCCCGGGAACCACGACATCGTGCCGTCAAACTGGACCGAAGAGGTGCCAGCTGACTACCTCTACCGCTCCGACTGGGAGGCGCGCTACGGGAAGACCTACCGCTCCTTCCGGCGCGGCAGCGACCACTTCGTGATCCTCGACCCGAACATTGATGGCTGGCGGATCCTAGGTGACCAGCTCGCCTTCTTGGACAAAGAGCTCGAGGAAGCTCATGACGCGCGCAACCTCTTCATCCTCATGCACCAGGTGCTCTGGGCAAAAATGAGCGTCCTCTCAAAGAGCGTCTCTATGAACTCCGGCTTCGGTTTCCAGGAGGGGCAAGACTTCGAAGAGGAGATCCTGCCGCGCCTCACCGCTCTCAACACACCAATCTATGTCTTCTCCGGTGATGTCGGCGCAGCCCCCGAGGGGGACACCTACCGCGTCGAGGAGGTGGAGAACGTCACCTTCATCGCCACAGGCATGGGTGCTGGCGTCGCGGACAACTTCACCCTGGTCGAGGTGTCTTCAGAGGGCGAGGTGAAGCTCACCTCGATCCCACTCGGGAGCTGAGCTCAGGCGTCGAAGCTCAAGACCGGAGCGCCGACTTGCGGCTGCGCGGCGCTGCTCCCTTTGAGCGGCGTCATGATGAGCTTCAACTCAGCCAACTTACCGCTCACCGGGACGTCGACTTCCCAGTCCATCCAACTGTGACGTTCGTGCGCCGAGAGATGGAACTCGATCTCCTCCAGGAGCGCCCCGTTCACGAGGAGTTGGTACCTGACCCCGACTGAGCTGAAGCGGGCCGCCTCGTTGGCGCCCAAGAGGGCAGAGAAGCGAGCGGGCTCCATCAGCGGGAGGTCCCTCCAGGTCAACTCTGAGCTTTGGCCAGAGGGGAGCACGTAGGTGTCGACCGCGCGGTCCTTCAGCCGCATGCCCAAGCGGATGAGGTGCGGCTCAAGGGCTCGACCTAAGAGCACCAGCCCCTCACGGCGCACAGCGGAGGCTGTCGCGACGCTGAGCTTGTCTTCGGTCGCGAGAGGCGCAGAGAGCATCACCCCGCGTGATGTGGAGGAGGCCTCGATGACAGGCTCCCACCCGCCTCTCGCCCTGCGTGTCGCCAAGGCCCAGCTCATGTCGTCAGACTCCCAAGGCCGCGCCTCAGCTCCCCAGTCGGCGAAGAGCGCCTCCATCCTCGCGGCCTCTGCGCCGTCGGAAGCCATGGAGCCCCGGCGGGCGATCACGAGGAGCGCGTCCTTCGAGAGCGACTCACACCACTCACGCAAGCGGACCAGCTCGCCTGCCTCGACCCCCGGTCTGTACGTGTCGGTGCCGAGCAGCTCGCCGTCTGGCGCGAAGGCCGCCGCCACCACGCCGTGCAGGTTCTCCGCCTGCACGAGGCCGCGGGCGTTCAAGGCCCTGCCGTGGAGCTTGTGCAGCTTGTAGTGGATAGAAGAGAGCGCCTCCGAAGTGAGCAGCGCAGCGGGCGCGTGTCCGGGGACCGTTGAGTAGGCCTGAACCAAGGCGAGCTCGCCCTCTCCTGTGCTGCCTTTGACCTCGGACGAGGCTCGCTCGCGGTCGAGGGCGATGGCCAGCCCGAGGAGGAGGAGCGCTGAGACGAGGACCTGCTTCATCTCAGATGGTCCGCATGGAGCGCAGCGGGGCGTCCCCCGGAGAGGAGGCGATGACGAACTTGGAGCACTTGTCGACGGACACGGGGAGGCTCTCCAAGAGGCCCTCTGCCCGGTGGAGGTCCTCTGGCGCCACCTTGCACTCAAGGATCATGAGGTCCGGTGTCGGGGTCCTCCACTTCCGAGAGAGCCGTGAGGAGAAGCGCTGGTCCCAGGTCTTCAGGTCCCGGTCCAAGGTCACGCGCACGCGCCCGTCGGAGGTCGCGAGGTACTCACGCTCGTATGAGATCCACTGGACGATCTCAAGGTCTCGAGAGAGGAGCTCGCGCCACTCAGGCGATGTCGCCGCAGCGATCTCAGCCTTGAGCTCCTCGCGGCGCGCCCCCTCGATGTTGAAGATGCCATCGACCTCACCGAGCTCTTTCCAGCCCTGCATGTTCTCACGCACCTTCTTCTCGAGCCTGCCGCGCACTCCCACCGTGCCCACGCCGTACCAACGGAAGCGGATCTTCTCCCGGTGAGAGATCCCGGCGAGGTTGTCTCCGAGCGCCTCATCGGTCGAGCTGTCGAAGTAGAGGCTCTGCACCTTTCGCGGGTGATGGATGGGGGAGAGCCCGACCGAGTGCAGGCGCAAGAGGGCGCGGACCTCCTCGTAAAGATGCACCTCCGAGGCCAGCTTCAACTCATAGCGGAGGTCATTGCGCGACACGTCTCTAGGCCTCCTAGTTGCCCAGGATCCCCTGCTCGTACATGGCGTCGACGTCGACGTCCTGGGTCGGCTGCGCCGCCCCGTCCGCCACGATCTCGCAGCCAGTCTGCGCGAGGTACGGCCCGCGGCCGGTCTCTTCCATCTTGACCCCGGTCGCCTGGATCCGGCTCGGCGGATACTCGGGCTTCTTGATGTAAGCGGTCATCCCGTAGTGCGTGGCGCGCTGGATCCGCAGGCCTGTGACCTCGACCGTCGAGCCGTCCTTCGACGCCACTCCGATCGACGCCGAGCGCACGACGCCATCTGTGACGACGAGCTCGCTGGACTCCCCGCCGGAGATGGCCTTGTCCAAGACCTCCGAGAAGATGCAGCTCTCTACCGTCACCTTGCTGCCGCTCGTGTCCACGCCGTCGCCGCCGATCCTTGCGAACTCACACTTGCGCACGAGCCCGGTGACGAAGTCGCCGTCGAAGGCGTCAGAGACGGCGTCGGAGATCTTCACTTCATCGAGCAGGAACTCGGCACCCAAGATGTTGAGCGCGTCCTCGCCGCGCGCGTCAGAGATCGAGGAGGAGCGCAGCTCCGCGGGCGAGTGGTAGAAGTTCACGCCCCCTGAGGCGAGCCAGCCACCGCGCCGGACCTCGTTGGCGCCGGAGATGTGCACGTGGTGCCAGACGCTGCGGTCCTTGGCCTCAAGCACCACGAGCCCGGTCCAGCCGGCCTCCGGGTCCTGCGGCTCCAGGCGCACCGGCCCGCTCACCATTCCGACGAAGCGCAGCGCGGTCTCCGAGTAGAGCATCGCACCCTCCGCGAAGCGCAGCGTGACGCCGGGCCCGGCACGCAAGATGTGGCTCTTCGGGACGACGAGGTCGCCCTCCACGTCCCACTCACCTTGCGCGATGAAGAGGTTTCCGGAGTCCACCTCATAGCGCAGGAAGGGGTGGGTCTCGAGGGCCTCATCGAGTGTCGGCGGCTTCGGGCGGGCTCCCTCTCCGCTCCACGCGCGCTGGTAGCGATGGGTGCGCAAGGGCTCGGTGCGCAGCTCTCCTGAGCCTGGGAGGTGGAGCTCCGCCGTGATCTCCAGGCGCGAGGAGCGGTCTCGCTCCTTCGCCTCCAACACAGCCTCCACGATCTGGTCGATCTCGCGCAAGGTGGCGAGGCGCTCGTCGAGGGGGAAGCGGAAGCGGACCCGGCGCGCGTCCCAAGGCAGCGTGACGGAGTCGCCGTCTCGGACGGCGCCATCTGACATCTCTGGGTCGAGGACTTGGGCTGCGGGTTGCAGGCGCCCGTTCGAGAAGCGGAAGCCGTCTAGGGTCACAGGGACGCGCGTCGCGACCCAGGCCTCGATCACCATCTCACCCTTGGGCTCGTCGCCGTCGGCCTCGATGTAGGAGTGGAAGTGAACGCAGTCCGTGGGGACGAGCATCATCCTCAGGAAGTTCTGCCGGTTCTGGAGGTGGGTTCGGATCGAGGCGAGGTCCTCTCCCATGGGGAGGTCTCCCGCGGCCCCGAGGGCAGCGTCGTAGCGCGTGAGGTCTTCGTCGATGGAGGCGAGGAAGCCGTCAAGCCACTCCGGTGAGGTGAGCTCGTGGAGCTCACGGAAGACCTCCAAGTAGTAGTCCGGGCGATCCTTCAGGATGTTCCCTATCCAGTGCTGATCCCAGACGAAGGGGTCCACGGTCCAGCCGTGGGTGATGCTCGGGTCGATGTCGAAGAGCACGAGCTCGAGCCGGTCTCGGGTCGGGTCGAGGTAGAAGCGTGTGTTGTGCCAGGCGAGGCCGTGGCTCCCGCCGAAGAGCGAGAGGAGCGCCGTCGCCTTCGCCATGCGCTCCACCGCGAAGATCTCACCGGCGCTCTCGGCGACCAGCTCGGAGGCCGCTTGGAGCTGGACCGGGAGGTCGGCCGTCGAGCCGCCGGCGTGGAGCTCTAGGACGAAGCGCTCGTTCTCGACCAGCCGCGCGCTCTTCGTGTTGAAGGGCAGCTCAGCCAAGAAGTCGCTCCTGCGCGAGCGCAGGATCATCAGGCGCTGGAGGTCGCGCATCTTCGTGAGCGCCGACTGCATCTGACGGCTCAGGTTCTCTGAGCTCGCGAGGTGCTTCTCGCCGAAGGCCGTCACCTCGGCGTTGAAGACGTGGTTGCCTGGGATGCGGCGGCTCGGCTCCTGGCGTGGAGTCACGGTCTTCACTTGGGCTGCGAGGCTCCAAGAGGTGCTCTCGTTCAGGTTTACGATGGGGCCGTCTCGCCGGCCTTGGCCCTCGAGGAGCTCCTTTGAGATGTGCTCTTCCAGCTCGTAGATCCCGTTCGGTTTCCCGTTGATCTCGACGTTCACGAAGCTCGCGCGGGGTGCGATCAGACCCCGAGACCTCGCGGCCTCAAGGACGAGATAGCCGGGCAGGTATTTGCGCGTCTTGGGGTGCTGGATCGAGAGCCGAGACATGCCGAAGAGCGGCTCGTCTTCAAGCTCGACTCTGAGCGACCAGCGCTCGGTGTTCACGTGATCGATCAAGTCACCTTTCAGGCGCACCTCTGCCGCGAGCTCCTTGCCGTCATGGACGATAGTGGCGGGGACGAGGGACTCCTCGGTGCGGACGATCCGGCCGGTGGAGATCGCGCGGCGCTGCTCTTTGCGGAGGAGCGCGATCGCCTTGGGGGCCAAGCGGATGTCGATGGTCTCGAGCTGGTTGTCAGGGGTCACCCCGGCTCCGCCCTCTAGCGTCAGGCCCTCTCCCTCTTGAGGTAGCTCGGGGGTCGGGTCAGCGGCGGGTCGCTTCGTCGCTCCCTCTAGCCAGGCACCAGGGGAGATGACGAGGCCGATGGCGACGCCCAAGACGAGGACAGCGATCCCCGCGAGGACGTCGCTCGGATTGGTGAAGTCATCCTTCAGGAGCAAGAGACCTCCAAGAGCTCACTCGAGCGAGTCGCGCTCGATGAGGTGGACCCGGGCGTTCGGGAGCACGTTGCGCACAGCGTGGACGAGGGCGCCCGCTGCGTCGGAGCTCGCGACTTCGACGAGGTAGCCCGCGTGGAGCTCGTCACCGTCGCGGTCGATCCTCCTGAGGTCCACCTTGGAGCACCCCGCGGCGACCGCGGCAGAGAGGGTCTCGAGGTCGGCGTCGCCGGCGCCAGGCACCGAGACGTCGAGGACCGTCCGCAGGTTGGCGTCGCTCACGCCGCCCATGCGGGTGAGCGTCAGGTAGCCGAGGAGGATGAGGTAGACGCAGAGCGTGATGGTCCGCTCTCCTGCGCCCAGCCCGATCCCAACGGCGATCGCGAGGAAGAGGTAGGCGAGCTCCAAGGGCTCCTTGATCGGGGTCCTGAAGCGGACGATCGAGAGTGCGCCGACCAGACCCAGGGAGAGAGCTAGGGAGGTCTTCACCACCGAGATGACGAGCAGGGTCGTCATCGAGATGAAGACAAAGACGCGCGCGAACTTGCGCTTGTTGGAGAGGACGTTCGCGTAGCGCACGTAGTGCCAGGCCAAGACGTGCGCGAGGACGAGGTCGAGGGCGAGGTTGACCAGGAGGCTGTAAAGCGACACCTGGTCCAACATCATCTCGTCCCACTGGAGGAAGGCTAAGGGAGTTGAGGGCATACGCGAGGGTTGGGGACTCCTCAGAGGTCGCGGCAGCGCGCCGTGACCCAGCGGCGGGATCCTAGCAGATGAGGCGCGCCCGACGAATCACCGCTTGGGCTACGAAATCAAGCTCACTGCACGCGGGAGAGGGCCTCGAAGAGCCCTTCCATCGGGAGGTGGGAGGAGATCGTCGCCCCTAGGAGGAAAAGGAGCGCTGTCCCAGCTAGACAAGTGAAGGCTGGTGCTGCTCTCAAGGGCACCCCACAGCGGGTGAGCGCGAGCCGCGCCCAGCCTGCTGCGAGGAGCTCTGTGCACGTCCTAGCGACCGCCGCTCCCTCGATCCCATGGGTGGGCAGGAGCCAGAGGTTCAGCGCGAGATCGACCGCGAGCGCCGCCGCCGCGACCCGCAGGACGAGCTCAGTCCGACCGCAGGCGACGAGGCTCGTCATCTGCAGGGCGCCGAAGTGGATCGCGACGCAGGAAAAAAGCATCCAGCGCATCGCCCCGGCGGCCGCGGTGAACTCCGGTCCGAAGATCCCGAGGACCTCACTGCACCACGGGAAAGCGAGCCCGCAGGCGAGGCCGGCGCCGAGGGCGAGGGGGCGGCCGTAGCGCGCGTGCTCCTTGGCGAGGGCGCCCTCTCGATGGGCGCTTGAAAGGAGCGGGAGCGCCGCGGTGGTCGCGAAGAGGGCGACCATGATCCCTAGAGAGAGGAAGCGGAAGGCGATGCTGTAGAGGCCGAGGGCCTCCTCGTTTATGACCCAGCGGATCAGGAAGTGGTCGGCGTGGTGGTAGGCCTGCTGGCAGAGCGCTGCGATCCCGAGGGGGAGCGCCACCTTGAAAAGCGCGCGCCAAGGCGTGGGGCCGCCAGGATGTGGCTGGAGGTGGCGACGCGCGGCGAGGTGCAAGAAGACGTTGGCCACGAGGTGACAGCCGACCTGCGTCGCGAGGAAGACGGCGGGGCGATCGACGCCTGCGCGCCCGAGCGCCCACAGCGCCGCCAGGACCATGGTGCTCGCCAGCGCCCGTGAGGCGACCGGCACTCTCCAGGTGATGCGGTTCTTGTAGACCGTCGAGCTGAGCTCGAGGAGATAGGTCAGGGGGTGCAGCCCCGCGAGCGCCAGCCACGCCGGGTCCCTCTCACCCGTGAGCCAGAAGAAGAGCGCGACGGTGGAGGCCGCTAGGGCGCTGGTCACGCCTCGCACGCGCCGCGCCGCGCTGAGCTCCAGCGGGATCGAGGCCTCATCGTGGGCGGTGCGTTGGACGATGACCTGGCCTGTGCCCAGGTCTCCCGCGCTCTTGGCGATCGCAAGGACCGCGAGGTAGAAGGTGAAGCGGCCTAGGTCTGCGAGGGAGAGGTACTCCGTGAGGAACCAGGTCGTGAGCAGCGCGCAGAGAGCCGCATAGACGCGGCCCACGACGAGCCAAGCTGTCGCTCGGGCCACGCGCTCTGCAGGCCCCTTCATCGGATGGACTCCGTCTTCAATTGGGGTCGATGGAGGAGGAGAGGCGCTCTCCCACCACGGCGGTGAAGGCGCGCGTGCCGAGCTCGCCGCCGATGTCGCGCGTCTTCTGTCCGTCCGCGATGGCGCCGAAGAGCGCGTCGCGCAAGGCGTCGCCCGTCGAGTTCTCACCGATGTGACGCAAGAGGTTGGAGAAGGCGAGGAGCGCGGCGGTCGGGTTGGCGAGGTCTTGACCCGCGATGTCAGGCGCCGTGCCGCCCGAGGGGTCGAACATGGCGAGGGTGACGCGGCCCTCGTGGTCGAAGGCGTATGAGGAGCTGTCACCGAGCCCGATCGAACCGATCAAACCGCAGGCGGTGTCAGAAAGGAAGTCGCCGTACTCGTTGGGGCAGACGATCACGCCATAGCGCTCGGGGTTCATGGTGATCCCGGCCAAGAGGGCGTCGAAGAGCTCTCGGCGGTAGGGGACGCCGGGGTAGTCCTTCGAGACGCGGTCGCAGATCTCTTCGAAGAAGCCGTCCGTCACCTTTTGGATCGTCCACTTGCTCGTCGAGACCACGCCGGTCTTGCGCTGCATCGCGAGCTTGAAGGCGAAGCGCGAGGCGTGGCGACAGGGGTGGCGGCTGATGACCCGGATGCTCACCGCCGTGTCGGGGCCGAGGCGTTGACCGGCGTCGTCATAGGTGCCGCCGGTGGCGACCCGGACGACGTCGATGTCGAGGGGCTTGGTGAAGTTCGTCTCAATGCCGGGGATCGAGCAGACCGGGCGGTGGATCACGGAGAACTGGCAGCGCTCTCTCAGGACCTTGTTGGGGGAGATGTCAGTCGTGGCCGTTGGGTACTTCATGGCCACGCCGTGGCGGGTCATGGTCTCCACAGCTTCGTCGTAGAGGGCGTCTCCGCGAGCCTCGCGGTTGGCCTGTGAGAGGTCGATGGGCTGGAAGGAGAGGTCTGTCGGGAGGGCGTCCGCGATCGTGTGGACGCTCTCTGAGAGCTCGGGGGAGATCCCGTCTCCGTGCAGTTCGACGATGTTGTGTTGGGTCATGTTGGTTGTGCTCGCAGAGCGTGAGGGTTCCTGCGGCCCTCTGAAGCTGCCAGAATAAGGCCGCTGGAGGCGACCCTCCGGCGTAATTTGGCGGACCAGGATACCGCCTAGACCTGATGTACGCACGGAACCTAGCCGCTTCACTCGCTCTCGTCACTTGGGGGCTCTTCGCATCGCCGGCCTCGGCTTGTGTTGAGGACGTCCTCGTGATGCAACTCTTGGACAACCCCTCCTTCGAAGAGGCGCTCCCGGAGGCTCTTGAGGGGGCCACCGCTCAGGTGCCTTGGTGGCGCAGCACCCAAGGGGCAGAGCAGCTCCTCAAGCGTGAGCTAGAGGACGGCACGCAGGAGACCTGGCTCTGGGTGAGGGCGGGCGTCTCAGCTGAGCAGCCCCTCGCGGCCTACGGGCCGACCGCCGGGGGAATCGTGATCACAGCTCATGTCTCAGGTGCCGGGCGAGTGGTCATCGTCGACGGCGCCGGACGCGAGCACGTCGAGCGCTTCGCGGTGCCGACCGGCGATGAGGCGACGATCACGATCGGACCCTTGGGAGAGCTCGAGGCCTTCGCCGAGGGCGTCCGCCCGAGGCTCCTCGTGAAGCTCGCTGGCGTGAAGGAAGAGACCGCCTACTTCGAGTCGGTCCGAGCCGATGTGCCGCTCCCGAGCCCGAGCGCAGAGGAGCTGCGCGCCGAGGTCGTCGCGCTCTTGGAGCAGGTGATCTCGCTCTGGGCCGAGCGCGGGCTCGACCGCGAGGGTCCTCGGGCGACGGGCTTCGTCAGCCATCGCTGGGACGTCGTCACGGGCGAGCGCTTGCGGACTACCCACGGCCGCGCTCATCCGCTCTTCAAGCTCATCGGTGAGGCGCTAGAGGCTGAGGAGCGCGCCGACTGGAGAGAGCTCCACGACGCGTATCTGAGAGACTGGCTTGAGCTCTGCTTTGACCCCGAGAGCGGCCTGCCGCGGAGCTGGCTCACCTCGGAAGACGAGCCCTTCTACCCTCGCTCGGTCGAGATGGCGGGGCCACTAGGCGAGCTCGTCGACATCATGGAGAGCGAGCGCGAGCCCTTCGCGGGCCTCGCGCGCGAGCGCGCCCTGAAGATCGCAGCGCTCGTCAGAGAGCGCGGCACGCTCCCCGACGGGAACGTGGCCGCAGGCTATGCGCCCGAGGACGGGACGCCGCGCCTTGACTACATCCCTCTGCGCCGCCTCGGGCTGCCAGCAGAGCTGGTCCGTCTCGGGGGCCAGGTAGAGGAGGCCTCCTACACGAGCCTCGCTCGGGACGCCTTGGCGACGATGGAGTTCACGCACTCATGGCCTGGGACCTGGGAGCGCATCGACCCAGGCTGGGATGACCGCTACGGGCACTACGGCGACCACGCCGTGAAGATGTGGGAGGCGGCGCCAAGGGAGATGTCCTTCCGCAGCTTCGCGCTCGATGGATGGGACTTCTTCGCGCCGCTCTGGGAAGACAGCTTGCGCCTCGGCGGCTTCATCGCCGCCGACCAGGTCCGCTGCTGGGGGATCTTGAAGCGCATCGTCGACTTGGACGAGGAGCAGCGACCGCTCGTCAGAGAGCGTCTTCGTGCAGCCGTCCGTTCGCACTTCAAGGGCGAGCAGTACGAGACCGGGGCCTGGGGCGACGTGACGATCTACCGCTTCGACCCGAAGACGAACCTCGAGATCGGAGACCTCCCGGGTCTCCCGCTCAACCTGCTCCTCGGCCTCGCGATGCTCTATGGCGAAGACCTCGGACACTCCGACGAGGAGCTGCGCGCCCTCTTCGCGAGCGTCCTTCGCTCAAGCGTTGAGCACTATCGCCGGGAGCATGGCTACTTGGTGTCCCGCACCCAGCGCGCTGATGAGAACCCCTGCGGAGGATCGATCCGGCTGGGAGTCGCGCTCGCTGAGATCTTGCGCGGCCTCTCGGAGGTCAAGTGACGGGCTACGAGGGCGTGCGCCTAGAGCACGCTGAGGTGAGAGGTGAGCGAGTGCACCTGCGTCCGGTCTCTCCGAATGACGCGGCAGCGGCGTATGAACTGCTACACGACGAGGATCAAATCACGAGCTGGATCGTGTGGGAGGGTCCAGAGCGTCAAAGCGACCTAGAGGAGCGTTACACGCGCTGGATCATCGAGGGCGAGGACGAGACCCTCTATGCCTTTGCG